>Ga0101944_10001417_pt1 | contig 50317 bp, 42 predicted proteins | sample DewCreD2012metaG_FD_75245 | JGI IMG/M metagenome (GOLD analysis project Ga0101944, IMG submission 75245) | Hot spring sediment bacterial and archeal communities from British Columbia, Canada, to study Microbial Dark Matter (Phase II) - Dewar... ... | reverse complement strand
CCTCCGCCGGGCCTCCCTGCCCCGGCCGGCGGCTCACCCCACACCGGCCGGCCGCCTCTCGCCCTTGTCCACAGCTTGTCCATCCGGCCCCGGCACCGCCTGCCGTCCGGCCATGGAGGAACGGCATGTACCCGAGTCCATCCATCCGCCCTACCGTTCGGTAATTTCAACAGATCCCCCACTCACCCGAACGCGCGAAGACCCAAGTTTGCCGAGCACATCCTGCCCAGAACGCGCCGCGTTCTGTTGCTTACGGCCACCCCATTTCAGCTCCGGCCCGACGAGATGTTGGAACTGCTCAAGGTCTCCGACAGCCTGAAGCCGTGCCCGACGGAGGCCGAATCCGAGATGCGCCGGTGCCGTCTGCGGAAACACCGGGACGAAGTGATCGGCCCCGTCCTTCAGCAGTCCGCCGAAGCCAGCCGGCGGTTCTCTCGCGCCTGGAGTCGCGTGCCTCCCGCCGTCCATGCCGCGCAGCTGGCGGCCGCCTGGGCGTCTGGCGAGTTGATGAACGCGCGCGAGGTGCTGCAGGGGATCGCGGCCGAACCCGGCGTCGTCGACACCGAGCGAATTCGGAACGTGGCCGCCGCGGCGACCGACCACCTCGATCCCAACATCCGCGAGTTGATTCGCGAGGGCCTGGAGCTGTTCGTCCGCAACAAGGACCTGTCCTGCGAGCTTCGTCCGCTCGTGATTCGCCACCGGCGCGCCACGATGCACCGTGCGTTCCTCGTCGGTGCGGACTACGCGAAGGCCCCGGCGGAACTCGCGCGCCGACCGGATCGGCACCTTCTGCACGCGGCGCCAGGCATGGACGTCCGCGGCGAAGCGGAACTTCCCCAGTATCTTCTCATGCGATGCGTCTCGGAGAGCAAGGGAGGCAAGGGCCGCTCCGCGTTGGGCAGCGCCCTGACCGGCTGCTACTCCACCCTGCTCGAAAGCAACGAAGGTCGGTCGATCGAGAAACTGCTGTGCGGCTCCGACGCCGGCAAGGTCTATTTCGACCTGCTCCGACGGCTCGTGGGGAAGGAGCAGGACGCGCGACATCCGAAGCTGGCGGAGGTCGTCGACCGGGTCGTGGAGGCGTGGCGCGCCGGCGAGAAGACGCTCGTTTTCTGCTTTCGCGTCAATACGGCACGCCGCCTGCAGGAGATCATCCGCGACAGGATTCTGCACGAGCTGGAGGCGCGACGGCAACGATGCCTGGGCGGCTCGGATGCGCTCGACATGCTCCGACGCCGGCTGACCGGCCGCGACCGCGACCTTGTGGGCCTGGGCCTCGACCGCGTGCTCTGGTCCTTCTACTGGGCCGCCGAGGATCGTGCTTCCGTCCCCTACCAGCCGGCGGACCTGGAGCTGCAACCCGAGGATCTTGCAACGATCGCCAGGATCGCCGCCGAACGAGGAATCGATCTCGATGCCGAACGACCGGACCGCGTCTTTCTGCATCGCGCCGTGGAGAGCGCCATCGCCCGTCGGTTGAAACGCCGCACCCCGGCCGGCTTCTGGAAAGATCTGCTCGAAAAGATCGCCCACGATGATTGGGTCTCCCGCCCGTATGGCCTGGGAGCGGAGAGCGATGATGAGGCGGAGGGAGAGGGGGAACGTGCCGCGTTCGACGAGCGAGGCGTCCACACGGTCTACGATCCGAGCGACGTCGGTCCCAGGCAAAGCCGCTTGCGGGAGTTGGAGTTAATCAAGCGGCTGGAAGAGCGCCGCGACCACGCACGGGCGACAGACCAGGCGGCAATTCTCGACGCCTACACGGCCGGCCCGAGCCTGTGGCTTGGTCCCGACCCCAGGGCAGTCAGTCCTGACGTCCAGGGTTGGTCGGCGGTCCTGGCCATTCACCGGTTCCTGGCGAAGCTGACGACGGCATCGGAGGCTTCGGAGCGCTCGTTCGATTGGAGCTCGCGCGCGGTGGTGATGCAGGCCCTTCGTCGTGGGGTATTGCGGGACTCCATCCTCCTGCGGCTGCTGCCGGAACGAACCGAACTGGGGCAGCAACACTGGGGTGAACTGTTGGCGGAACGCTTTCTGGCACCGCTGCCGGGGCAGGTGGAGTCGATGGCCGACAGGGTGGCGGTCTTCCTTGATGATCTGGTCGCCGCCAGCGGCAACGTGAACAACCCCGGCGACGCGCGACATTCGATCCTCAATGCGACCAGGCTGAGGGGTGCGACGTTCGTGGCGTTGGTCGATGGGTCCACGGATTCGGAAACCCGCGAACGCATCTTTGCCGGGTTCAGCACGCCGCTGCTGCCCGAGGTACTGATCTGCACGTCGGTCGGTCAGGAAGGGATCGACCTGCACCGGCATTGTCGGCGCGTTGTCCACTACGACCTGGCATGGAACCCCGCGGTGTTGGAGCAGCGAACCGGGCGCGTCGACCGGATCGGCAGCAAGACCTTCCGGGAGCGCGACCGTTCGACCGAGCCGAAGCCGTTCCTGGAGGTCGGAGTGCCATTCCTCGCGGGTACCTACGACGAGCGAATGTACGAGGAACTCCGGCTGCGGGCGCAGAGCTTCGAGGTTCTCACCGGCGGCGAATTGGCGCCCGACCACGCCGAAGGTCAGGACGACGTGCCCGACGCCGAGGGCAAGTCCGACAACCGCGCTCTGGCCGAGCTTCCACCCGAGATGGTCGCCGACCTGCGGGTCAACCTGCACGTGTGGAACGATGGAAATCCTGTCTCGACGGCGACCGACGGGACGACGGCAGCGGCGCAAGCTTCGGAAGCAGCACGCTCGGGCGCTTGACGCCCGGCCGAGGGGCGAGTAGGTTCGCCCGTCGCTTCGCGGCCCGTCGGGGGCCGCGGCGGACGCTCCGGGCCCGGCCCGGCGGAGGGTACCAACGTGGCGCATCACAAGCAGGCGGAAAAACGGAACCGCCAGAGCCGGCGGCGCGCGCTGCGCAACAAGTCGATCCGGACCGGCGTGCGCACCGCGATCAAGAAACTGCGGCAGGCGCTGGACCGGGCCAAGCCCGAGGAGGTGCAGGGGCTGCTCCGGCAGGCGATCCGCATGCTGGACCGGGCCCACGGCAAGGGGGTCCTCACGCGACGCGCCTCCTCCCGCCGGATCTCCCAGGTCGCCCGCGCGGCGGCGGCGGCGACCAGGGCCAAGCGCTAGCCTGCCAGGTCAGGCGCGCCGCCCGGCGCGGGCCGCGCGCCCGGCCGGCGTTCCGGCAATTTCGAGCACCAGCGCCTCCAGCGCCCGCGGTCCCTCCGTGTCGCGGCCGAACGCCTTCGACTTCAGCGCCAGATCGGTGCGGTGCAGCGCCTCCAGCGCCCGCACCAGGTCGCGCATCGAGAACCGATCGGCCTGCGCCTGGACCTTCTCGCGGGCGAAGTCCCGCAGCCCGGCCAGACGCGGCGAGTCATGACGGCCCGCCTTGAGATCGATCAGCTGCCGGATCTGGCGGCCGAACAACCCCAACACCTTCAGCGGCGCCTCGCCCTGGTCCGCCAGCCGCTGCACCAGCTCGAACGCCCGCGCCGTGTCGCGCGCCCCGATCGCATCGATCAGCTCGAACACCGAGTGCTGCCGGGAGGGCGCGACGACCGCCCGCACGTCCTCCACCGTCGCCGGACGGCCCGGCTCGACGTACAGCGCCAGCTTGGAAATGCCGTCGTGCAGCGCCGACAGATCGTCGCCGCAGGCATCCAGCAGGGCGGAAACCGCGTCCGGCGGGAGCTCGACGCCGAGGGCCCGGCCGTGGTGGCGCACGAACGGAGCCAGTTCGCGGAAGGTGACCTTTTCCGCGCGCAGGACCACCCCCACCTCGGCCGCCTTCCGCGCCAGCCGCGTCCGCGCGTCGAAGGTCGGGGCGCACAGCGCCAGGATCGTGGTCGGCGACGGCTGCTCCAGGTACTGCACCAGCGCCTCGACCGACTCCGCGCGGGCCGAGAGCGCCTGCGCCTCGCGGACCACGATCAGCCGGCGCGGCACCAGCATCGGGATCTCGCGGGCCGCGGCCGCGATCCGCGACCCGTGGTCCTCGTCGCCGTGGAACGTCTCGCAGGCGAACGTGCCGTGCTTGTCCGCCTCGACCGCCTCGCGCAGCGCTCCCACCACCGCCTCGATCATGAACGATTGCGGGCCGCACAGCAGGTAGACCGGCGCCACCCGTCCCTGCTTGATCCGATCGATGACCTCGGCGTACTCCACGAAGGCCGACGCTACCGGGTCCCGGCCCCCCTCGCAAGCGCGAGTTCGTCCAAGCCCCTATCCCCCCTCCCCCGGCTTGCGCTAGGCTCCCGGGTCGGAGGAGCCGCCGTGACCCGCGAGGAGTTCCACAAGATCCTGCGATACGCCGTGGAGACCAAGGCCAGCGACGTGCACCTCAAGGTCGCCACCCCGCCGACCTTCCGGATCGATGGCGTCCTGCGGGCGCTCCAGATGCCGCCCCTGCGCCCCGACGAAACCCTCGAACTGACCCGCCTCGTCCTCGACCGCGCACGCTCGGCCCTCGACCCCGACACCCTCAACGACGCCGACCTCGCCTACGCCCTGCCCGGCGTGGGACGGTTCCGCGTCAACGTCTTCCGCCAGCGGGGCGCGCTGTCGCTGATCATGCGCACGATCTCCGACAAGCCGCCGACCTTCGAGGATCTCGGCTTGCCGCCGATCGTGCGGAAGATCGCCGACGAGGAGCGGGGCCTCGTGCTGGTCACCGGCGCCACCGGCACCGGCAAGACCTCCACGCTCGCCGCGATGGTCCACCACATCAACCAGACGCAGCCGGTGCATATCGTCACCATCGAGGACCCGATCGAGTACCTCCACGCCAACGTCAAGGCCTCCGTGTCCCAGCGCGAGGTCGGCTCCGACACGGCGGGGTTCGCCGTCGCCCTGCGCGCCGCCCTGCGCCAGGACCCCGACGTGATCCTCGTCGGCGAGATCCGCGACCACGAAACCGCCGACATCGCGCTCAAGTCCGCCGAAACCGGCCACCTCGTGCTGTCGACCGTCCACACCCCGGACGCGCCGAAGACGATCGACCGGCTGCTCGCCCTGTTCCCGCCCGAGGAACAACAGCTCGTCCGCCAGCGCCTGGCCGACAACCTCCGCGCCACCATCTCGCAGCGCCTGCTGCCGCGCGCCGACGGCAAGGGACGCGTCGTCGCCCTGGAGATCATGGTCGTCACCGGCACCGTCCGCGAATGGCTGCTCGAAATGACCAAGGCCCAGACCGTGATCGATATCATCGAGAAGAGCCGCGACCAGTACGGCATGCAGACGTTCGATCAGTGCCTGCGCGACCTGCTCCGCGCCGGCCTGATCACCCTCGACGACGCCAAGGCGGCGGCCACCAGCCCGGCGGACTTCGTCCGCGCCCTGCACTTCGAATGACCCACCAGCGCTCCCCGCTCGCCCGACCCGCCTCGCGACTCGCCGCCGCCGCCCTCCTGCTGCCCGCCCTGGCGGGGAACGCCTGCGAACGGCCTCGCGGCGGCGACGCCCGGTCGCCGGAACCGCCCGCGGCCGACGCCGACGCCGGCGCCGGGCTGCCGGCGGGCGAGGTCGTCCTGCGCCCGCTCGGGCATCCCGAAGTCCGCCTGCGCGTCGAGTTCGCCCTGACCCCGGAAACCCGCCAGCGCGGCCTGATGTTCCGCCGCGAACTGGCCCCCGACGCCGGCATGCTGTTCGTCTTCCCGCCCCCCCCGAGCCGCCAGGTGTTCTGGATGCGGAATACTTACGTTCCTCTGGACATGATCTTCATCGACGAGGCGCTGCGCGTGGTCGGGGTGGTGGAACGGGCCGAGCCGCTCACCGATACCCCGCGCGCGGTGCAGGGTGACAGCCTGTACGTGCTGGAAGTCAACGCCGGTTTCGCCCGCGCCCACGGCCTCGGCCCCGGAGCGCGGATCGAAATCCTCGGACTCGACGGAGCCCCCCGACCGGAGGCTCCGTGATGCGGCCGGCAGCCATGCCGGCCGGACGGGAGGTGCTCATGCGCAGGCTCGTCGCAGGTTGCTCGATCCTCCTCGCCGCCCTGGCGCCGGCCGCCGGCGGCTGCAAGAAATCCTCCGCGCCCCCCGAACCGCGGGCGGGCGAACCCGAGACACCCGACGCGGCCGCCACCCCGCCTCCACGCGGCCAGACCGTCGTCGTCGCCGACGGCACCGTCTACAACATCCTCGAACCCACCAACGACGCCTCCCTCCTCGAACCACCCAAAGAACTGTCCCCGGTTCGCGCCGAGTTCCACTGCCCCGGACAGGAACAGTTCGAGCCGACCACCCCCGACCCCGCCCCCGACTTCTCGATCGATGACCTGCGCCGCCTGTTCCCCGACCTCCCGGACGAGAAGATCCCGCTCGAAATCAACACCGAGTCGGGCAAGTTCACCTGCGAAGTCTGGCCCCGCCTCGCCCCCCACGCCGTCGCCCAGTTCCTCGGCCTCGCCACCGGCGCCCGCCCCTGGTGGCACCCCTGCCGCCACGAATGGGTCGTCGGCGAACCGTACTACGACGGCTCCACCTTCTATTCGCTCCAGCCGGCGACGAAGATCGAATCGGGTTGTCTGTACCGCGGGTGCGAGGCCTCGGCGGGCTTCACATCCTCGATCGACGAACCCGGCGCCCCGTTCGACAAGCCGGGCCTGCTCGTCATCCCCCGCCACGGCCCCGCCGGCACCTTCGCGATCCTCGACTGCGCCTGGCGCGTTCCCGAACCGACGAAGATGACCGAGGGGACCTGCGAGTTCGGTCCCGAGGCGCGCGCAATGGGACGGGACTGGGTCGCCCTCGGCCTCTGCCCGCACACCGGCCTCGGCCACGCCGTCTACCGCCTGGCCCGCCTGCTCCGCGACCGCCAAGCCGACCCGCACGGGATTCGCTGGCTGCGGCCGTTCAGCCCGACCAACGAGTACTACCGCTATCGGCCCAACGCCCCGGCGGCGGACGGCGGCACGGCGACCCCGCAACCGCCACCGCCCGCGCCGGCTCCGGCCGGCGGCACCCCGGTCGGCACCCCGCAACCCGCCCCGGCTCCCCCGCCCGCCGGCCCGTGAGGAACACGCGCATGACCGCCCGGTCCCTCATCCCGCTGCTCTCGGCGACGCTCGCGGCCTCCCTCGCGGCCTGCGCCGCCTGTCGGAAGTCCGACGCCCCGCCGGGCCCGGTCGAGGGCCGGACGCCGGCGTCCGTGCCGCCCGGAACCACGCCGGCCGACGGCGCGCCGGCGCCGCTCGCCGCGGCCGCCCCGCCCGTCCCGGAGGCCCCGCCTGCCGCCTCGCCCCCGGCCGAGGCGCCGCCCGAACGGCGGGGTTGCCCCGGCGGCGCAACGCACAGGATCCCGGAATCGCCCGACCCCGAAGAAGGCGACTTCACCCTGGAGGAGGCGCTCGCCGGCCTGCCCGGCGACGGGCCGGGACTGATCGCGGTGCTCCACACCAGCGTCGCCGACCTGCGCTGCACGCTCGACCCGACCAACGCCCCGCGCACCGTCGCCGCGTTCGTCGGCCTGGCGCGCGGCGTTCGCCCGTGGTGGGACCCCTGCCGGGGCGCCTGGGTGCGCGCGCCGCTGTACGACGGACTGCCGTTCCACCGCCTCGAGCCGGGATTCGTGGCGCAGACCGGCTGCCCGATCGGCGACGGCACCGGCGGACCCGGCTTCGCCGTGCCCGACGAGCCGCGCGCCGATGCCCGCCACGACCGCCCCGGCACCCTCGCCCTGGCGCTCCTCGCACCCGGCACGGGCGGTTCCCAGTTCTACGTGACGCTCGCCCCCGCCCCCGAACTGGATCGGCGGCACACGGTGTTCGGCCGCTGCGGCCCTCCCGAGGCGATCGAACGCCTCGACCGCGCCGCGCGCGCCGGCGAGGCGGTGCGGCTGCTGCGCGCGGCCATCGAGCGGGCGGCGCAGGCCCCCGCAGGAGGTGAAACATGAGCAAGACAACGTTCGTCGCCGGGATGCTGATGCTGGTCGTCGCCGGCAGTCCGGCCTGCAAGAAGAAGCCCGAAGACCGGGGCGGGAGCGCCGCGGCCGCCGCGACCGCGACCGAGGCGCCGGGACGCGCGGCCGACACCGATCGCGCCGCGGAACCCGCCACGCCGCAGGCCGGAGGAACGGCAGCGCCCGCGCCGCCCGCGGAACCCGCCGCGACCGCGCCCGGCGCCGACACCCCGCGCACCCTGCCGTGCCCGCCCAATCGCCGGGCCTGGGAACCGACCTCGCCCGACCCCGAGGCCGGCAACTTCACCCTCGAGGAAGCCCTCGCCGGCCTCCCCGGCACGGGCCGGCCGGTCGCCACGATCGAAACCTCGCTCGGCACCGTCACCTGCCGCCTGGCCGGCGACCTCGTGCCGAACGCCGTGGCCAACTTCGTCGGCCTGGCCCGCGGTCTCCGCCCGTGGTGGGACCCCTGCCGCGCGGCCTGGGTCAAGGAACCGTTCTACGACGGGTTGACCTGGCATCGCGTCATCCCGGGCTTCATGGCGCAAGGCGGCGACCTGTTCGGCGACGGCTCGGGAGGCCCGGGATACACCTTCGCCAACGAACAACACCCCGAACTGCTCCACGACCGGCCCGGCACCCTCGCCTACGCCAACGCCGGGCGCGACACCAACGGCAGCCAGTTCTACATCACCGTCGGCCGCCGCCCGCAGCTCGACGGCGGCTACGTCGTGTTCGGATACTGCGACAACGTGTCGGTGATCGAGCAGATCGTCGCGGTGCCGCGCGACGTGAACGACAAGCCGCTGCAGCCGGTGCTGATCCGCAAGGTCACGATCACCCGCGAGGGTTGAGGAAGGGGGCCGGAATGCCGGAAGGACACGACGAACGCCCCAAGGATGGAGCCGGGACGACCGCTGGCAGGCCGCCGGAACCGCCGAAGACGACGGCGGAGCCCGGCACGACGGGAAATGGCGAGGAGGGACGCGAACGCCTCGGGCGGCTCCTCGAGGGGGCGATGGGCGATTTCGTGCGCCGCGGCATCGGTGCCGGCCTCGACCGCCTGGGCAAGAGCGAGCGCGGCCAGCAGCTGCGGGCCGCCCTGGGCGACCTCAAGCTCCCCAGGGAAATCGCCGGCTACGTCGCCGCGCAGTTCGACGACACCAAGAACGCCATCCTCAAGGTCGTCGCCCACGAGATCCGCCAGTTCCTCGAAACCAGCCACTTCGCCGACGAACTCGCCCGGATCCTGACCACCCTGTCGTTCGAGATCAGCACGACGGTGCGGTTCGTGCCCAACGCCGAGGGACGGAAACTCCGGCCGGAGATCGCTTCGCAGGCCAGGCTGCGACGCCGCAAGACCGACCCCAAGCGCTGAGCGCCCCGCCCCGTCCGTCTCGGGCACCCGGCCTCGCGGGCCGCGTCCGTCACCGCCACGACGCCGAAACCAGCCGCCGGAGGACGCCGGCACCGAGCACCCACAGGCCGCCGGCGGCGGCCACCGGCTGCTCGCCGGCCGCCAGCGTCTCCACCACCGTCTCGAACCGCTCCCGCGACACCGCGTAGCCATCGACCGAACCGTCGCTGCGCACCACCCACACCCCGTCCGGCCCCGCCTGCACCTCGCCCTCGACGTGGAACTCGCGCCACTCGCCGGACTGCGGCGCCCACGCGTAGAGCGGGGCGGGGGCGTTGCTCGCCGCAAACCAGACCCGCTCGTGGACCCACCCCACCGCCCGACTGAGCCACTCGCAGACCTCCATCTCGTCCTGGCAGCGCACGTTCGGCGGCAACGGCGGCCGCAGCCACTGCGCCGTCTCCTCGCCCCGCCGCAGCACGTGCGTCCGCCAGGCGCCCTCGCCGCCGTTGCCCCAGACCAGACCGAACGGGCCGGCGACCAGGCCCTGCATCGATTCGCGCACCGCCGCCGCCCGCTCCGGCACCCCGTCCGGGACGACCCGCCACAGGCCGCCGCCGTCCGTCGCGATCCACAGCGCGCCGTCGGCCCAGGCCAGACCGGTCGGCGGCGCCTCCAGCGGGATCCCCTGCGGCGGCCCGTCCCCGCCGGCCGACACGCACCCCACGCCGGCCTCGTACCCCGCCGCGCAGACCCGCTCGCCCGCCGGCACGACGTGGTCGCACGTCGCCTCCGGACCCAGCGGCCACGGCAGCTCGCGCACCACCCCCGCCTCCAAGTCCGCCAGCACCAGGCGCGGGACCTCGGCGCGCAGCGCCAACGCCAGCCGGTGGCGATCCGAACCGTAGGCTTCGAGGGTTCCGCGGCCGACGGCCAGCACCGTCGTCGCAACCGTCACCGGCGCCTCGGCCTCCGGCGCGGCGGAACCGCACCCGAGAACCACGCCCCCGCAAATCACGACCAACGATGCCCGCATCCTCCGCTCCGTCCCCGCCGGCGCGCCCTACGATCGCAGGCGCGCCGGGACGGCGCAAGCCGCTTCGCTCTCCACCCGGATCCGTCCGGGCTTCGCGGCCGGCGGCGCTTGCCGATCGGCGAATGGTCTGCTACAGCAGATGCAGAGCGGAGGAACGTCGGGCCGACCGGATGTTCGCGCCGGAGGTCCGCCGGGGCGGAGGCAAGCATGAAGGCGAGGATTCCCGGTTGGTTGCTGGTGACGGCGGCAATCGTCGCGTTCCCTTGGGCCGCGTACCACGGCTTCGCGGGATGCGCGGAGGCCGGCGATGACGTCGTGGCCGGCTGCCCGACCCCCCGGCCGTACTGCGGAGATCGCTGCGTCGATTCGTCCCTCGGCGAAACCTGCGACGACGGCAACCGCACGGCGGGCGACGGCTGCGACCCGGCCTGCCATCGCGAAGGCGGGGCCGACGTCTTCGATACCCCGCGGGACGACGCCGGCACGCCGGACGAGACGACGATGCCGGACGAGACGACGATGCCGGAGGACACCACCCGGCCGGAAGACACCTGGATTCCCGACACGGGCTCGTGTCCCGAGTCGCCCTGTCGACTCTGGCCGCAGTGCGGCTGCCCGGCGGGCCAGAAGTGCACGCTCGACCCGTCGTCCACGGAGACGACGCTCGTCAAGACCTGCACCACGGCCGGCTCCGGCAGCGCGACCAGCACCTGCACCGCCGAGAGCGACTGCATGGCGGGCACCGGGTGCTTCGCCCTCTTCACCGAGGCGGCGACGCCGACGATGGCGATGTGCTACCAGTTCTGCGCCGCCCAGAGCGACTGCACCGGCGCCGGGTCGTACTGCCTGGCGCTCACCAGCACCGCCTCCTTCCCCGGCGCCTGCTCCCACGCCTGCAACCTCTTGACCGGCAGCGGTTGCCCGACCGGCAGCAAGTGCAACCTGTACGTCACGACGACGGACGACCTGCTCACGGACTGCACGAGCGACGTGGGACCGAGCCGCGCCGGAGGCTACTGCGCCGCCGAAAGCGACTGCGCGGCGGGCACGTTCTGCGCGACGGAAGTCAACCAGTGCATCGCCTACTGCAACAACCCCGGCGGAACCTGCGCCGGGGGCACGACGTGCAACTCGTTCGACCCGCCCGCCCGAATCGGCACCACCGAGTGGGGCTACTGCTACTGACGCTTCGGCGGGCCCGCCGCCGGCCTTCGCGGCGATTCGGTCTTCCGGACCGACCGGACCGCCCCGAGCGGCCCGAAGGGACGTCCGGGGCGCGTTCCACGCCCGCGCCGCTCAGTCGGCCTGCTCGCGCAGCAGGTCGTTGGTGACCCGCGCCGCCCAGCGCCGCACGGTCGATTCCCGATGGAGGCTGATCGCCCGCCAGCAGTCGCCGTCCAGCGACTCGGCCCGCTCCGCGCGAACCGGCAGCCGCACCCGCAGCGTGGCCGTGCGACCGTTGTCGTTCAGCTCGAGACGCAGGTTGACCCAGCGGGTGTTGCCCAGGTTCGGGACCCCCGAGCCCCAGATCCCCACCGTGCCGACGTAGTACTCGGTGTGCCCCGGCCCGACCTCGATGTTCGGCGCCACGTTGATCTCGAGCGTCTTCACCGAAACCGGACCCCCTTCCTCGGCCTCGTAGAACCACTCGGCCGTCGCCCCCGACAGCAGCGCGGGGGTCGGAGCGTCGGAGGTGTTGCCGGCCAGCAGCACGTACGGCAGCACGCCGGTCTCGGCGACGATCACCGGACTGAGCGGCAGCAGCCAGTAGGCGACGCCGTTGCCGCCGTCGACGGCCCGGCCCGCGCACGCCAGCGCCTCGTCCGGCAACTCCGGCGCCCCCGCGATGTTGCATTCGACGGGCGGGCAGTCGGCGCCCCCGCAGCCCGGCCCGGCTCCCAGCCACACGACGGCGACCAGCACCGCCACGCTCGCCACTCTCGACCGCTTCATCCCGGCACCCTCCTCCTCGCGGGCCTCACGGCGTCCGCGCATCCGGCCAGCCCGCGTACAGCCGGCGGACCACGTCGTCGGGGAATCCCCGGTCCCCGCCGAAGCCGACGTATCGCCCCACCACCGCCCCGGCCTCGTCGCGCAACTCGAAGGCCGGCGTCGCCAGGCCGAGCTGCGCCTCGCGCAGCCACTCGACGCTTCGCGCCACCTCCGCGGCCAACCGCTCCGCCGAGCCGCGTGCCTCCAGGCAGCCCAGAAAGGCCGGCACGTCCCCCACGCCCGCCATCTCGGCCAGTCGCGCGGGACGGAGCGGCGCCAGCTCGGCCTGGTTCTCGAACAACACGTCGTTCATCTCCCAGAAACGCCCCTGCGCCGCGGCACACTCCGCCATCCGCGCGGCGGCGCAGGCGACGGCATGGAACGGTCGCCCGAGCGCCGGGTTGCAGGCCTGGTCGAGCGGCAGGTGCCGGTGCACCAGGCGCAGGCGGTCCGGATGACGGCGCACGAAGTCCCGCAGCACGCGGTGCGCGTGCGCGCAGAAGGGACACTCGTAGTCCGACAGCTCCACCACCGTTAGCCGCGGCCGGACCGCGCCGATGTACGGATGCCCGTCGTCCGTCTCCCCGGTCGGCAGACCCTCCGGGCCGCGCAACGGCGCGCGACCGACGCCCGGAGGCAGCCCCGGCAACAGCGGCGGCGGCGTCCAGTGATGCTGCGGGTAGAACACGATGAGCAGGGCGACGCCGAGCGCCCCGCCGCCGGCGAGCCCCGCGGCCAGCCGCGGCATCCGCCACAGCGCGCGCAGGTCGGCCGCCAAGGCCCGGATCGGCCCCAGCCGCACCTCGCGCAGCTGCAACGCCGCGCAGAGGAAGGTCAGCAGCGCCAGCACCTGGATCCCGGTGCACTCGGGACAGATCACCCCCAGGATCGCCCGCGACACCACGAACATCGCCGCGCTCACCGCGGCCGCCGCGACCGCCAGCGCGAAGAACAGCCCGGAGGCCGGCGCCCCGTCGGACCGGCGCCGCAGCCCGATCAGCGCGCAGGCCAGCAGCGCGGTGAAGCCGATGCCCGACCACAGCGCGATCGGCACGCGGAAAACGACGGCGTAGCTGCTCCGCGCGGCCTTGGCGCAATCGACGGTCTCGGAAATCGAACAGGCCGGCCGGAACGTGGGCGGCTGCGAACGGACCATCCAGTGCGTGCGCCAGGCCATCCCCGAGGCCACCACGCCGGCGAAGGCGAACAGGGCGCCCGCGACCAGCCAGCCGTGCAGGCCCCGGTGCCCCCTGTCTCTCGGTTCCGCTCGCTTGCCGCCGGACACGTGGATCCTCTCGCTCGACCCGCCCTCATAGCAGAGTGCCTCGCCCGATCGCAACGGCCCGCACCCTCCCCTGCGGGTCGGAGGACCGCCACGGCGCGATGCGGGCGCCCGGCGCACACGGCTAGAAACGCAGCGTCAGCCCCAGCCCCGGCCCCGCGCCCGCCCCGGACAGCGCCACGGCCGAGGCCGGAGTCTCGTCGTCGTCCCCCACGATCAGGACCACCACCGCCGCCAGGGCGGCGGCTCCGGCCAGGCCCAACAGCACGTCGGTGGTCACCTGCAACGCCTCCCCGACCGGCCGGATCTCGTCGAGCCGTTCGACCGGCGTCGTCGGCATGTGGTACTCGCGGTCCAGGACCAGCGTGTAACTGCCCGTCCCGATCGCCGCCCCCAGCAAGACCCCGGAGGCGCCGAGCAGTCCCCAGAACCAGCCGCCCCCGCCGGAACCTTCCTCCACCGGCTCGATCGGCCGCGGAGGCGGAGGCGACGGAGGAGGCGGAGGCGGAGGAGGCCGCACCGCCCGCAACAAGGCGATGCGCGATTCCACGTCCGCCCGCTCCGCCGCCGGAACGTCGTCCCCGCCCTCCACCAGACCCTGCTCGAAACACACCAGCGCCTGCTCGATCTGCCCCAGCGCCTGGTACGCGAGCCCCATGCCGACCATCGACGCCCAGTGGGGATAGAGCGCGTAGGCCTGCTCGAAACTCGCCAGCGCCGCCTCGGGCTCGCCAGCCTCGAGCGCTGCGCGGCCGCTCCGATACCACTCGCGCGCCTCCTCGCGGTCCCGCGCCCGTTCGGACCTCCGCCGCTGCGCCGCGGCATCGGGGACCAGGGCCAACAGCGAAAGCGCCAGCAGAACCAGACGACCGCAAGGCAGACGTCGCGGACGCGCGGAAACTACCACGGCGCGTCCTCCGGCAGCGGCAGCCCCCGCCCCGGACGTCGGCCGACGTCCCGCGGCGGCGGCAGCCGGTCGATGCGGGGCGGCCGGTACTCCGTCCCCCGCGGCCGCTCCGACGAACCGCCCGCACCGGACCCGCTGCCCGGCACCGGCGGCGGCGCGACGTCGCCGACCCGCTCCAGCGGCACCGAGATCTGCATGTTCCCCGTCGGCTGGATCGATGTCTCGTAGGTGCGATACCCGGGAGCCGCCACGCGCAGCAGCATCGATGCCGAGGACCGGGGGACCACGAGTTCGAGCGGCGAGCCGGCAAATGGACGACCGCCCAGGTCGGCCGCCGCACCCGGCGGCAGCCCGAGCAGCACGATGCGCGAGGCGGCCTCGGCCGGCGGCACCGCCGCGGCGTCGTCGACGGCGGTCGCGGAAACGTCGGGCGCCGGCGGCGACGGCGCCGGTGCGACCGGCGCCGCAGGGGCCGGCACCCCGGGCACCGCGGGCGCCCCGGGGCCCGCCGACTCCCCGGCGGAAAAGAACGACAGGTCCGACGGCGCACCGGAACCGGAGCCGGAACCGCTCGACAGACGCATCAGGATCACCACCAGCGATACCGTCAGGGCGAGCAGGACGACGACCGCCGCCAGCACCGCGGGGCGCAGCACGAAGGCCCGCCCGCCCGCCGGCACCGACCGGGCGACCACCGAGGAGGCCGAACGCTCCGACCGTTGCGGTGCGTGGGGCGACGACGGCGGCTTGGCCACCGGGACGACTTCCCAGGCCGTCGATACCTGCAACGACACGTCGCGCGGAGGCTTGCGGGGCTCGATGACGATCGGCGCCGTGCCGCCGGCCGGCTTCTCCAGGTGCGGCAGCGCGTCGCCGACCGGCAGCGCGCGCGGCAGCGGCGTGTCGCCGCCGGAGGCGCCCGACAGAGGAGCATCCGCCGGCGGCGCGACCGCGAACGCCACCGTGTCTCCGCCCGCCGCCGGCGTCAACGGCCGGTCCATCGCCGGCGCCGCCACCTCGGACCACGACAACGCCGACTCGCTCGTCTCCCCCGCCAGCCGCGCCAGCTCGGCGTCAACCTCCAGCAGGTCCATCTGCATCGCGCGCGCCGAGTGGAACCGCTCGTCGGGGTTGCGACGCATCGCCCGCCAGCACGCCTCGTCGAGAATCTCGGGCACCACCGCCAGGACGTCGCGCAGCCGCGGATACTGGCGCCGCTCCTGCCGCTCGGCGTACCGCTCGATCCACAACAGACTGGACTCCTGCTCGCGGTACGGCAGCCGCCCCGAAACCATGCGGAACAACAGCACGCCGCAGGCGAAGATGTCCGACCGCGCATCGATCGGCTTGCGCTCGAACATCTCCGGCGCCACGTAGGCCGGCTTGCCCATCACCGTGCCGGCCTGCGTGACGTTGATCCGCGCCTCGCCTCCCCCCGTCGGACCGGCCAGGCCGAAGTCGAGCAGCTTGACCAGCGGGTCGCCGTGGGGCTGCGCCGTGAGGAAGACGTTGGACGGACCGAGATCCCGGTGGATCACCCCCGCCTGGTGCGCGGCCGCCAGACCGTCCAGCACCTGCAACAGGATCGAAATCGCCCGCCGAGGCGGCAACGCCACCTCCCGCGCCAGCAGCTGGTCCAGCCCCTCGCCGTGCAGCAGCTCCATCAGGATGTACGGCTTCCCCCCCTCCCCGATCGCCGGCAGCCGCCAACCGAAGATGTTCACGATGTGCGGATGACGCACCGCGCACAGCGCCCCGACCTCCCGCTCGAAGCGCAGCCGGTACTCCCGCTCCGTCGCCAGATGCTCGTGGAGGAACTTCGCCGCGAACCGCTTCCGCGTCGCCAGCTTCTCCACCTCGAACACCGCACCCATCCCCCCCGTCGCCAGCGGCTTGACGATCCGATACCCGGGAATCGTGACCCGCTCGTTCAACGGATACACTTCCTCCACCGAAAGTTTACGCCGCCGAAGGCGACATCGTCAACGAACCCGCGAACCCCGATTCCGGCACGGCGGCTCTCCGACCGACCCGGAAACCGGCCCGCAACGCCGGTCCGGCCGCGGCGCCCGGCCGATCGGGCCTACCGGCTTTCCCGCGACGGTCCCGCGTCGGGACCGCCGACGAGGCGGACGGCCAGCATCGCCCGCACGGCCGCCGACGGAGAGAAAAGCCGGATGCGCAACCGGTAGCCGCCGGCGCGGCGCGACGCCTCGACGATCTTCCCGGACGCCGCCGCGCCGGACCCGTCCCGCACGACGACCCGCGCCCCCACCGGGTGCGGCTCCCCGGTCTCCACCGTCGCCACGTCGCCGACCAGCGCGACCAGCCGGGCCGCCGCCCCCAGCTCGAGCACCCGGTCGGTCATCGCCGACCCTCCCGGCGCGCCTCGCGCTCCGTGTCCCGCCGGCGGATCTCCTGGCGCCGGTCGGGTCCGCTCTTCCCCCGGGCCAGCGCGAGTTCGACCTTCGCCCAACCGCGACGGAAGTACACCGCCAGCGGGACCAGCGTGTACCCCCGCTCGGCCACCCGCCCGACCAACCGCTGGATCTCCCGCCGGTGCAACAGCAGCCGGCGCGGCCGCCGCGGCGCATGATTGACGTAGCCCCCGTGGCGGTACGGCGCGATGTGGAAGTTCAGCAGCAGCAACTCTCCGTCCTGCACCACCGCATACGCGTCGGCCAGATCCGCCTCGCCCTCCCGCAACGACTTGACCTCGGTTCCCTCGAGCACCAACCCGGCCTCGAAGGTCTTCTCGACCGCGAACCGCTCCCGGGCCCGGCGGTTGCGGCAGACCACCCGCACGCCGTCGCCGTCGACGGCATCCCGACCGCGGGTCGACCGGCGCGCGGGGACGGAACGAGGCATGCGGCGCTGTCTACTCCACGAGCGCCAGCGTGGCAACCCGGACCGCCGCGGCGCCGGCGCGGCGCAGCAGCCGCGCGCAGGCGGCGGTCGTCGAGCCGGTCGTCCGGACGTCGTCCAGCAGCAGCACCTCGCGGCCGGCCAGCACCGCGGACGCATGCGGCCGCAGGAAAAACACGCCGGCCAGCGCACGACGACGCTCCACCCGCGACAGCGCGCGCTGCGCCCGGGGCCGCGGGGCCGAACCCAGCAGATCGCTGCGGAACGTGAGCCCGAGCCGACGGGCCGCCGCCGCCCCCACCAGCGTCCCGGGGTCGAACCCCCGGCGGGTCAGCCGCACGGGATCGGCCGGCACGGCGACCGCGAGCGGCCGCGGGCGCATCTCCCCGACCCCCGGTCCGAACAGCCGGCGGGCCACAGTGGCGAGCGACGGCGCCGCGATCGCCGGGAACTCGGGAATCTCCCCCGCCTTGAACCGCCCCAACGCCTCGGCCAGCGGACCGCCGAACAACCACGCCGAACCGGCCGCCTCGAACGGCGGTCGCTCCGCCCGGCACTCGGCACACGCAAGACACGGCCCGTCGCCACCCCCCGGCCTCCCGCAGACCGGACAGACCGCCTCCGGGACCGCCACGAGGCCCGCGGCACAACGCGGACAGAACCCCGGTCCGCCCCCCGCCAACGCGTCGCAGGCCGGACAACGGTGGGGGAACAGCAAGTCGAGAACGCCGAACGCCACGGCGCCGTCATCGCGGAACCGCCCCGCCGCGTTGCCCGGACCCCGCCGCCAACCCGCCAGACCCCGCTCAGCGCGGTGGACGCGTCGAACGGCACCCGGCCGGCCGCGCGGAAGACTCGGGCACCGCGAGCCGCGGAGCGTCCATCCACAACCCCTCGAGGTCGTAGTACGCGCGGACCTCCTCCAGGAACACGTGCGCCACGACATCGATGAAGTCGATCAACACCCACTGCGAGTTCGAAAGACCCTCGACCGAGGCCGGACGCACCCGCGACTTCTGCAGACCCTGCTCGATCGCCTCGGCAATCGCCGCCACGTGGCGCGTGCTGGTGCCCGAGCAGAGCACGAGCAGGTCGGCGTAGTCGGCCCGGCCGCGCAGGTCGATGATCTGGATCGACCGGGCGCCCTTGTCGAGCGCGGCGCGGGCCACCTTCAGCGCAAGGGTCTTCGTCTGCAAGTCGTCCTCGCTCCCCCGCCTCGTCGTTGCCCAAGCCGTCGAACACCCCGAGGCGGACGAGGTGCCGGGCCGAAGGCCGCCGCGCCGCAGACCGCGCGACGGCCGGGACCTGCAGGCCGGCGGCCGACCCGCCCCACCACCCCCGCTTGCACGCCGCGGCGCGCGCCGCGGCGGACGCCGGATGGCTCGCGCGGCACACCCCGCGAACCCCCCGGACGACGAAGACGACCGCGGTCCCCCGCGGCGCCGCCGCCGGGCTGCGAAACGAGCCGCCGAACGAACCGGAAGAACGTCGGATCGAACCACATCCCGCGGTGCCGCGCTCCTCCCGTCGGCCGCAGGGCCGAAGCCTCTTCATCCTACCGGCGGCCGAATTCAACCGTCAAGCGGACGACCGGCCCGCCACGACCGGTCCCCCACCGCCCCCCACCGCGCCGTCGGCTTGACTTCCCCAGGGGCTTCCGGGAGAATCGGGCGCCGTCTCTGGAAAGACCCGGCGGCGGCGGCGTGCGCGAGAGCGCCCGCGCGAGGGGTTCGCAGAGGTTCATGGAAGCGGGCACGACGGAACTGTTCGGTCTCGTCTGTCCGGCGTGTGATACCCTGGCCCCGACGGGCGGGGAAGCTTCCGGCCGCTGCCCCGCGTGCGGCGCCGCGTACGACCCGGGCAGCCAGGGCGCGGCGCCGGCGGTCGTGCCCGGGACGGCCGTCGTCAAGGCGTCGGTCGAGGTGCCGGTCGAGGTGGATCTGCGGCAGCCCGGCGACGGGGCGTCGGCCCCGCCGGTCGAAGGAGGAGAGGAGACACCGATGGAGAGCGCGCGACACTACGTTTGCCCGTCCTGCTTCACTCCGATCCCGGCCGGAGACAAATTCTGCGGCCGCTGCGGCCTGGCTTCTCCCTACGAAAAGGAGGAGCTGAAGACCGAGTACTACTCCAGCACCCAGATCCCCGGTCGCATCCGCCTCTTCCTCCTCAAGGGCCGCGACACCGAATGGGTCTCGTATCACCTCAACTCGCGCCAGCACGTCCTCGGCCGCTCGCAGGGGGTGATCATCATCGATGGCGACAACTGGACCTCCCCCAAGCACGCCTGCTTCTACTACGATGACGCGAACCAGCTGTACGTCCGCGACGAAGGGAGCCTGAACGGGGTGTTCGTCCGGTTCCGGGGTTCGATCGAAGTCCCCCTCGGGACGCAGTTCGCGGCCGGGAACCACTACTTCCGGGTCGAGCCGCCGGCCCTGCCCAACGACGTGCCCGGGCCCGACGGCACCTACTTCTTCCACGGCATCTGGCAGGGGGGCGACCTCAAGGTCGTCGAATTGCTGGAGGGTGGAGAACCCGGCAACGCCGCCCACGTCCGCGGCGAGCCGCTGTTCATCGGCCGGGAAGACTGCGACCTCACGTTCCACGACGACGAACAGATGGAACTGCGGCACGTACAGGTCGAGCCGACGCCCAACGGCTGCCGGCTCACCGACCTCGGTACGAAGAACGGCACGTTCGTCCGCATGGCCGGCGACGCGCCGTTGCAGCACGGCGACTACGTCATCATCGGACGACAACTGCTGCGCGTCGAGGTGACGCCGTAGCCCCGGGCCACGGCGCGGTGGACGGGACACCGGTTCCGAGCAGGTCAAGGAGGCGCACGTGATCAAGTGCCAGAACTGCGGGACGGAGAACAAGGACCAGTGGAAATTCTGCCTGGGATGCGGGAGCGAGTTGCCCCGCGAGGCGGTGGCGGCGGCCAAACGGTTCACGACACCGACCCCTCCGGCCGGAGTTCGCGTCCCCGCCGTGGAAGCGGCCCCCGCCCCCGCTCCGGCGCCGGGCGCGGCGCCGGCGGCGGCCCCCGCTCCGGCCCGGGCGGCCGCCCCCGCTCCCGCCCCCGCTCCGGCCCGGGCGGCCGCCCCCGCTCCGGCGGCGGCGCCGGCGGCCCCGGCAGGTCCCCGCATGTGTCCGTCCTGCGGCAACAGCGTGCCGCCGGACAACATGTTCTGCGGCCGCTGCGGACACAGGATGGGCGCCGAGGCGGCGCCGGCGGCCCCGGCCCCCACGCCGGCCGCACCGATGGCCCGCGGCCGGCTCGTGCTCCTGCAGCCCGACGGCTCCGAGGGCGCTTCGATCCCGCTGGGCGATACGCCGACCCCCGTCGGACGCGCGACCCACGAGGTTCTGGCCGCGGACCTGTTCCTCTCGCCGCAGCACATGTCCTTCTTCTTCCGCGACGGACAACTCGTCGTGCGCGACGACAACAGCGTCAACGGCCTGTTCTTCCGTCTCGCCCCCAACGTTCCCGTCGAGATCGAGCCCGGGGACGCCTTCCGCTTCGGCCAGGAGTACCTCCAGTTCAACGCGCTCGCCCCGATCGTGCCCGACGCCTCCGGAACCATCGTGGCCGGCAGCGAACGCGGGGACGCCTGGGGCCGCCTGGATCAGGTGCTCGGCCCCGGCATCATCGGCAACTCGTACACCTGCCGCGGCGAGCGCGTGGTCTGCGGCCGCGAACGAGGTCACGTCCTCTATCCGTTCGACGGCTACGTCTCGGGCGCGCACCTCGAACTGCGCCGCCAGGACGGCCGCACCTACATCACCGACCTCCAGTCCTCCAACGGCACCTACCTGCGCATCCGCGGCGAAAAGACCCTGGTGCCCAACGAGATCCTGCTGGTCGGCCAGTACCTCTACCGGGTCGATTACTGAGTCGCCGGCCGCGGGGCGTCTTCCGCGCGAAGGACGATGCGGCCCGCGCCCGCCGGGAGGCGTCGTTGAGCCTGTCCGAACCGTCGCGAGGCTGGCGCGAGGCGCTGGAAGCCTGGGGCGGGACGGTCGCGGGCGCCGCCGCGGCACTGGCCGTGTTCGCCGCCGCACTCTGGACCCTCGACAGCGGCCCCGGCGGCGGCTTCGGCGGCGATGTCGCCGCGGCGTCGGCGGAATTGCGACCGTCGCATGCCCCCGGCCACGTGATCCATCTGGCGCTGGCCCGGGCCGCGACCCTGTTGCCGGCAGGCTCGATCGCGTTCCGCGTGCGGCTGCTCTCCGCCCTGCTGGCGGCCGTCGCCGCGGCGTTCGTGGCGGCCGCGGCGCGACGCATCACCTGCGCCGTCGGCGGCGGCGGCGGACCGGCACCGCCCCTCGTCGGATGGACCTGCGGCATCGCCGCCGGACTGTCCGGGCCCGCCCTCGCCGCCGTCGCCTCGGCCGACGTCTACGCCCTGCAGGCCGCCCTGGGCGCCGCCGTGCTCTGGGGATGCGTGACGGCGACGATCGCCGGCCCCGACGAACCGGCGGCGACGACCGCGCCACTGGTCGTCGCCGCCCTGGCGGCCGGTCTGGCCGCGGCCGACCACCCGCCGACCGGCCTGCCGCTGGTGCCGCCGCTGCTCCTGGCGGCGGCACTCGCGTTCGCGCGCGCCCCGCGCCTCGCCGACGAGGCCGGCGAGTCGCCGCTCGCCTTGCGGCTCTCCTGGATGGTGCTCGCCTTCGCCGCCGGGTTGCTGCCGATCCTGGCCCTTCCCGTGCGCGCCCCGGAACTGGGCGACCCGTCGGCCCTGCTGACAACCCTGCTCGGTCGAGGGCCCGCGGCCGCGATGCGGGCGGACGCGGCCCCCGCGGCCTGGCTGCCGGCGGGCGACCCCTGGACCCTGCTCGTCGCCGCGCTCGGCGGGCCGGCCCTGGTCGCGGCGCTGGTCTGCCTGGCGGCAATGACTCCCTTCCGCACCCTGCGCCCCGGCGCCCTCGCCCTCGCCGGCTTCATCCTCGGCCCGTGGATCGTCCGTCTGGGCACCGGAGCCGACCGGTGTCCCCAGGAAGTCGCCGCCTATCTCGCCGTGCCCGCTTTCGCCGTCGCCGCGGCGCTGGCCGCGCCGGCCGGTCTGGCGCTGGCGCTGGCCCGCCGGGACGACAACTGGCGGCGCCGGGTGGGCTGGGCCTCCGCCGTCGTGCTGCTGGCCGCCGCCCTGCTGCGCCACCAAGCACGGCGGATCGAACCCCACGCGGCGCTGGAGAACGGACGGGCCACGGCGGTGGCCACCGATACCCTGCGCGAACCGCCCACCCCCGGCGCGGTGCTGGTCCTGGCGCGGCCGCACACGGCCGCGCTGGTCCGCTACGACGAGGCCGTGGCACGGCGGCGCCCCGACCTCACCACGATCCTCGTGCCGCGCCTGGCCGAACCGGGATACGCGCGCGAACGGATGACGCGACATCCGGAAACGGCCCCGCTGCTCTCGGCCTACCTCGGACCGACGGCCCGGACACCGGGACTCGAAACCGCAGCGGAACGCCTGGCCGCGGAACGCCCCGTGTTCGTCGAACCGGGACGCCTCACCACCCCGCTCGCGCCCCGCGCCGTCGCGCCGCACGGCCCCCTGCTCGAACTGCTCCCCCAACCCGCCGGTCGCTCGGAACTCGCCCTGCAACTCGCCGACTGCGGCCGGCGGCCGATCCGCCTCGGCGACCGCGGCGCGCGCCTCGCCGGCTCCGCCCTCGGCGGTTCCCTCGCCTGGAACGACGTCAACGTCGCCCTGACGGCGGCGCGCATCGGACTCGAGTTGACCGAGCGGAGCGAGGAAGCCGGACGAACCCGGGCCGTGCTGCTGGCGGAGGCCGTGCGCCTCGCCCGCGAGGCCGAAACCCTCGGCGCCCCCGCCGCGCCCGTCGAACGACTCCTGTCGGTGCTCGGCACCGTCCCCGCGCCCCAGGCCTCCCAACTCGACCAGGTCCTCGCCCCGTAGCCCCCGCGCCCTCCACCGGCCCCCGCCGACCTCGCCGCCCGGCAGAGTCGCCCCAGCCGGTCGAACACGGCGGCCATCGCCGGCGGGGCGCGATTCCCCGGGCCGCCGCTCCGCCTTGCGTCCCCGCGAAGGCCCGTCCTACAATGCCCTCATGAGTTCGAGATCGTCTTGGCGGGTGGGCTGGTCGATCGCGGCGGCATGCCTGGCTTGCGCGGGAGAAGCAGCCGGCCCGGGACCGGCCGTCCGCTTCTCGCTCGACAACGAAGCGCTCCGCGACGAGATCCGTCAGATCAACCTGGTCGGATACCGCAACCAGGGATTGGCCTGCGAAGGGCACGCCCTGTCCGGGACGCCGACCGGCGCGCCGGAAGTGGAGCTGCCGATCGCCGTGTCGAGCTTCGGCACCTCGTTTCCGGCCGCCGCGGGCGACTGGGTGTTCCACGTCGTGGCCGGCAACGACCTCTTCACCGTCGGAGGACCCAAGCCGCTGGCCGAAGGATGCACGGCCGCCCGCATCGAGGCCGCGACGACGCCCGAGATCGAGATCGCGCTCCACGACCGGCGCCCCGACTACTGCCAGGACGGGACCCTCGATCCCGGAGAACAGTGCGATCGCGGACCCGACGTCGCCGGCGACGACTGCGCGCCGGACTGCACCTTCGAGGCGGGCGTCTGCGGCAACGGCGCCGTGGACGCGACCGAAACGTGCGACGACGGCGGCACGGCGTCCGGTGACGGCTGCGACGAACACTGCCAGACCGAGCCGTTCCTCGTGGCGCGCCGGTTCCTGGACGACGAGCAGCTCATGCCCCGCATCACGGCGGGGGTGGACGCCGCCGACCGCGACGGCTTCGCCGTCGCCTGGACCGACAACTCGGGACGCGCCGGGTCGGACCCCCGACCCCCCGGCGTGGTGTTCGGCTTCTACGACGCGCGGGGAAACTCGACCCCCAACCCGGTGGGCGGCCCCACCGAGTACCAGGTCAACCAGCATCTGGTGCTCGGCAGCCAGAGCCAGGCCTCGGTCGGCTGGTCGCGCGGGGGCGGCACCCTGGTCACGTTCCTCAACTCGCAGGCCGGCGACTTCGACATCTACATGATGGCGTACGGCCCGAGCCGTGCCCTGCTGTGGAGCGACGAACGGCACGTGCCGTCGTCCTGGAGCGGCGTGAACGAACAGTACGGCACCGTGGGGGCGCACCCCGAACACGACGGGTACGTCGTCGCCTGGACCACCGGAAACTCGCCGACCCGGCGCGGCATGCTGCGCGTGCTCGACGACCAGGCCGAACCGCGGACGGGCGACGTCCCGTTCGAGGCAACCGCCCTGGGGGATGACTTCCTGCCCGCCGTGGCGGTCCGGCCGGACGGCTCGTTCGCCGTGGCGTGGGCCCAGGGAACCGCCGCCGACGCGAATATCCGCCTGGCCCGGTTCACCGCCGCCGGCACCCCGGCGGGCGCCGCCGAAATCGTCAGCGCCGCCGCCGGCCTGCAGACCGAACCGTCCCTCGCGTTCGACGCCTCCGGGCGGCTGCTCGTCACGTGGGTCGATGTCCCCGCCTCCTCCATCCGCGGACGGCTGTATCCGCCGGCGGGCGCCGCCGAGGCGGAGTTCGCGATTTCGACGGGCGGGTTCACGACCGGCGCGGCCGAGGCCGGCCGGGTCACGACCTCGGTGGCGTCCAGCGAGGGGGTCTTCCTCGTCGTGTGGGCGGCCCAGAACGACGCGTTCGTCCGGGGCCGGCTGGTGACCGGCACGGAGACCTTCGCGCGCAACCGCGTCACCGCCGACGAGGGGGAGTTCGCAATCGTCGCCGGCCCGCCGAGCCAGCCGAGCCGGGCGCGGGTCGCGATCACCCGCGGCGGCGTCGCGATGGTGGTCTGGCAGGACCGGGACGACCTCGGCGGCCTGGACCCGGCCGGCGGCATCCGCGGCCGCCTGCTGCCCGTTCCGTAGAGACGCGGCTCGGAAACGGCCCGGCCCCGCCGCCGGCCCGCCACTCGATCGGAAAGATGCCCCTCAGAAACGGCCCGACTCCGCCGCCAGCCGCACGCCGTCCCAACGATCGACCAGCGTGTCCCGGGCCCACTCGTCCCGAACTTCCGGATGGTCGATGGTATAGTGCAGCCCCCGGCTCTCCTTGCGGAACTGCGCGCAGCGGATCACGAGGTCCGCCACCACCGCGATGTTGCGCAACTCGCACAGGTCCGCCGTGATCTGGTAGTTCCAGTAGTACTCCCGGATCTCCTCGCGCAGCAGCGCGATCCGCCGCGCCGCCCGCGCCAGCCGGCGGTCCGAACGCACGATGCCGACGTAGTTCCACAGGAAGCGCCGGATCTCGTCCCAGTCCTGGCTCACCACCACCCGCTCGTTCGACGGCTCGGCCCCGCCGGGATCCCACACCGGAGCCTCGGGCAACGGCCGCGGAGGCTCGGCGGCGGCCCGCGCCGCCGCCCGATGCGCGAGCACCAGGCCCTCGAGCAGCGAGTTCGAGGCGAGGCGGTTGGCCCCGTGCAGCCCGGTGCACGCCACCTCGCCGATCGCCAGCAGCCCCGGCAGGGTGGTGCGGCCGTCCAGGTCCGCCACCACGCCCCCGCAGAAGTAGTGGGCCGCCGGAACCACCGGCAGGGGCTGCCGCGTCAGGTCCAGCCCGTACTCGCGACAACGCTCGGCGATCCCCGGAAAACGCCGGAGGACGAAGCCGGGGTCGAGGTGCGTCAGGTCGAGCAGCACGTGGTCGTCGCCCGTGCGCTTCATCTCGGCGTCGATCGCGCGGGCCACCACGTCGCGCGGGGCCAGCGCCCCGCGCGGGTCGTACTCCTCGAGAAACGTGCTGCCGTCCAGACGCCGGATCACCGCCCCCTCGCCCCGCAACGCCTCCGAAAGCAGGAAATTCTTCGCCGCGGGATGGTACAGGCACGTCGGATGGAACTGCACGAACTCCAGGTCCGCCAGCAGCGCGCCGGCCCGGTAGGCCATCGCGATCCCGTCCCCCGTCGCCACGTCGGGATTCGACGTGTACAGGTAGGCCTTGCCCGCCCCCCCCGTGGCCAGCACCGTCGTCCGCGCGGCGATCGTGCGCACCCGGCCGGTGCCCTTCTCGACCACGAACGCCCCGGTGACCGGCGAGCCGCGCTCCTGCCGGCGCTCGAGCACCAGATCGATCGCCATCTGGTGCTCCAGGAACCGGATGCGCGGATGGGTGGAGGCCGCCCGCACCAGCGCGTCCTCCACCGCGCGGCCCGTCATGTCCCCGGCGTGCACGATCCGCCGGACCGAATGCCCCCCCTCGCGACCCAGGTCGAACTCCGCGCCGTCCTCCGTGCGCGAGAACCGCACCCCCAGCCCCTCGAGCGCCGCGATGCGGGACGGACCCTCCGCCGCGCAGGCCCGCACCACCTCGGGATGGCACAGACCGGCCCCCGTCGCCAGCGTGTCGCGCACGTGCGCCTCCACCGAATCCCCCGGACCGAACGCCGACGCGATCCCGCCCTGCGCCCACCGCGTCGCCGTGTCCTCGCGCGAACCCTTGGTCAGGACCAGCACGTCGGCCGTGCGGGCCGCCTCGAGCGCGTAGCACAGGCCGGAGATCCCCGACCCGATCACCAGATGGTCCGTCCACAACGGTTCCGGCTGGCTCGACGTGGCCGCGGCTCCTTCCGCCCCCGGCGCCGCCCCGTCCCGGGAACTTGGCGCCCGCCCCCACAGGCTAGTACAATCGATACCGACCGATGCGCAAGCGCACCGCCGTCCTCCTCGCTCTTGCCCTGCTCGCCGCCGGTGCCGCCCGCGCCGACATCTACGTCTACGTCGACGACCAGGGGGTGATGCACATCACCAACCGGCCGGACGGCAACCGCCCCTGGCGCCGCTACATGGAAACCGCCGACCCGGAGATCCGACGCCCGCGCGAAGGGGTCGTGCCGGTGCCGGCGCGGGACGCCAGCCCCGACCGGTACTCCCGCTACGACGCCTACATCCTCGAAGCGTCCCTGCTGTACCAGATCCCCGAGGCGTTCATCCGCGCGGTGATCAAGGTCGAGTCGGACTACGATCCCAACGTCGTCTCCTGGGCCGGGGCCCAGGGCCTGATGCAGTTGATGCCCGAGACCGCCGCGCGCATGGAGGTCACCGACCCGTTCGATCCCCGCCAGAACATCCTGGGCGGCACCCGCTACCTGCGCTATCTCGCGAACCTGTTCCAGGGCGACCTGGTCCTCACGATCGCCGGCTACCACGCCGGCGAGGGCGCCGTCCTGCGCTACCAGGGCGTGCCGCCCTACTCCACGACCCACGGCTACATCCGCCGGGTCATCGAGCACTACTACCGCTTCCTCCAGGCGTCCGGCGGCTGACCCGCCGCGTTCCGCCGCCCCGACCGGGCGCACGCCACCCGACACGCGCATGCCGGTTGCGCCGACCCCCGCTCCGTGGGATAGGATGCGACGTCCCGGACCCGAACGGCCGGGACCCGGGGAGGCGACGATGGACGCGACGGTCGAGAAGACGATCCAGGCGCTGATCGCCACGGCCTGGGCCGACGGACGGGTCGGCGACGACGAACGGGAAGTGATCGAGACGCTGCTCGATGCCTACGGCGTGACGGGCGGGGACGCGGAGCAGGTCCGCGCCTGGGCCCGGACCCGCCGCACGCTGGACCAGATCGATTTCGCCGGGATGGCGGAGGTCGACAAGGTGCTGCTGCTCCAGCAGGCGGTGTTCGTCACCTACATCGATGGCGTCCAGACCGAACAGGAACTCGCGCTGCTGCACGACCTGGCCCGCCGCCTGGGAATCGAACGCAGCCGGGCCAACGAACTGATCGCCGCCACCACCGCGCGCGCCCGGGCGCGCTACGAGGAAGAGCGCGCCGCGGCGCACTGAGTCAGTCGCGGGGATAGCCCAGGTCGATCGCCACGTCCTCGGGCTCCATCCGCCCCTCCGGCGGACGCTCGTCCCACCGCCGGAGCAGCGCCGGCGAAGCCTGGACCCCGGACTCGCGCCGGATCCGTTCGCATTCCTCCTCGGTCAGCCGCTTCGGCCCGTCGACCGCCCCGAGCGACGCGTCGGCGTCCATCAGCATCCAGGGCCGGTCGGGGCCGGAATTGTCGGGATGGTACGGGTCGTCGAGCAGCACGTGGCCGGCCTCGTGCGACTGCGTCCAGGCCTGGCGGGTCTGCCGGATGCCGGTGCGGTCCAGCACCAGCGCGTTGCGCACCATGCCGCGGTCGTGCTCGATGAACGCCTCCCCCTGGCGCCCCCCGCCGGCAAAACGGTTGACCACGAACAGATCGATCGTCGTCGGGTCGTCGTCGGCCAGCACCTTGTACAGGGTCCGTTCCTCCAGCGTGCCGGCGGCGGAGGTGGCGTTGTTGAATTCGGTCAGATGGTCGGTCAGATCGACCGCGCCGATCGCCAGCGTCTGACGACGGTCGGTGGTCAGCGGCCGTTCGCCGTCGGCGGTGATCGTGACGGGACGCCCCGCACGGTCGCGGATCCGGACGTCCGCCGAACGCCCGGCGCCGTGGTCGACCGCCGCGTTCTCCGAAACCTCGGCGACGAACCCGGCGGCCTGCACGGCCAGCGCGATCGCCCCCGCCGTCTGGTGCGGCGGCCAGCCGACGCCGACCGCGATCGGGCCGACCGGCACGCCGTTGACCCGGAAGCGGATCTCGCCGCCCGAACTGAGCAGCGCCTCCACGTCGGACACCGCCAACAGCGTCGGGCCGGGCGGGTCCTCGATCGCGATCGGCGTCTCCGCCGGGTCGCCGAAGGTGATGTTGCACGCGGCGTAGATCTCGTTCGAGGCGACCACCTGGTCGCGGCCGATCTTGCGCGCCGTCTCCTCATCGACGCCGAGCGCCACCGGGCCGCCGGCGACCAGGCGGAGGAAGTGGATGTTCCAGCGGGCGCGACGGACCGCCTGCGGACCGTCCTCGTCGCCGGGCCGGCCGACGCGCAGGTCGGTGCCGACCTCCTGGCCGTCCGGCGCGCGGACCACCGCGCGAATCCGGTCGCGCAGCGCGGCGAGCAGCGTCTGGCGGACCACCCCCGGGGCCGTCCAGTCGATCGTGTCCGTCACCAGGCGGATGAACGGCGAACGGGCCGGACGGCCGTCGGCGCCCGCCATCGCCAGCTCCAGCTCGGAACGCACGGTCGCACCGTCGGCGGACGTCGCGCGCAGCCGGACCGCGGCGCCCTCCAGCGGCGCCAGCCACGCCTCGACCCGCAGGTTGTCCGGGTCGGGGCTCCGGGCGCCCCAGTCGTTGCCCCGCGGGAGCGTCTCGTTGTTCGTCAGCTCGTTCGAGATCTGCGCCGAGACGCGCGTCGGGTCGAGGATCCCGTTCGCGGCGTCGAGCAGCGCGACACCGACCACCGTGATCGGCAGCTCGGCCCGCCCCAGCACGGCGCCGGCCGCGTCGAGGAACCGGGCGCGCAGCACCACGTCGGCCGCGGCCCGGGAGGCGGCAACCCCGTCGAGCAGCAGCTCGGCGGCGTCGGCGGCGTCGAGCGTGCCGGGGAGCGCGACCGGTCGCCCCGCCGCGTGCACGCGGATGCGCTCGGCCCCGTCCGCCTCGAGCGCCACCTTCGCCGCGCCGTCGGGGAAGGACGGAAGCACCCGGCGCACGTCGTCGTCCTGCGGCGCCGGAGGACTCTGGCGGTTGTCGAGCCGCCGGTTCTCGTCGTCGTCGTCGTAGTTCACCGACAACAGCAGGCCCCACGGCCCGCCGCCCCCGGCGGGGGCGTCCGCCGCGACCAGCGCGCCGGACCCCGCCGCGGCGGGACGGACCGGCCAGGCAAACAGCACGGCCAAGAGCGGGTAAACGACGCTGCGCGACATGGCGAACCTCACGTCTCGGGAAGGACGACCGTGATCCGGGCGAAGCGGCGCTTGCCCACCCGCACCAGGTAGGTCCGGCCGGGCTCCAGCGCCGCGTCCTTGTCCGCGACACGGCGGCCGTCCACCTCGACGCCGCCCGCCACGATCAGCCGCTGCGCCTCGGAACCCGACGGGGCGAGCCCGGCCTGGGCGCAGGCGCGCGCCAGGCGCAACGGCACCGCCGAAAACAGCCGGCGCTCCTCCACGTCCTCGGGCGCCTCGTGCGACCGGTGCACCCGGTCGAACCGCTCGGCGGCGGCCCGCGCGGCCTCCGTCGAGTGGAACCGCTCGGTCAGCTCGAAGGCCAGCCGCGCCTTCGCCTCCCGCGGATGCACCCGGCCGGCGGCGACGTCGTCGCGGAGCGCCCGGACCGCCTCCACCTCCAGCGCCGACAGCAGCTCGTAGTAGCGCCACATCAGCGCGTCGGAAACCGACATCAGCTTGCCGTACATCTCCTCCGGCGGATCGTCGAGCGCCACGCAGTTGCCGAGCGACTTGGACATCTTCTCGCCGACCAGGCGCCCCTCGACCTCGCGGGCGTCGGTGCCCTCCAGGACCGGGACGGTCAGGATGCACTGGGGCTCCAGCCCGTAGCCCTTCATCACCTCGCGGCCGACCACCAGGTTGAACAACTGGTCCTGGCCCCCCAGCTCCAGGTCGCAGCCGAGGGCGACCGAATCGTAGGCCTGGAACAACGGGTAGAGGAACTCGTGGATCGAAATCGGCCGGTTCTCGCGCAGCCGGCGGGCGAAATCCTCGCGCTCGAGGATCCGCGCGACGGTGTACTGCGCGGCGAGACGGACGATGTCGGCGCCGGTCAGCCCGGCGAGCCACTCGGAGTTGCGCCGCAGCACCGTCCGGGCGGGGTCGAGGACCTTGAACGCCTGCGCCTTGTAGGTCTCCGCGTTGCGCCGCACCTCCTCCTCGGACAGCGGCGGGCGCGTCTTGCTGCGGCCGGTCGGGTCGCCGATGCGGCCCGTGAAGTCGCCGATCAGGAACACCACCGTGTGCCCGAGGTCCTGGAGCTGGCGCATCTTGCGCATCACCACCGTGTGCCCCAGGTGCAGGTCGGGGGCGGTCGGGTCGAACCCGACCTTGACCACCAGCGGCCGCCCGCGTCGCAGCTTCTCCACCAGCTCCCGCTGGTCGATCAGATCGACCGTGCCGCGCCGGATCGCCTCGATCTGTCGCTCGGGGGGCAACGGCATGGGCGGCACTATGCCACGCGGATCGTCCAGGCGGCAAGGCAGCGGCCGGTGTGCGGATCGAAATCGACCACGGCGCCTTCGGCGCGGCCCGGGCCCTCGGCGGGGACGTAGGGGTGGGGACGCAGCGTGAGGTACCGGGCCAGCACCGGCGGCGGGTCGAAGCCGATCACCGACGGCCAGGCGCCGCAGCAGCCGATGTCGGTGACGTAGCCGGTGCCGCGCGGCGTGACCTCGGCGTCCGACGTCTGCACGTGGGTGTGGGTGCCGAGGACCGCGGTGACCCGCCCGTCGAGATACCAGCGCAGGGCGTGCTTCTCGGCCGTGGCGTCGGCGTGGAAATCGACGAGCACCGCCGGCCGCGGCGCCGTCCCGTCGCACGGCGGGTCGGGACCCGGCCCGCCCGCCTCGACCAGCAGCACGTCCATCGTGCGGAACGGACAGCCGGTCGGCTCCAGCCGCGTCCGGCCGATCAGATTGACCACGAGCAGCCGCCCGCCGCCCGGAAGGTCGAAGCTCGCTTGCCCCCGCCCCGGCGTGCCCGGCGGGAAGTTGAGCGGTCGCAGGACGCGGAGGTCGGCCTCCAGCACCGGCAGCAGGTCCTTGTACTTCCAGACGTGGTTGCCCATCGTCAGCACGTCGAAGCCGGCGTCCAGCAGCTCCCGGGCCTCGCGCGCGGTGCAACCGTTGCCCCCCGAGGCGTTCTCGGCGTTGGCGGCGAGCAGCACGACCCCGGCGCGGCGGAGCGGCTCCACGACCGAGCGGGCGGCGCGCCGCCCGACCTTGCCGACGATGTCGCCGAGCAGCGCGACGCGGACCGCGCCCGCGACAGCCGGCGGCAGCAGGTCGGGACGGTCGATCGTCACCGGGCGCCCTCCGGCATCCCGCGGGCTACTTCGCGTACTGCACGGCCCGCGTCTCGCGGATCACCGTGACCTTGATCTGGCCCGGGTAGGTCAACGAGGACTCGATCTTCTTCGCGATCTCCTGGGACAGCAGCGCCGACATCGCGTCGTCGACCTGGTCGGCCTTGACCATCACCCGCACCTCGCGCCCGGCCTGCAGGGCGTACGACTTGTCCACCCCCTGGAACGACTGGCAGATCCGCTCCAGGTCCTCCAGCCGCTTGACGTAGCGCTCGAGCGACTCGCGGCGGGCGCCGGGACGGGCCCCGGACACCGCGTCCGCCGCCGCCACCAGGTGCGCCAGCAGCGACTCGGGCGCCTCGTCCTCGTGGTGCGCGCCGATCGCGTTCACGATCATCGGTTCCTCGCCGCACTTGCGCGCCATCTGCGCGCCCACCACCGCGTGCGACCCCTCGACCTCGTGCGACACCGCCTTGCCGATGTCGTGCAGCAGCCCCGCCCGCCGGGCGGGCTTGACCGGCAGCCCGAGCTCCGCGGCCATCAGGCCGGCGATGAACGACGCCTCCAGCGAATGCTGGAGCACGTTCTGCGCGTAGCTGTAGCGGTACTTGAGCGCCCCGATCATCTTGACCAGCTCGGGATGGATGCGGCCGATCCCCGTCTCCAACACCGCCCGCTCGCCCGCGTCCTTGACCGCCTTGTCCACCTCCTCCTGGGCCTTGGCCACCACCTCCTCGATCCGCGTGGGGTGGATCCGACCGTCGGCGATCAACCGCTCGAGCGCCAAACGGGCGACCTCCCGCCGCAACGGGTCGAAACCGGAGATGACCACCGTCTCGGGGGTGTCGTCGACCACCAGCTCCGTGCCCGTCGCCGCCTCGATCGCGCGGATGTTGCGGCCCTCGCGGCCGATGATCCGGCCCTTCATCTCGTCGTTGGGCAAGGTGACCGTCGTCACCGCCCGCTCCGCCACGTGCTCGCCCGCGTAGCGCTGGATCGCGATGCCGATGATGCGCCGCGCCGCCTTCTCCGACTCCTCCTTCGCCTGGTCCTCGGCCGCCTTGACCTCCTTCGCCGCCAGCCGGCGCGCCTCGTCGGCGATCTTCTCGATCACCTGCTTCTTCGCCTCGTCCGCCGACAACCCGGCCACCTGCTCGAGCTTCTTCCGCTGCTCGCCCACCAGCCGGTCGACCTCCTTCGCCCGCTCCGCGCTCGCCTGGTCCCGCCGCGCAATCTCCTTCTCCCGGCGCGACAGCTCGTTCTCGCGCTGCGCCAGGAGCTCGTTCTTCTTCTCGAGATTCTCCTCCCGCTTGAGCAGCCGTTCCTCGAACCGCTGCAACTCCTCGCGCGTGACCCGCGTCTTCTCGTCGAACTCGGCCTGCAGTCGCAGCCGGTGCTCCTTCGCGTCGAGCTCCGCCTTGCGCTTCAGCTCCTCGCCTTCCCGCCGCGCTTCCGCCAGGAGCCGCTCCGCCTCCCGGCGCGCCTCGTCCTGGGCCTTGTCCCGGTCGCGCTTGTACACGACCGAAGCGACCGCCCAGGCGACCGCGGCGGCGACGAGGGCGGCCAACAGGTACGCCCACCACATCGCTCGCCTCCCATCTGTCAGCGCCCGGCCCGGACACCGGGGCGTCCGGAAGTCCGCGCGCACAACCGGCCGGGACGAGCCATCCCGCCCGGAAACCACGGTGGGGCCGCCCGCGCCGTGCGAACGGCCCGTCCCCGGAACCCGGGAGGCGCCGGAACGACCGGCGTCTCGTCTCTACCGCCGCGGAATTGCTCGCCTACGCTCTGCCCGCCGAGGTGATCCGTCGAGGTCGGTCGCCGGGATGGCCGCGGCACAACAACCCGCACACCCTCCCGCCGGCTTCCGACCGGTATCGGAAACGGCCGCCGTCACCGGCGACCGGCAGTTCCTTCGGTGGTGGTATCTGCGAACATCCATGACGGATGGGTCCCGAGGCTCTCGCGGCACGAAGTATGCTTGCCCGCATCCCACCTGGCAAGAAAAATCGCAGCCGGACCGTCCGCGACACGCATCCGTCCGCGACGAGTCCCGCGTCCGGCGGCGCGGCGCCGGCCACGACGCCCCAGGCCATCGACCGCCGCACCCCCGAAAACCCGACGCCGCGGACGGCTCGAGCCGGCCGGACCGCTGAACCCGCCGCCCGCTTCGGCACACTGAGGAACGGGTGGGGGAGAGGAGGTGGACGAGATGCGCCGGCAGGCGACCTCCCTCCCGCTCGTCACGCTCGGAATCCTCGGCGTGCTCGGGTGCGGAACGGTTCCAACATCCGGAGGACCCGCGTTGCAAGGCCTGCCGCCGCCGCTGCAGCGGGTGCGGGCGGAGGCGGCGGCGGTGTACGAGCAGGCCGTCGCGGGGAGCGACGAAGTGGCGTTCGCCGGCCCGCCACGGGTGGAAGAGGCCTGGCGCGAGGCGCGACGACAGGCCGAACGGGACGGGGCGCCGACCGGGGCGGTGGACGCGGTCGCCGCCGCGGTCACCGCCCTGCGCTGGTCGGTCACCCTGCGGGACGACGACCCGCTGGCGATGGCGCGGGCGGCCAACGCGGTGCTCGGGGCGACGGCCGGTCTGGTGTCGTTCTATCGCCCCGGTCTGCCGCCCGATACCCTGCACCTGGACTACCTCCAGCGGGAACTGGCGCTCGACGGCCTGGCCGGCGACCTCGCCTCGGCCGCCGCCCGCGCGCGGGAACTGGAGCAGGCGTGGCTGGCGGTGCGCGCCCACGTGCTGGCGACCGGCGGCCCGCAGCGGGCCGCGGCGTTCGACGCCTCGGTCGGCGCGGTCCGCGAGGCCGTCGCGGCCCGCGACCTGGAACGCCTCGTCCGCATCGCCAACCGCGGCGCCGCCCTGGCGGCCGACATCCACGGCACGCTGTAGGCGGGGCGGCGACGGTCCTCAGTCCGGCCGGTCCGGCTTGGCCGCGGCTTCGACCCAGCGGTCGATCCCCGCGATGCCCTGCTCCAACACGCCGGCCACCCGCCGGATCTCCGCGGCCACCTCGCGCCGTTCGCGCACCGCGAAGTCCTCCAGCTCGCACAGGTCGTCCGCAATCTGGATCGCGGCCAGCGCCAGCACGGTCGGCAGCGGCACGGAGGGAGCGCCGGCCCGCACCGCCTTCACCCGCCCGTTGACCAACTCGGCCAGACGCCGCATGTGCGACTCGGTCGCCGTGCTCCGGATCGACAGTCTCACTCCCGCGATGTCGATCGAATGGCTCTTCACCGGATCCCCTCCTCCGCCGCCGGGAGGCCGTGCGGGCAGCGAGGCGCGTATTCCCGATGGGACCACCCCGCGGGCGACGTGTCAACGGTGCGGCGAGGCGAGCACCACGGCGCAGAGCAGCGAACCGCCGGAGGCGGCGGCGGCGACGCCGAACAGGGTGTACCCCGGTTCGAGGAAGTTGGCCCGGTGCGCGGGACTCTCGAGCAGCGTGGCGAACGCCGCCTCGGCCGACGGGCCCGCGGCGAGGTTCTCCGCCGCGCGCGCGAAGGAATGGCCGGCAGCCCGCAGCCGCTGGGCCAGGTCGCCGCGCGTCGGCGAGTGATGGCCGAAGAACCCGTGGGCCGCCATGTCGAGCGCGTGGGCGCGGGCCACCTCGTCCAGCCGCGCATCCCGCGTCGGCACCGGCAACCCCCGCTCGGCACGGTAAGCCGCGATCCGCTCCGCCAGCACCCGTTCCGCCTCCGCCGGCTCCGTCGTCGCCGTCGTCGCCTCGCCGCTCGCCGCCGCCTCCGCCGGCGGCTCGAACGACAGCTCGATCGGCAGCAGGTACACCACCTGCGGCCCCAACGGCGTCTGCTCCGCCACCAGCTCGAACACGTACCGCCCCGGCTCCGGCCCGACCCGCAGCACCCCCCGGAACGAACCGTCGCCCCCCGCGGCCACCTCGCTCGAGCGGATCGCCCCCGCCGGGTCGGAGAGCAGGGCACGCAAGCCCGACAGGCCCGGCACCAGCCGGCCCCGGAACTCGACCTCCGCCTCCTGCGGCAGCCAGCGCGGCGGCGGCTCCATCTCGACCAGCGGCTCGGCCGCCACCAACACCAGCATGCCGTCGCCCGACGCCTCGGTCACCCCCTCCGCGCCGGGCTCCGCCGACTCCTCCCCCCGCCCCCCCGTCCCCCGCTCGACGACCCCGAACGCCCGCGCCCGGAACGGCCACTCGATCGCGCCGACATACGCCGCCAGATCCGCGTCGCCCGGCGGCCGCCCCGCGTAGAACAACGCCGCCGCCACCACGTTCGGATGCCCGATGCCGACCCGCTGGAGCGTCGCGCGCACCGCCGACTCGTCCCCCAACACCGCGCGCCCCTCCCGCTCGAGCCGCCCGGCGAGCGCCTCCGCGCCAGCCCGCAACTCGTCGGACCACGCGCAGGGCGGCCCCGACGTCGCCAGACAGCGGTCCTCCAACATCAGCCAGGCGCGGCGCTCCAACTCGGTCTGCGGTTCGCGCGGCGCCCCCGCCGGCGCCGCACCGCCCGGGACCGTCCCCGCCGCCCGCGGGCAGCCCCCGAGGCCCGGGCTCAGGAGCAGCAACGCCGTGCAGGCTCGCGCCAGACGACGGAACGGACGCCCGCGGCGGCAAGACCCCCGGCCCCGGCCCGCTCGAGTCGCACCCCCTCCGGCGGTCGCCCCGCGCGGACGGACCCGCCCCTTCCGATCGTCTTCCCCCGTGCTGGACCCCGCTCGGGCCGGCATGGTACACGGGACCAACATCGGGTGCGGGACGTAGCATGACGGGCCGAGGAAGTCACGGAACGGGCCGACGGCCGGTCGCGGGGGAACGCGGCGCCGACGTCCCCTCGCGCAACCGGCTCGCCACCGCCGGCTGGACCGGAAGCCCGTACCGCGGCCTCGGCCTCCGGCCCCAGATCGTCCTCAGCCTCGCCGTGCTGATGGGCGCGATCCTCGGGCTCCTCGCCCTGGGCGTCCACGCGCTGGTGCCGGTGGGCGTCCGGCGCGAGGTCTCCGAAGCACGGCTCGCCATGGCCGAAACCCTGGCCCGGGACCTCGCCCGACGGCACGCCGACCCCGCCTCCGCCCGCGCCGCGCTACGGGAAGCACTGGCGGCGCCCGAGGTCGATGGCGTCGCCGTCTGGGACCGCGACGCCGGACTGGTCGCGGCCGGCACCCCGCCCGCGGCCCGGCCGTTTCCCGCAGCCCGGAGCCCCAGCTTCCACGCCGCACGCCGCGAAGCGGACGGGACGGCGACGGTGCTGGTCGAGCCGTCACCGGACCGCGCGGGAAGCGCCGCGGTCCGCGTCCACGCCGGTCGCGTCGGGGCTCCGCTGCGCGCCCTCGAAGCCCTGCTGCTCGGCTACCTCGGCCTCACCGCCCTGGCCGTCGTCGTCTTCGGCTACATCTCGCTCACCCGCCTGATCGTCCGGCCGCTCGATCGCCTGACCCGCGCCGCCCGGCGGCTCGGCGATGGCCGAGAAGTCGAACCGGTCGCCGCGACCGGCGGACGGGAGATCGTCGAACTGACCGAGACGTTCAATGCCATGGCCCGCGAGGTGGTCGGGCAGCGCCGCGAACTGGAACAACAGGTCGCGCACCTCGAACGGCTCAACCGGGAACTGGCCCGCGCCCAGGAACAGGTCGTCCGCTCTGCCAAGCTCGCCTCCGTCGGACGCCTGGCCGCCGGCGTGGCCCACGAGATCGGAAACCCCCTGACCGTGATGCTCGGCTTCTTCGACGTGCTGGAAACACTCGAACCGATGCCGCCCGCCGCGCGCGAACACCTGCGCACGATGCGCCAGGAGGCCGAACGCGTGAACCGCACGATCCGCGACCTGCTCGACTACGCCCGGGCCAACCCGGAACCGGTCGAGGCGCTGGCGGCGGCCGAGGTGATCGACGGCACCGTCGCGCTCCTCGCCCCGCAGAAGCCGTTCCGCTCGATCGAGATCCAGGTCACCGTACCGTCCGACCTGCCGCCGGTCCGCGCCAACCGCGACCGGCTGCGACAGGTGCTCGTCAACCTCCTGCTCAACGCCGCCGACGCGATCGGGCCGGAACGGCCGGGCACCGTGGAACTGCGGGCCGACACCGCCGCCCTCCCCGACGGCCGATCCGCCGTGCGGATCCGCATCGCCGACAACGGGCCGGGCGTCCCGCCCGAACTGCTCGACGCGATCTTCGACCCGTTTGTCACCACCAAGGCCCCCGGCGCCGGCACCGGCCTCGGCCTGTCCGTCTGCGAGGGAATCATCGAGGGGCTCGGCGGCACGATCCGGGCCTTCAACCGCCCGGAGGGCGGCGCCTGCTTCGAAATCATGCTGCCGGCGGCCGACTGAACGACGCGTCGCGCCGGGGCGCGCCCGAGGAACGACACGGCAAACCGGGCGGGTCCGACGCCTCCCGGACCCCACGGGCGCCGGCCGGTCGTCTACGGACACGCCGCCGTAGAGGAGTTCACCACGCCGGGAAGCGGGTCAAACACGCCGGCCACGGTGAAGGCCGGGGAATCGATGCGGATGCGGCCGGGAGCGCCGGCGCCGCCGTACTGGTCGGTGGCACCCCCCTCGGGACCCCCGGTCCCGCCCCGCGCGGTGACGGAACCGGTGATGCTGACGGTCGAAGCACTCAGCCACACCGCACCACCGGCCCCGCCGCCCCCGGCGCCGCTCGTGCACGAACCGGAAATCTTGACGCCCCCCGCGCCGCCGTCCGCGCGGATCGCGCCGGCCACCACGATCGAGGCGGCGAAGATGCGTACCGCCCCTCCACCACCTCCGCCCCCTCCGCCGTTGGCCCCTCCCCCGGCACCGCCGCCCCCGCCCTGCAAGACGGAGAGCGCCGCGTCGCCGTACGGCTGGCCGCCCGTCCCGTAGACCCCCTCGATGCGTTCGCCATCCAGACCGGCCGTGGCATGGCCGCCTCCCCCGCCTCCTCCCCCAGGGCCAAAAGCCCCGCCGTAGGCCGCTGCCGCGGTCGCAAGCCTCGCCGTTCCCCCGCTGCCGCCGGGCAAACCCATAGGACCGCCGGCACCGCCCCGCGGGACACCGCCAGCCCCCGCGCCGTTGCCGCAGTCCCCGCCGCCTCCGCCCCCGCCGCCCCCGGGGCCGCCGTTACCCCCGTTGGGCAGGCTGCCAGGCCCCGAGTTGGACCCGCGCGAGCCGGACAGCTCCAGCGTGCCGTCGATGCGCACGGCGCCCCGGACGTCGAGCTCCAACGGTGCGTCGCCCACCGGCACGACCGTGACCTGCGCCCCCGGCAGGATCGTGAACGACCGGAACTGGTGCCGGCCGGCCGGCAGCGAGGTGTCGCCGGAAGCGACGAAGTCGCCCTCGGATCCGTCGCCGCAGCCGAGGCCGCGACCGGAGCAGTCGGCGACGCAGTAGCCGGGCACGCCGTTGTACGCGCCGTCGTCGCAGGCCTCGCCGGAATCGATGACGCCGTCACCGCAACGGGCGGGCCGGCAGTCGGTGCGACAGGCGTCGGGCACGGTGTCGGAGTTGCCCCGCCCCTCGTCGCAGACTTCGCCGGAATCGATGACGCCGTCGCCGCAGCGGGCGGGCCGGCAGTCGGTGCGACAGGCGTTGGGCACGGTGTCGGAGTTGTCCCGCCCCTCGTCGCAGGCCTCGCCGGAGTCGACGACGCCGTCGCCGCAGCGGGCGGGCCGGCAGTCGGTGCGACAGGCGTCGGGCACGGTGTCGGAGTTGTCCCGCCCCTCGTCGCAGACCTCCCCCGGGTCGAGAACGCCGTTGCCGCAGCGCGGGCCGGAGTCGTCGGGACCCGCCACGTCGTCCTCCGTCTCGACGGGAACATCGACGTCGGGAACGACGACGTCGGCGTCCGGCAGCGGCCCGTCGGCCTCCGGAACCGCGACGTCCTCGGCCGGCGCGTCCGCATCGCCGTCCGTCCCCGCCTCCGCCGAGGCACGACACGTCCCCGCCACACAGAACCAGCCGTCGGGACAGTCCTGCGAAACGACGCACTCGGACGAACGCGTCGTGTCGGCGCAGGACCCGAGCAGCTGCGCGGCGAGGACGCCGGCCGAGAGCACGAGCAGGCAAGAGGTGCAACGCATGAGGACTCCCGTCGGCCCGGCGTCGCTTCCACCGCCCCGACCGCGCAACGATGCTAGCCCGGGAACGGCCGGACGTCCACCCCGCGGGCCGCTTCGCCGCCTCGGTTCCCAACTCGGTCCAGCGCCCGGTTCGCACATGCCGACAGTTCGCGTCGACTGCCCGACACCCCTGCGATCCGCTGGGTTGCGTGGTCGCTCGGACACACGAGGAATTCGGGGCGGCCGGTTGGCCGCGCGGCGTTGCAGACCTCGCCGGAGTCGGCTAGTATCGCCGAGGTGTTCGGGTGTTCGGTGGCCCTGGGCTGCTTCCCGCCGGTCGCCCGGACGTTGGAGCATGAAGAACACGCGCCAGATCCCCGTCCTCGCGAAGCCCGAGCTGCCGACCGTAGCGGGCTACCGCCTGATGCGGCTGGTCGGCGCGGGTGGGATGGGCAGCGTGTACGAGGCGGAGAAGCTCGCCACCCATGAACTGTTCGCGGTCAAGTTTCTGCACGAGCACATCGCGGCCGACGCCAGCCATCTCCTCCGTTTCGAACGTGAGGTGAGCGCTCTGCGGGAAATCCGACACCCGAACGTGGTCCAGGTTTTCGAGTGGTCGTTGCCGCAGGCCGGTGGACCCGTCGCGAAACCCCATCTCGTGATGGAACTCCTGACGGGCGAAACGCTCGATGCTCTACTGACGCGTCGCAAGCGTCTTTCACCGGCGCGTGCCGTGACGATCATGCTCCAGGTCCTGGACGGGCTGGCGGCGGCGCACGCCGCCGGAGTCATCCACCGCGACATGGGGCCGTCCAACGTGTTCCTCGAGGTCCTCCCGGGCGGTCGCACCCGCGCCAAGATCCTCGACTTCGGACTGGCGCGGCCGATCCTGAACGAATCGGCCGTCCGGGAGGCCACGCAGCCGGGCACGCTCCTCGGCAAGCCGGCGTACGCCGCCCCGGAACTGTTCCTCGAACAACCCCTGACCGAGACGGCCGACATCTTCGCATGCGGGATGATTCTGTACCGGATGCTCGCCGGAAGACTACCGTACGACTCGGTCACGCCACAGATGCTGTGGGTCGAGCGATTCTCCGACCGACGGTCGTCGACCGAGTACCCGTCGCCGCAACAGTTTGCGGTTTCCGTTCCTTCCCGGTTGGCGGAGATCGTGTGCCGGTCGATCCGCAAGCGACCGGAAGACCGGATTCGGACCGCCAAGGAGTTCCAACGGCTGCTGCTGGAGGTGGAACCGGAACTGACCGAGTGCGCCGAGACGAGCGTCGTCGACGCAGGAACAATGCGCCGGCCCGCACCGGAAGCGGGGACCGCCACGGAGGAACTGAGCGCCTCGGACCTCGATTTGCACGTCCAACCCGGTCCGGCGGTCCACCATACCGGTGCAGGTGCGAAGGGTTCGGATGTTCTGGATCTCGACGTGCAGGTCGTCCCCTCATCGGGAACACCCGTGGCGGCCGGCTCGGCCACGGCGGGACCCACGACCTCGTCGTTGCAACTGGCCGAGCGTCGACGTCGTCGGCGTCCGTGGGGCATCGCGCTGGGCGCGGTCGGGGCGGCGGCGGCCGGGGCCGCGCTGACCTTCTGGGTCGCGGGGCCCGCGCCAGGGCGGGACGGCGGCATCGCGAGAGGCGGCGGACCCGGAACCGCTCCTGCTCCAGCCGGGGCGCTGACGCGCGAGTTCGGGGAGCCGCAGGTTGCCGGCGGCATGGAGGGGTCGGGCGCGGCGGACCAGGGGGGCCGTTCTCCGGCCACGACGACCGCGCTGCCCACGCCGCCGGTTGAGACGCCGGGCGTTCCGGACGCGGACCTGCAGGGCGGCGAGACGCCCCTTGTTGCCCGGGAAGCTGCGACCGCGGAGCCGGGCCGCGTACGCTTCACCGTGCGCGGTCTGCCGGCCGGGGCCGAGGTGCTGTTCGACGATACCTTGGTCGACGCCACGGTTCCCGTGGAGTTGGCGTACTCGGAAACTCCCGTCCGGATTGTCGTCCGGGTGCCGGGTGACCGGTACGAGCCGTACGTCGTGCGTCTGGCGCCCACGCAGGATCGCATTGTCGAACCGGTGCTGCGTGCCACCCGGAGCGGCGCCTCGCGGCCGGGGCAGGGGTCCAACCGTGATGCCGGGGCCGCGGGCGATGCGAACCGCGGGCTCGCGCCGGACGCCGGTGGCTACGTCCGCAGTCAGGGCGGCCTGATCTTCGTCACCAACTACGGAGGCGATGCGGGATGAATCGCGGCCCTCGCACACGGTCCCCGACGGCGAAGAGCGTAGTCGCTGGGGCCGCGCTGACGTTCTGGGCCTGGACCGGAATCGCCGAGGCACAGGCGGCGGACGCCGATGCCGCCGCCGCGGCGCGGGCGCAGTTCCAGCGCGGCGTGGAAGCGCTGGGCGCGAGCAACTACGCGGACGCCCTGGTGGCGTTCCAGCGCGCCTACAGCCTCGACCCGCAGCCCGGCACGCTGTTCAACATCGCGATGTGCCAGCGGGCGCTGTTCGATCTGACGGCCTCGGCCGACAATCTTCGCCGCTATCTGGCCGAGGTGGGCGGGGGGGGGCCGCCGGAACTGCGCGCCGAAGCCCAACGCGTGCTCGGCGAGATCGACTTGTTGCTCGCCTCGCTGACCGTCGAAGTCCAGCCTCCGGGGGCCGCCGTCTATGTCGATGGCGTGCTCGCGGGTCGCGCACCGCTCGGTCGCGCGGTCCGAGTGCCCCCCGGCGAACACGTGGTGCTGGTCAACCTGGAGGGCTACGAGGATGCCAGCCGCCGGGTGACCGTCGGCAGCGGAGAGTCCTTGACGGTGTCGGTGAGCCTGGTGCGCACCGACGAGCCGGTCGTCGGGGGCCTCGACGGGCCGGGCGGCAGTCCACCTCAGGATGGAGGGCGGCCCGTCGCGGACGAAGAGAGCCTGAACCCGTGGTTCTGGGTCGCCCTCGGGATCACCGGTGCCGCCGGGGCGACGGCGATCGCGACGGGCAGCACGGCGCTGGTCTGGAAGTCGGACTTCGAGGACGGGGGTTCGCGCGATGCCGAGCTACGTGACTCGGCCCGAGCCCTCGGCCTGGCCACCGACGTCCTGCTCGGGGTGGCCGCCGCGGGGGCGGTCGCGGCGCTCGTGGCCTTCCTGGTGACCGACTCGTCGGACGATGCGGCGCCCGCCGGCGAGACGCCGGCGGCGACGGCGTGGTTCCATCCGCTGGGGCTGGTGGTCCGGTGGTAGCTCATCGACCTGCCTCGTGGCCCTGGATGGCGGCGGCGCTCGGCGCGGCGCTGACCGCCGTGTTCGCCTGCAGCTTCGTCCTGGGCGACATGCCGCTCCAGTCCGGTGACGCCGGCGACGTTTCGGAGGCCGAGGGGCACGGTGACGCGGACGTGGAAAGCGACACCCCGGACGCCGACGCCGGGGACCAAGCGTCGGACGACGCCGAGGTCGGCCCCGACGAGACGGTCCACCTCGATGCCGATGCGGATGCGGATGCGGACGACACGGGGTTCGACATCGACCTCGACGTCAGCTTCGATTGCCCGGCGGGGATGCTCCCCGTTCCGCCCGGCCCGTTCGTGATGGGCAGCACGGGATTCCTGCCGGACGAGGAGCCGAAGCACACGGTGACGCTCTCCGCCTACTGCATCGACGAGACGGAGGTGACCAACGCCGCGTACGCCGCCTGCGTCGCGGCGGGCTACTGCACCGCACCCTGGTCGAACGGCTCGAACACCCGCTCCTCCTACTACCCGGCTGCGTCCTACGCGGACTACCCGGTGATCTACGTCGACTGGAGCCAGGCGCAGGCGTACTGCGCCTGGGCCGGCAAGCGGCTGCCGACCGAAGCGGAATGGGAGAAGGCCGCGCGCGGCGGCTGCGAACTGCTAGGCAGCAGTTGGTGCGACCCGGGCGACGAACGGAACGCGCCGTGGGGCAACGCCTCGGACGCATCCTGCTCCCGCGCGAACTACTCGGGATGCGTCGGTGACACCGACGCCGTCGGCGGGCGTCCCGAGGGTGACAGCCTGTACGGCGTCCATGACCTGGCGGGCAACGTCGCCGAGTGGACGGCGGACTGGTACGACACGTCCAGCTACGAGGCCTGCGCGGACGGTTGTGCCGACCCTTCCGGGCCGGGGAGCGGCACGCAGCGCGTCGCCCGCGGCGGCGCCTGGAACAACACGAGCTACGGTCTGCGGTGCACAGGCCGCAGCGCCTTCGCGCCGAACGTGCGCGAGAACTATCTGGGCTTCCGCTGCGCCCGGACGCCCTAGCGGCGGCCGCGCGGGTTGCGAACGTGGGCGGCTCTCTTGCCATCCTGCAGCCGTTGGTGGTCGCCGTCGTCGCGGCGGCGGAACCGTCCGTCGCATCCGACCCCAGCCCGATGACCGCCGTGCTGGACTGGGAGGAGGGACCCCCCGGCTGTCCGTCCGCCGGATGGCTCCAGCACGCCGTCGAGGCGGTGCTCGCTCGTCCGGTCTTCGGCGCCCCCGGCGCCGCCGACGTGCGGCTCTCGGGGCGGCTCGAACCGGCGCCGCCGCCGCACGCCTGGCGTGCGGTGCTCTCGATGCGTGACCCGTCGGGCCGGCGGCTCGGGGTGCGGGAGATCATTGCCGACGAACCCGATTGCGCCGCGCTGGGTGGCGCCGTGGCGCTCGTCCTGGCGATGATGGTCGATCTCTCGGCGGAGGAAGCCGAGCTCTACCTCGCCGGGACGGCGCCCGAGTCGGCCGTTCCGTGGAACGTCTCGGTCGAGCTCAGCGCATCGTCGGCGCACGGTCTCGTCGGCGACGTCGCCTTCGGCCCGCGCCTCGGGTTCGGCTTCGAGCCGCCCGCGCCGCTGCGGCTGCTCGTCGACCTGTCGGTAATCCCGGCGTCGACCGTGGAGTCGGACGGAGGCGGCGCCCTGTTTTCCGCCGGGCTCGCCGGGCTGCACCTGTGCGCGCGGCTCTGGTCCGGCGACCGGCTGCGCTCCGGGCTGTGCGGCGGCGTCCAGGGCGGGTGGGTCTACGCCGAGGGCCGGGGACTCGATACCGCCGCGAGCGCGACCCGGGCCCTGGCGCAGGTCGCCGTGCGCGCCGAACTGCTGGTACGGCTCTACGGTCCGCTCTGGGGCCAACTGATCGTCGATGGCTCGGTGCCCGTGATCCGGCACGACTTCTACTTCCTGGACCCCAGGGACCGCCGCCGGACGATCTACGGGATGTGGCCCGTGATTCCAATGATTTCGCTCGGGCTGGCGTGGCGGCTGGACCTGTAGCGTCATAATCTCGTCGGTCTGCCGGCACCAATCAGGCATGACGAGCGCGACGGCCTGCGCCGTGTACTGGATGTCGGAGGCGATGGAGACGGAAGCGCGACCCACCCTGGAGCGACTGTTCAAGGACCATGCGGCCTTCGCCTGGCGCACCTTGCGCCGGTTCGGTGTCCCGGAGTCGGAGACCGACGACGCGTTGCAGGAGGTGTTTCTGGTCGTGATGCGCCGCCTGCCCGAGTGGCGCGGCGACGCCGCGCCGGCCACTTGGGTCTACTCGATCGCCCGCCGGGTGGCCTCGAGTTGGCGCCGGGACGCGCGCGTGCGGCAGCAGCGGCTCGAACAGGAGGCGCGTCAACCGGTCGTGCCGGAGAACCAGGAGGAACTGCTCGCCCGCCGGCAGCGCTGGCAGACCCTCGAACGCCTGCTCCAGGATCTGGACGAAGCCAAGCGCGAAGTGTTCGTCCTGCATGAAATTGACGAGCTGCCGATGACGGTCATCGCCGAGTCGCTCGGCTGTCCGTTGCAGACGGCGTATTCGCGGCTGCACGCCGCGCGGCGGCAGGTCGCGGAGGCCTGGACGCGGCTGGCCGCCGCGGAGGTGGAGCGATGACCGACGGACGACAGCCGATGCCGCCCGGCAGGGCGCCGGTTCCCCCGGCGCTGCCGGCCGACCTGCGGGAGTTCCTCCAGGCGGTTCGCGAGGACGTTCCCCAGGCCTCCCTCGAGGCCGCGGCGCTGCGCCTCGGCATCGGAGGTCCGGCCGCGGGAGCGGCACCGGCCGGCGGCGCCGCCGGCGGGGCGGCGGGCGGGGCGGCCGGCGCGGGGGTTGGGGCGGGCAAGATCACGGCGCTGTTGTTCGCCGCCGCGGCGGCGGGCTCGCTGGGCACGATGCTGTACCTCTCCTGGTCCGGGTCGACCACCTCCGAGCCGGCGGCGGAGCATCAGGCCCCGGCGGCGGCCGCGGTCGTCGCGGAGCGTCCCGTGGCGTCGCAGGCCGGGACCCCGGCTGGGTCCGGCGCCGCGGGCGAAACGGGTGCGGGTCCGTCTTCCGCGGCGGACCTCGTGACGCCGGCGGCCTCCGGCGCGCCCGGCGAAAGCGATCGACCGACCGCCGACCGGCCCTCGACCGGGCGGTTCTCCGGCGGTGTCGTGTCGCAGCGCCGAACGGGAACCGAGCCGCCGGCCCCGGCACAGGCGACCTGGGACCCCGTGCCGCCCGCGGCCGTCGGTTCCACCGAGGTCGATGTCGCAGGCGACGGCTTGGCGGAAGAGGTGGCGCTGCTGCGCCGCGCGCGGCAGGCCATGTCGGTCGATGCCGCCGCGGCGTTGGAACTCATTGAGGAGCACCAGGCGCGCTTCCCGAGCGGGGTGCTCGGGGAGGAACGTGAGGTGTTGCGGATCGAGGCGCTGTACCGGCTCGGCCGAACCGGACAGGCGGACGACCTGGTGCGGCGCTTCTCCACCCGGTTCCCGTCGTCGGCGCACGCGCGCCGGGTCGCGGAACTGGCGCGGCAGTTCGGAAGCACGGGGAACTGACGAACGCGTCACGAACGGAGGAGGCGAAGATGAAGATCGGACTCCAGGGCTGGATCGGGGCGGCGACCGTGGGCCTGGTGCTCTGGCCCGCGGGCTGCGATTGCGACACCGCGCTCGGCATGAACGGCGACGCCGACGACGTTCCCGACGGCGACGCCGGCCGCACGTACCTCGACGACCCGTGCGGAAATGGGTTCGACGACGACGGCGACGGCCGGATCGACGAGGACTGCTTCTGCGTGCCGGGCGAGACGCAACCGTGCTGGACCGGCACCCTGCGCCAGCGCGGCGTCGGCGCCTGCGGCGACGGCCTCCAGACCTGCGAGGGCCCCGGCGAGTGGGGGACCTGGGGCGAGTGCGTCGGAGCCGCAACGCCCGCCGAGGAGGCGTGCGGCCCGGACGGCACGGGCGACGGCGTCGACAACGACTGCGACGGCGCGCCCGACGACGGTTGCGCCTGTGCCGAGGGGGAGAGCCGCCTGTGCGGCGGCGAGTTCCCCGACCTCGGCGTCTGCAGCGGCGGCACCCAGAGCTGCGTCGGCGGCACGTGGTCGGTCTGCGAGGACGCGGTCTGGCCGGAGCTGGAGCGCTGCGACGACCTGGACAACGACTGCGACGGGGTGGTGGACGAGGGGGTCTGCGACTGCACGCCGACCGAGCCGACCCTCGAGGGGGCGTGCAGCGACGGGCTGGACAACGACTGCGACACGCAGACCGATTGCTTCGACCCGGACTGCCGCGGCGGGCTCGAGGTGTGCGGCGACCGGCTCGACAACGACTGCGACGGGCAGACGGATGAGGGCTGCGACTGCGTGCCGGTGCCCGAAGTCTGCGGCGACGGAATCGACAACGACTGCGACGGGACGGCCGACGAGGGCTGCGGCTGCGTGCCGGTGCCCGAAGTCTGCGGCGACGGAATCGACAACGACTGCGACGGCGCGACGGACGAGGGCTGCGGCCCCGTGGAAGGCTGTCCTGGGACAACGGTCCCCGATTTCAGAGACCGGATCGAATGGGTCAAGGCAATCCCGGGAGCGCTCTACGACCGCACGAACGTCGGGAATCGTATGAACGGCGGGTGGCTCGGCGGCCCGACCAGCGACGTCGCAACGGTGCAACTGCGAGGCACCTTCACCTTCGCCGGGACGCCTTCCACGACCTACGGGAGCTTCGGGCGCCTGTCGTTTCACGACGGCACGCCGCTCAGTCTCGCGCCGCGGCTCGAACACACCGACTTCTGGGACATGAGCGAGGTCGACGTGACCGGCACGCACTTCGTCGTCGCCGGCACGTTCATCGGCAGCCTCAACGTCGGGTTCGCGACGTGGACTTCCAGCCCGATCATCTACACCACGACGCCGCCCGGCCCAGCCCCCGACCTGTTCTGGGCGGCTCGTCCGGAGAACGAAGTTGCACTCGCCGCCGGCGAGCACTACGGCGCGGCGGGAATTCCCCCGCACCCCGAGGCCGGCTCGTTCTATCCATGGATGAACGTCCAGTTCGCCCAGGCCGACGAAGCAGGCAATGTCTTCTGGGGCGGTGACTTTTCGGGGACCTTCGAAGACGACGGCCATGCCATCGATTCCACGTCCGATCGACCGATCACACCCGGAGCTTCCGCCTTCCAGGTTTCCGCCGGCCCAAGCGGCACCACTCGCTGGGCGCGCTCGTGGTACACCGAGTCCGGCAGCCAGGGCGAGGTGGATCCCGGCGGCAACTACCTCGTTCGTCGCGGGAACCTCAAGGATGGAACGAACCGTGAGACGCTCGAGTTGCTGGACGCCCGCACCGGCACAACGCTGTTCCATCTGGTCCGGGAGCCTCCGGGCGTGGGCCTGTTCGTGTGCGCGCCCGCCGTGGATCGCAATGGCAACGTCCTGGTCGCCGGAGAGACGGCAGGCACCGCGATGACACTGGGCCCGTTGACGGTCGGGGCCAATCGCGGATACGTCGCGTCGTTCACTTCCGGCGGGGCCCTGCGCTGGTCCCGAGAGCTGCTCGACACGAGCTCGTCGCTTCGTGGAAACCGCAGCTACCGCCTGCGCTCCGACCACGGGCAAGCGGTCGTGATGCTCGGGCTCAATCTCGGGCCGTCGTCCTATCTTGCAGCGTCCACGACGCTTCCCGTCGCAGGCTGTCCGATGACGATTGAGAAGCGCTGGTACCCGCGCTCGCCCGACACCGGCGTACCGAGCAGCACTCCGCCATCGAGTCCGTTTGATGTTTCGACCTACGCAGAGGTCGAGGAAGTCGTTCTGTTTTCGTTCGAGGAGAGCAGCGGTTCGTTGCGGTGGGTGCGGCGGGTCGACACGTTGAGCCACCTGAACAACTCGTTCGACATCCATCCGTCGGGTGACCTCCTGCTGGTGCTCCACGGCTGCGTCGACTCGACCGCACCCACGAGCTACGGTGATGGGCTGGTCCGCGGCACTCACGTGATGCGACTCTCCGGGCACTGAGCCCGCAGCACACCCCGTCACTCCGTCGCTTCGGGCCTGCCAACGCTCGCCCTCGGGCGCTCCGCAGCGCTCCCCGAAGTCAACTGCATCAGCGCACCCGTTCGCGGCGTTTCCCGTGGCGGCGACTGGACGGCGTCCGGCAACTTGAGTCGTCGCCCGCCGAGCGACTTGGGTCGTCCGACGCCTTCATGCTAGCTTGATCGCGTGCGCGCAGGGACTGTCCTGGGGCTCGCGGCGCTGCTCGCCGCAGGATTCTCCCGGCCCGTTCGGGCGGCAGAAGAGACACCGCTGCGGGCGGTCTTCCGCGTCGTTCGTCCGGCGGATCGCGAGGTCGTGGTTCGCGCACGCGGCCAACTCGCCGACCTGGCGGTGGAGTTGCTCGAGGTCGCCACCGCAGGGCTGGAGCCGGCGCTGGCCGACCAGATGCAGGCCGCGCGGGATCTCGCTGCCGCGCACGACGCCGCCGTCGTGGTCTGGCTCGACTGGCCCGCCGCGTCCGCCGACCGCGCAGAGGCCGTGGTGTTCGTCGCCGACCCGGCGGCGTCCGCGTTGCTCGTGCGGGAGGTATACCCGGAGGCGTCGCCGAGCGACGCCGGTGACGACGGCGCGACGGCGACGTTCTCCGGCGGGCCCCGCTCCGGAGTCGTCGAAGGCGCGGCGATCGTCATCCGCACCGCCCTGCGCGCCGTGTGGGTTCCGGAAATTCTGGCCGACGTTTTCCGGATATTCTGGCCGCTTGTAGCTCGGGGTCTTCGAAGGGGTCAATCTCCAAGTGACGGGTCCGCTGGGAGGGGCCGTCGAGGGTGATC
>Ga0101944_10001416_pt1 | contig 50330 bp, 42 predicted proteins | sample DewCreD2012metaG_FD_75245 | JGI IMG/M metagenome (GOLD analysis project Ga0101944, IMG submission 75245) | Hot spring sediment bacterial and archeal communities from British Columbia, Canada, to study Microbial Dark Matter (Phase II) - Dewar... ... | reverse complement strand
CGGGTAAGCTCCCGCAGGTCTGCCGGAGGAACGAGGAAAGTTGCGGAACCCGAGGCATCTTTTAAGAACAGGCTGCTGAAAGGTTGAAATTTGACCGTCGTGGCCTTATACTCCCTGGCCAGTTCCACGATACTTTTGAGCTCCCGGAAATTATAGACGGATACCATCACCGCAACGGTAGATTCGATACCGTTGTCCTTAAGGTGCGTCAATGCTTCAAGCGCCTTTTGAAACGAACCCTCGCCTCTTAAGAAATCGTGGGTTTGTCTGGTGCCCTCCACGGAGATATTGACAACCCCCACGCCGCTCTGGGCGAGCGTAAGCGCCATATCCTTATCGATGAGCAATCCGTTGGAAGTAACGCAGGCCTGCATCCCTTTGTTCCTGACGCAGGCGATCAAGTCAGGCAGGTCCGGGCGTAAAAGAGGCTCTCCGCCACTAAAGACCACGGTCCGGGCACCCAAAGATAAGGCATCCTCAATCACCTCTTCCCATACCGCAGTCGGCTGCTCCTCCTGGCGCGTCAACGGTATATCGCACATACGGCATTTAAGGTTACAGCGGCTTGTGATGGAAATAATCACTTCCTGCGGTTCAGTCATTTTTCTGCCTGCGCAACATCTTTTCGAAGCCTTCGAGCATCGCGTATGCCTGCCTGATCATTTCTTGCCTCTGTGGGTCGTCCTTGACCCTGCCCAGGAATGCTTCAATTATCTTAAAGAGGAAGTCAGATTCAGGATGCGCCCAGCAGGTCTGCAAACACGGCTTTTCGCAAACCTTCATAAGTCTGCGCGCCTGATAGGCTTCGGCGCTCTCAAGGCATTCACCCAGAGAAACCTTCCTGATGTTGCCGAACGCGGCTCCGCAGCTTCTGACATCGGCATCCGGCCCGATATTCAGGAAGACAAAGGGATTACATTTCCATTGTTTCTTGGTAAGGGTTCCGCGGAAATAATCTAACCATAGATAAGGATCGTGCAGAAAGGCAACCAGCCCTTTTTTGTCTCGATACCTGACTATCTTATCAATCTGTTCCTTTAACACCCCCAGGTCATCCCCCCGTATCCAGAAGGGGGCATCGGGAGAAGTATTCTGCATATCATCCTGGGCAACAATCACCGGGTGAAATACCAAACACTCGACACCCAGCCCCTCAACCAGCTCAATCACATCAAAGAGTTCTCGTACGTTCTCCTTCATTACGGTAGTCCATACCGATATCTGCGGTCCTTGCCCCTTGCTTCGCTTAGCGTGAGCAAGGCAGCGTAATGCATGGAGCGCTTTACGAAATGCCCCCGGTTGCCTGATTGAATCGTGCGTCTGTTCCGTTGCCCCGTCAAGGGAGATGGCGATATTGGAGAGGCCGCAGGAGACAATGCGCGCGGCTAAGGCCTCATCGATAAGCGAGCCGTTGGAAACCGCCTCGGTCCTGATGCCGTTTTTGACGGAATAGCCGATAAGTTCGAATATCTCCTGCCTCAAGAAAGGCTCCCCTCCGGTAAAGAGCACGACGCATTCACGCTGCCAGTCGCGGATCTCGTCCAACGCCTTTTTGACGACCGCCGGGCTCAACTGCTGGCCTTTTAATATCTTTACCACTCCGCACATCTGACAGCTGTACGTACAGTCATGGCTGAGGCTGATATAAACCCAATACGGCTTGGCAAAGGGGTATTCCAGGACTTCTGAAAAATGAAACTCCAGGTTCCGTTGAAGCTCCCTGAGCGCTGCAGGCTTCTTAGGCATTTATTCCCCCTTTACGCTGCCTGCTGCCGAACATACAGTAATAGCAAAAAACCGATTCGTCGGGATCGACCTTTCCCGAAGCCGCTTCTCTTATGCGGCGGTATGCCGCGTTGTTCCATATCTCCCTGAAATCCTCCCTGAAGAGGTTACCCACACTGTAGCGGGCACTGGAGATCATGCAGCAAGGGAGCACCATGCCGTCCGAGTGAATCACCGGCGCCCTCCACAGCTGTTCGCAGGGCAGGCCATAGTGCTTTATGAATTTCCCGGGAAGGTTCTCGGAGCTATACTCCTCCAGCGTCGAAGAAAGCGTCCCGTCGGTAACCGCGAGCTTGAATTCGATTTCCACCCCCAGATCTTGCGCCATCAGACGCGCGCTCTCCATCTCTTCCTGGTTGTGCCTGAAAACCAGGAATTTCCATACCAGGCGCGGCGTATCGGACTTGAGCTTCTTTTTCTTCTCCTGCAGCAGGCGCAGATTGGCGATGGCGCGCTCAAAAGACCCCCCCTCCCGGTAGAGCGCGTACGTTGCCTGGCTTGCTCCGTCTATGGAAGCCACCAGCTCGAAAAGCCCGCTTGCAACCAAGGACTCGGCTTTTGCGCTGTCAAGGATATTGAGGTGCGAATGGAGCAGCGAACGTATACTTTTGTCCGCGGCAAAACGTATCATCTTAGTAATCTCGGGGTTCATCAAAGGCTCCCCCCAGTTAAACAGCAAGATGGTATCCAGGTAAGGTTCAAACTGCCTGATGATCTTCTTGAAATCAGCAAACGAAAGCAAATCCCGGGAAAAATCAAAATCGCTCTTTGACTGGGGGCAGAAACGGCAATGCAACGAACACACCGCGCCCGGCTCTATAATCAAGGTGTTGGGCATACCCAGCACAAATGTCGTGCGGCATTTAAGCTGCTGCTCGATAAGGAAGTAATTGTGCGATTTCTCGCAGCTATTTTTCATGGCTTTGTGGTGCCTCCGGGTGGTTTCGCATGAAGAAAAAAAGGATTCTTTACGAGGAACTCAAAGATCCCTTCTGCTAAGATGCGCTGGCCGTCGCTGGTCAAATGAAAATTATGGGGACGTATATCATCGAGAAATAACGTTGGCGCTTTTTCCTCCATGGATTTGAAAAAAGCGGCGATATCGAATTGCCGCAGAGAGCGCGGCGCTACATAACGAGCATCGGTAAATACGGTTTTCTCCCGTGGGTCGTAAAAGGCTGGATGGACCACGAACAAAGTATGTATCCCGCGCTCAGAAGCCAACGCCTCCATTTTCTTCAGGTTCCGCTGGTAGTTATACGGAGAGACGCGGCTAAACACCATGACATTCCCCGGAGGGTAGCGCAAACGAAGCGCCATCCTGTTAAATAATTTATAGAAGCTGAACCGGCTCAAGAAATTCTCCAGGTTTGCAATCCAGGGCAGAGGACGGGGAATATCCTTATCCTGCCGGTAAGCCCTCTCCCTGTCGTTGACACCGTAGTATATTATCAACAGGTCCGGATCATACCCCACAATCTTATTCTCCAGAAGCAGGAGGCCTTGAAATGTGGTATAGCCCGGCACGCCGGCATTGATCACCTCAAATCTCTTCTCAGGAAAGCGTTCCGCAAGAAGGCGTTCCAGAGTATTCGGATAGGTATCATCGATCTCCGTAGGCCACCCGAAAGTGATGGAATCCCCCATGCAGATGATCCGATAAACACCCTCTTCCTTTTCGGGGCTGAATTCCCTGTCCCGAAAACCCTGGGAATTAATATCCTGCTTGCGCGGGGCCATTTTCCAGAAAAGGACCGGGTCCTTTATGAACAATATGGGATATTCCAGCGCTGACTTACCCCCGATGCCTGGGCTGACATGGCCATGCTTGAAATCAAGGGCACCGTTCAGGACAAAGGTCAAGCCCTCCAGCAAAAAAAGGCACACCAACACGCTTAAGACCAAAAGGAGCGCACGCAGAAATAACTCTTTCATTTTTTTGCAAGCAGCGTTACCGCGGGCCCGTGCTCGTGTCTCTCTTTGGAGAGCACTTCAATCTCTCTGAAGCCGGCATCCCTGATCGATCTCAACAACTCTTCCTCGAACAACCAGAAAGAGCGGCCGGAGAGCCCCGAGGTATAACATTGCGCGTCTTCCCGGACATGCTTACCCCTATAAGTCTTTGAGGCATGCACTATCTGTGCGACCTTGCCTTCGGGGAAATCTTCGGTTGCGTAATGCGACCAGATATAGAGCATGCCGGAAAGCGCTGAGATACTATGGAGCGTTTTTACGGGGTCCTCCAGATGATAAAGTACCCCTAATGCAAGGCAAAGATCAAAACCACCGGCAAGCGAACCAAGGATCTCCTGAAAATCGCCCAGCAAAAATGTGCACTTTTTAAGGTTAAACGCATTCTTTACGACGAGGGATTTGAGGAAATTCTCCGTCCTCCCTTCGATTGCCAGGACCTCCCCTGCGCCCAGGGACTCAAGCATATACGAATGCGCTCCCTCCATGCTCCCTAATTCAAGGACTTTCAACCCCCTGAGGTCCACCTTACGGGAAAGCTCTGCGATGCGGGGTTCCGGGCTTAACGGGATACATGTCCGCTCTTTCGACACGGAAAGCCCTTCAAAAGGAAATTGGCAATGCCATTTCGGCCATATGGCATAACCGTAAAGCGCCGGCTCACTCATGGACACCTCTCTTTTTTTTACCGAAGATCCTCTCCTGCTGTATCATTTCTGAGAATTCTATGAATTCGTCCCGGTAAGCACACCACTGCAGGCAGGGCGCATTGCAGGTACGGATGAGCTTTCTTAAGAAGCGCGCTCTTGGAGAAAACCAAAGCTCTTTAAGGGAATCGGTTGAGACATCCCCGAAGGTTGCCTCGTATTTATTCTGGTTAACGCAAAAGTAAAGCTTGCCTTCCTGGACGATCTGCACGCGGTTATACCCCGCATAACAGGGCAATGCCCGGGGGTTGAGTTTCCCGCGGAAATACTGCTTCATTAACTCCAGATGCCGCGTACTGTTGGCTATAAGATTGAATTGCTCCCGGTTGCCCAGCTTATATGCAATCAACCTGTCAATCATGTTATCGAGAAGCTCGTATCGCGAGGGCGGGATAAATTCCGAGGCATTGAAATCAACTTGCGTCTGGTCGGTATTATCGCGCACTACAGGCTGAAAAATCACCTTCGATATCCCCAGATCCCTGCAGAGGAAGACGATATCCTCCAATTCTTCGATATTCTGATTCATGATCGTACACACCGAAACGATACCGGGAAGGCTACGCGTATGCTCCTGCTTCATGCGGTTAAGCAGCTTGATGTTGTCGATGATCCTCGCCAAGACATTCTCTCCCCTGATTGTGGAAAAAGTCTTCTCGGAAGCCGCATCGATGGAAATACTCAGGTTATCCAGGTCCGATGCGAATGCCTTTCTAACGGCCTCTTCTGAAAGGAGCGTGCCGTTGGTAACCACGGTCACTGCTATGGAATAACGGTGCGCTTCTAAGACAAGTTCGTGAAGACGCGGTTCTAAAAACGGTTCTCCGCCGATAAGAATGAGGGAGTTGATACCCATCCGGGAGCCCTCGCGTATTACCTTTTTAATAGTCTCAAAACCCAGCTCCGTAGGGCGGTTTTGGGCTTGCAATTGCTGGATGCGCTCGTGCATGCTGCACATCCTGCAGCGGAGATTACAGCGAAAAGTAAAATTCACCTGCAGCGTATCCGGAGAGGCAAGCGGATAGTCGAGTTTGCGCGAGAGGTAGAACAACGTATTCCTTTTAAGCAGGTAGAACAGTCTTTTTTTATCCATGCTCTAAACTCTGGTAATCACAAAAACAAGGCAACAGGCACGGCTTAAGGCACCCCTTAACGCGCCTGGCTGCCTTATCTGCCGCAGCCGAAGCGTGTATATCGGTAAGGGAGGCGTTGCGCACGTTCCCATAACAATCGAAACAGGTAGTAACATCGCCGGTATTGGCGATCAGCATGGTCCTGGTAACGGCAAAACAACGCGCATCCTGCTGAGTAAGTGTCCCGCGGAAATATTTCTTCATTAACCGCAGGTTTTCGGCTGAATTCCTTACGAGATGCGGGTTAGTCTCTTTAAACTCCAAAAGCCCTTCTATGACCTTATCCAGCACCGTAAGGCGATCCTGAGGTATCCAGTAAGCGCTGGTATCTGAGCGCTCCTTCATAACCAGGTTATTCGCCAGAAGAGGTTGAAACTGTATAGAATTAACCCCCAGCGCCTTAAACGATTCGGCAAGAGGCAGCAGTTCTTCAAGGTTCTGGTTGAGCACTATGGATATGGTATTGAAATTGACGAGCGGGAATTCCTTTTTGAGTTCAGAAAGCATCTGCAGCCCCGCAGAGGTGCGCGCAAAGGCTCCGGGAGAACCGCGTATCTCATCGTGTATGGCAGGGGTGAGGGCATCCAGGGAAATACTTAACGACAGGACCCCTTCGACAAGATACGGCTTAAGCCGGGTGATGAATTCGCTGGTGAGCACGATACCATTGGTCAAAATACCGATGCGATAGCCCCTTGCCCTTACATGCTCCAAAATCTCAAAGATATCCTCCCTCACAAACGGCTCTCCTCCGGAGAGCACAAAATCCCTTACCCCCCAATCCTGGGCCTGAGTAATAAGGCCCTTGACCTCTTCCGTCGTAAACTCATCGCAATAGGCATCCTTTCTGATGTCGCACATATTGCATCTTAAGTTGCAGCGGTGCGTAAGGTCAAGTATAAGGAATTCTGGCGCTTTAGTGGCGATACGCCGGGCAGAAGCGGAATGTATCCCTTGTATTCCCTGACGGCTGATCCGGATGAATTCGGCAATATTGCCTGCCAGGTAAAAGATTTTGTGCAGGATAAAATAAGCGTAAACCGAGGCCTTTCTTGAGCACCCGCATAGGCCAAAGGAAGCTATTGCCCTGGAGCCCAGAGACCGGCTGAAACGCGGAATTTTAAGTATATTCATCGCGGTTGCCAGCCAGAATGAAACAGGCCCTGTCTTAAGCTCCTTGAGCAACGGGTGGTCGCCATGTATATGCTGGACCAACAAATTCCCCCTGCCGTATACGTAGGCCTGTTTGGCGAATTGCGCCAGGCCTTGCCTGCGGTAATGAATAACGCGGCAGCCCTTCTCCCAGTAAAAACCGCTTCCGTTCTTAAAAAGCCTCCAGAAAAAATCCAGGTCTTCTCCTCCCGGATAAGGGAATGTTTCGTCAAAGCAAAAAGAGGAAAATATTTCCTTTTTGAACGAAACGTTACAGGTGGGGAAAAAGATGATCTGCTCCCTGCCTCCTATTTTCACCCAAATGCTTCCGTTAGCCAGGAACTGGCTTACCTGGGGAGCGATTGCACGGCCAGGAGTAACGGTCCAACCTCCGACTGCCGAAACCGCAGGGTTCTTCCTGTGTGCTTCAAGCATGCGCCTGACCCACCCCTGCTCCATAACACAATCGTCATCGACAAACCCTATCACCTCTCCCAGGCTCATACGCACGCCTCTATTACGCGCCGCAGCGGGGCCTTTGTGATCCTGGGCATGGTAACTAAAAGTATAACCGTATCGCTGACTGGCACCCTCAAGCAACTCCTTATTCTCTCCTGAAGGGCTGTCATCAATAACAATAACTTCCATCCGCTCGCGGGGATAATCCTGTGCTACCACTGACTCAAGGCAACGCATGAGCCCTTTTGCCCTTCGGTAGGTTGGTATAACAATGCTGATATCTATATGGTTCATGGCAGTGTTTCTTCCTGAGTCACGCAAACGCTAAAAACCCCAAAAGGACGTATTCCGGCGGATAGCGGCGGGGGAGCGGTATTTTTATGGGCGTAGACTAACGCGCGCGCGCCATACTGCTTGTTGGTGTTAGAGACAACCAAAGAATAATTATCTCTGCCTTTGGCAACACAGGAAAGGGTAACGCCGGTCTTATCTTGGCTGTTCAGCGCAGCTATTGAGCTAACCCTACCCTCCTCTGTTCCCCACACCCCATCCCAGGCAACCCCTTCTTTGCGCAGAGAAGGAAATTCCCCTGTTTCATTAAGCTCGGGTATGAGATACCTGTCAAATGCGTCATTAAGCATAACCACAAAAGACTCTTCCTGCAGGGGAACGCTTTCAAGAAGTTCGGTTTCTACGCTGAATACGGCCGTATTCCCGCTGGTCTGAATCGTAAGGTGATGAATAACCGGAAGATCTGGCCAAACGAGGCGGGCAACAAGTTTATTCTGGCTTTCTTTATCCAGGTCCCAGTAGGCACCTGTTGTAAGCCGGTCGCCGGAGGGCGTTTTTATCTGAAAGTAAAGACCGTTCTCCGCGGTCAATTCTTTGCCCTCCCAGAATATGCGTATCTTGCCGGCGTCAAAAAAGAACCGCGCTTCTCCTTCGCCGAATTCTCCGGCCGGCCGCACCTGCATCCTAAAATCCCGCGCCTGGCGCTCATCAGGAAAAAAATCAATTCTCAACGAAGCCACCTCCTGGCTTCCTTTCTGAAACCTAATCGGCTTCTTTTGACTGTAGCAGATAAATTCGGTACTCTGCCTATCTTTATGCGCAAATTCAACCACCCGGTAAAGTGAATAAAAAGGCAAAAAACTATTATCCCGTATGTCCAAAACCAAAGAAGGCAGCCCGGGGCCCTTCCCCGGCTCAGCATCCAATCCTAAGACGCCCGCATACATGACAAGGTCATGGGGCCTCTCACTAGTAACCGCACTTGTCTCAAGGAGCCGACCGTCTTCATAGTAATCTGACCAGGCAATGTATTCTTTATCCAAGGATACTTTAGCATTAAGATCCTTGAGCGTTACTTCTTTATCCGTGACAAGCTCAGCCTGCCATTGTAAAGAATTTTCCGTGATTCCGAAACGCCAGACCTCTTTTATCGGAATATCCGGCCAGGAGGCAACCGCAACCAGCGTATCAGAGGTAGCGCTCTCAACGTTCCAGGAGGCCTGTAGATTATCTCTGCGCACATTTTCCGAAACAAAAGAGAGAAAGAATCCTTCGTTTGCCGTAATGTTCTTGCCTGCGTAAGAGACGCTGATATACCCGTCATTGAAAATAAGGCGAGTTTTGCCTTTCTCAAGCACTGCCGATGTCCTGTAATACGGGAGGACAACGGAAGCATCCTCAATGTGGCCCTTTCTAAGAAGAATATAGACATAGGAACCATGCCCAATCTTCATCATCTCTACTGGAAGATACCTTTCGCGAAAGTTCAGAAACAGCTGAAGAAAACCGTCTATTTCCTGCGGCTTCAGGGTATTAAAAGCTTCGATATTGCATTTATTAAAGTCTTCGACCATCTCCTGGCGTAACGGCCAATTGCTGCCGGAAACCTTAAGAACAAGCAGGTCGAAAAGTTTGGCCCTATCTATGAACACCTTGTGATTTTCGTAAAAGCCGGTTACCTCTATATCCTCACCCCTATGCGCAATCGGGTAAGGCGTGAACACGGTACGCTCTCCCCATATCGTCGACGGCCAGACTATACCGATATGCAGGGTCCGTGCGGGAGCAACCTGTTTTTTATACCGGGAAAATATTTCTCCGAATACCAGCTCAAGTTCTCCGCGCTCCCGGTATTCGTTTTTATAATACCTGAGCCAATCGAAGGAAAAATAGTCCTTATACGCAAGGAGGCCTGAATAAAATATTTCTCTCACCGCAGCAACCCCTATCCCGGAATTCAGGAAGCGCGCGGCAGAGGGAACAAAAGAAAGCAGGCAATACTGCGCAATGCCGATACACACAGAAAGAACAACCAGCCAATTCCTGAGCCTGAGAAAGCGGATCGAGCGTATACCCATGGCTGTTATCAGGGCCATGGCAGGCAAAACCGGCATGATGTAGCGGGGAGATTTGCTGATGATAAGCGTAAGCAAGGCATAAGGGAGGATTATCCAGGCAAAAAGGAATACCTTATGGCGGGACGGAGAACGTAAAAATAAAATCAAACCGAAAAGGAAAAATACGGAAAAAAACAGGGAAAGCTGATAGGGGAAAAAAGTGCGTGCGTAAAAAGATATTCCCTCGAGGGTATAAAAAGGATGCGTCCGTTCGGTAATCGCCGTGCCGAAGCGACAAAAAGACTCGAGTTTATCCCGCCGTATAAAGTAAGCCGAGGTAATCTGGTGTACATACCACCAATTCGAGATAAGCGCGGCGGCTGCCAGGCTAAAAGAAATATTGCGAATTTTTCGCAAACGGTTTTGCCGTTCAGATAATGCCCGTATAACCGCGTAAATAAAAGGACCGGCGATAAAGAAGGGGGCGGTCCATTTAGTAAACAGCGCCAGTCCCAAACAAATACCGAATAAGACGGACTCACGCGGGGATTCAAAACCATCGGCATAGACGAGACTACAAAAGCAGAGGGTTACCATTGCTGTCAACGGAAGATCAAGCATGGCAAAACCGGAGAGAGAGAATATCATCGGGTACATACCGCATATGAACGCAGCGTACAAACCGGTCCGATACTCCCCTGAAAGTTTCTTTCCCAAACAATATGTCGAAACAAACAGGATCATGACAAAGAAAAGATTGCCCATGGCAACCTGCATCTTGCCGAAACCTATAAAAATATTCACGAGGGAAACGCAGATATAAAAAAATGGAGGGTAGACAAATCGTATAAAATAGTCCTGCAATTCCTTGATGGCAGATGGCTCAAAGAAAAAGGCTTTAAAAGCGCGGTAAAAATCAAGGCTTGCGGCTAAATGGATTGACTCATCGGCATGGATAACGGCGTAGTAGTAGTGCCGTATAAGAAAAAGATTGGTTGCTGCGTAAAGCGCAATCATAGCGCCTATCGCCGCGGCAACCTCCAGGAATGGTCTCTTATGCATCTTATTGGTCAAAGACACTGACTTCTACTTTACCTGAAAAATACGGATATTCACCGGGGATAAAGACCGTCTCTTCATGCTGCGAGCTTTGCAACAGCCTTCCCCGATGATAAAGATCAGAATTAACAATACGTAAAAAAGAGCCGCGTTGGCCGGCGAGACAACGCAAAGAGACTGCGGGTAATTGTCCTGAGGCAAGGCTGGTAACCGCAGCGCCCGCAGCGCTTTGAAGTGTCTGCAAAACTTCCCAATCATCATCCACGCCTGCCTTAAAATTACCGAAGTCGCCTTCTTTTCCTCCCGCGCGCCACCGGCAATACTTCTCCGAAAGCATAAGACACGTCTGCAGGCGCTCGGCTGTAAACTCCTCTGCCACCTGCATGGTAATGCGTATAGTCAGCTCCTGCAAGCCGCATACTTCAACAAGCCACTCCTGCGACAGGGGCAGCTCTGCCCAGGTGCCCCGCACAAGCAAAGCCTTTTCACCCCGGGGCTCAATTGACCAGAATGCCGAAGAAGAAGAATCGTACCATCTGCCTCCTGAACGCAGCGAAGTATACAACCCCAGCCCCTTGGTCAAGGCTACCCCGTCAAAAAAAAGCCCACCTTTACCGCCTTCAAAAAACCACCTGAGAGCCCCGCTGGTCAAAACCGCGTTTTGTCGAAGCCCTGAAGAACGCCGGAATGGATCAAGCCGTGCCTGGATACGGAAAGCCTCCTGCCTGCCGGGAGAAAGTCGCAACCGGTCTTCTTTTTCCACCTTATCGATACGCAGGATCCTGGCCTTGGCATACAGGTCTGAATTAAAAATCTTGGCAAAGGTATTCTCTCCCGGGGTAAACTCAAAACTGAGGGCCGGTACATCGGCATCTCCTGCTACGCCGACCATTCCTCCGGGAAGGCACCGCTGCAGCATGTCCCGGTCATAATGCAGGAACTCCTCCGGAAAGACCCCTGTGCCGTAGCGATGGAACCATGATCCATACTGGGGGATACACATGATCTGGGCGTGGTGCCTCTCAAGCATAATCTCCTCTTCGGTATCAAGAAAGACCGTCCACAGAAAGGAGTGTTCATCCTGTATGCTGACCTCCCAGGTCTCTGCTACCGGCAACCCCGGCCAGCTACCCCTGACAACCAGCAGACCGGATTCAGCTCTTTTAATCTCCCACTGACCCAGGGCGGAGAAATAACGTTTGCAATCGGTATTAATCTCCGTACTCATGTGGGTTGCGCGCGTAAGGGGTTTTCCTCCATAAGAAATGACGAGGCCTCCTGCTTCAAAAGCGATGCCCAGCTTGCCGCAAGAGAGAAAATTGTGCTCCTGTTTTTCTTTCAAATAGGCATCGGGGTCGGCGATGCCCAGCTTAAGGATGCCGGAAAAAAATAAGTGCCGATAGGAGGTTGCGGAATCATCCGCAGGAGCTCCCATAATCCGGAATCTCATCATGCGGCAGGGAGCGTAATTATCGCCGCTGAGGATCTGCGCGTAACTCTTGCCTGCTGATTTTACATGTTCGAAGGCCAGAACAGGAAAGTCTTCTTCTGCCGTTGGGCGCCTTAAGAGAACGCACTTCCTCGGCGCCTCTGTCTCCAGAACGCGCTGCCAGCCGCTACAGTCATCCGGGAACGAAATGAATTCGCCCTTCTCAGCGGAGGTATGCCAATGGGTATAGTCCGGTACAGTTACCACGCTGACAAACCCTTCCTGCACCTGGGCGCCGTTTTCAGATTCAAGGTCAATACTCCAGAACAGAGAATGATCCTGCCTTAATTCTATTTTCCATATCTGACGCAGCGGTATCTGAAAAAACTCTCCGGTAGCTACTAAGGTAAATTCCGACTCTTTAACAAGAGACCAATGCGCCTGAGCGGAATGAAGCCAGGCTCCCGAGGCCAGAAGGAGCGTATGCGCTCCCTGACCCGGGGTAAGGAGCCGGTCTTGCCAGTTGACAAAGATCCTCCCTTCGTTAAATACAACCGTAAGGGGGCCTTCTGTGATAGTGGCGACCTTCTGGCTTCTTCCTGAGGTCTGGGTATAAAGAGAGAGGGACTTTTCCACAGAGGCATCCTTGGCTATCCTTCCCTCCTTAAGCAGGAGGGCACGATTGCACAGACGCTTGAGCATATGCATGTCATGCGTGACGAATACAATCGAGGTTCCTCTTTCTTTGAATTCGGATATCCTGCGCAGGCATTTTCTCTGGAAATGTTCATCCCCGACCGCAAGGGTATCGTCGATAAGCAGGATCTGCGCCGGGACATGCACGGCAATGGCAAAGGCAAGGCGCACAAACATCCCCTGAGAATAACATTTCACCGGCGCATGGATAAATTTCCCCATATCCGCGAACGCAGCGATATTCTCGTAAACGCTGGCGGTCTCCTGTGAAGAGAGCCCGAACATGCTGGCGCTTAAATAGACGTTCTCTTTGCCGGTAAGCTCCGGCTGAAACCCCGCCCCAAGCTCAAGCAGGCCTGAAACCTTCCCGTTTACGCTGACCTCTCCTCTGTCAGGCTTTATCATCCCTGCGATCAGCTTAAGGACGGTTGATTTGCCGGCGCCGTTCTCGCCGATAATACCCAAAGACTCACCCTCCTGTAGCGTAAAAGAGATATCCTTAAGCGCCCAGAAATTTTCCCAGGCGGGTTTGCCGTCAATGACAAACTTGATACGGTACATCTCCCACACATTGCGGAATTCAACAGCCGTCATTTTAGATCCTCTTTAAGAGCCTGCTTTCGCCCCGCCAAAATACCCAGAGACCCACAGACAGACTGGCAGTCATCCAGCCAATAACTTGAAGAAAGAGCGCAGCTTGAGGAATACGCCCGTAGAGAAGGACCTCGCGGTAAAAAGCAACAAAAGGAACCAGAGGGTTTACGGAGTAAACCCAGCGCATTCCTTCGGGGACCATATCCGTCGAATAGAATACAGGAGTTGCCCACAGCCAGAACAAAAGCAGGACATCAAGGAAGTGCCCCGTATCCCTCCAAAAAACATTGGCCAGCGAAATGAGCAGGCCCAGGCCACAGGCAAAAAGGAGCGTAGCGATCACGATGAATCCCCAGAGAGGAAAATACATGATCACCTGCGGCTGGACATATACAAAAACAGGATAGACAACAATCCAGCCGATAAGGAAAGTTAGAAAACCGGAAAAAACCGCTGCCAACGGCAGGATCTCCCGGGGGAGGCTGAATTGACGCAGCAGGCCCTGCTGGTTTAAAAGAGAGGCAGCGGAATCGGTGAGAGAACGGGAGACAAACATCCAGGGGAAAAACCCTGCAAGGCAAAAAAAGGCAAAACCCTCCATCCCCACTTTAAAGACCGCCGTAAATACGAATGTTACCGCCAGCGTTATCAAAAGCGGCGCTACCAGTGCCCAGACAACTCCCAGAAAGGAAGCGGAATATCGGGCCCTGAACTGCTTAACGCTCATCTCCCAAACAGCCCTGCGCCATGAATAAAGCGTAGCCAATCTCTTAAACATATTTCTCAGCCATTTTCGCTGCCCTGATGCCGTCTGCGATAGCATCTTCCATGGAAAAATAACGCCATGACCCGTACCTGCCTGCCGGAAAAATCTTTAAAGACTCAAGGTATTGCAGGAGATATTCTCTGGCCTGCGCATAAGCGGCGTCGTATATCGGATAGCCGTAACGTATATCGTTGACCTCCGAAGCAATTATATTCTCTTTGCGCCTCAGGAGCCCTATCCGCTCCAGGTCTTTCTTGATGCGCCTTGTAAGCAGCTTCTTATCAGGAGTATGTGCGCATGAATATGCTGCTTCCACATACATGGAACTGTTTCCGTGCGGAGCTAAGGTGCGGGAGATATTATCATAGAAACCGACCCTAAAAAAGCTGGTCTCCTCCTGCGGAAAGTAAACCCAGTGGGCCTTGAGGTCATTCTTCCTGGCTATGCCAAGGTTGAGGTTATAGATAGAATTCCACCTGAGCCGGGCGCAGCACCTCTGTACCTGCGCCGGAGCAGCTTTTATGATCCTGCCCATCTGAGGCAGTGCCGCGGTCGAGATAAGACAATCGTAAGGTTCCCTGTCTCCGGAGGAAAGCCTGACCGTCTTGTGAGTAGTATCGATCTGCGTTACCCGCGCTCTGGTGCGGATGTTACTAAGCCCTTTTGCCAATGCCAAAGGAAGCTGCTGTATCCCTCCCTGGCGGGGGTACCAAAAACGCACATTGTATCCGTATTGCCTGCGGTTGGGTTTCAGGGTGCCCTCGACGATCTGCGGAACCGACGGTACCGGCACCACGCCCTCCAGCCAATCGCAGGTCAAATCCTGCGGTGGTACGGTCCAGAACTTCCTGTTGTAAGGCACCATAAAATGGCGGGCTATGCCCCGGCCAAAGGTACCGAGGATCCAGCGGTAAAAATTCTTCTGCTTTTTCCCGCCTCCTTGCTGGCTACAAGGCCTCTCCATCAAACCAAGCAGGCACTCCTTTACCACCGAAGGAGGCAAGCCGTAAAGGTTTGCCTGAAAAGGATAGCGGCAGAACCTCCCGTAACTGTAGACCCAGGCGCTCCTGCGGTGTTCGATAAGGTTATCTGAAAGCAGCCTGCGCACAAAGGAAAACATCCCCTTGCGTTTAAAATGCAGTAGGTGGCCGTCGCAATCAAAAGTGAACCCCGCTATTTTTTTTGAACGGCAAAGCCCTCCGACAGAGCTCTCCTGTTCAAAAAGGACAAAAGGGATGCCTTGTGTATGCAGGTACCGGGCTGCACTGAGCCCTGCAAGGCCTGCGCCGACGATCACGATCCTTTTATTGCTCATACGGTTTTAATCCGGGCAATGGCGATACCGAACCACAGGCTTGCCAACGCTACCAAAACGGCAATGACGATGCCGACGGCATTAGGGGCCTTGACCAGGATGACGCCGCATGACACAAAAAACAGGCACATCAGGCACATCAGCGACAGGGCGCGGGGTTTGGAAAGGCCAGAGGCTACTAATTTAAGCGCCGGATGGTCATTGCTTTTTTTGAAAGGGAGGCTCTTTTTGAGCAGGCGGATCACGATAAGAAACGCCGTATCAACGATCGGTAGCCCCAGGATGATGAGCGGGGAGAGAAGCGCAACCGGCTTCTCCTGAGGGGCATAACTTATGAAAACAGCGACTGCCGCAAGCAGGAACCCCAAAAAATGGCTTCCCGCATTTCCCATATACATCTGAGCCGGAGGAAGATTAAAAACAAGGAAGCTCGATACCGCGGCAGCCAGGGACAAAGAAAGGATCATGGTATGGGTATCGCCTCCGACCATGCCGATAGCGAAAAACCCCAAACTGATCATCAGGGCGACGGACGCAGCCAGGCCATCGAGTATATCGAGCAGATTAAAAGCGTTGGTGATCCCGAGAATCCACAAAAAGGTAACCGCGATGTTCAGTGCGCCTCCAATGTAGATTATCCGTGTTTTGACGCCGCAGAAAATAAGCACGGAGACCGCGATGAGCTGAACGGCGAATTTAGCTACCACCGATAGCTCAAAAAGGTCATCGCAGATGCCGAAGGCAAGCATGAGCAGGGAAGCAGCGATGATACCGATGACGGCGGGAGGGATACTGGCAAAGAAAAAAAGCCCCAGGAACGTCAGGCACGTAAACGAGAGTGCAATCCCTATGCCTCCGACAAGAGGGACTTCCTCCCGCAGGAGCGAACGCCAGCGATAAGCAAGCGCACGAAAACCGAACAAAGAAAGCGTAGTGAGCCAGAACCCGCCGATACCCACAACCAGACTATCCACGAGCATACGCCACCTGCCTTTTTAGAAGTTCATCGTACAGTTTTTGATGTGCGCAAACCATAGTCGGGACACTGAAATCATCGCCGATACGCATGCGCGCTGCCTCTCCCATCTTCTTGCGTAATCCTGCATCCTGCAGCAAAGACAAAACCCTGGCAGCCAAATCATCCACCCCATGCGGAGCGGCCAAAAACCCAGATTCGCCGTCAGTAAGCACTTCGGCGATACCGCCGGTATCGGTTGCGACCACCGGCAGCGAAGAAGCCATTGCTTCCAGAACGGCAATGGGTAACCCTTCCCATAAAGACGTCAGGACAAAAACGTCGATGCCTGCTAAAAACGCCGGTATATCCCTACGCCACCCCAGTAAAGAAAATGAGCCCTCCAGGCGCAGGGCGCGCATAAGGCGTTCGACCTTTGTGCGTAAAATACCGTCTCCGGCCATGACAAACCTGACCCCCGGAAAACGGCAGGCTATACAGGAAGCTACTTTGAGAAAATCTTCCGGGGCCTTCTGTGGCTTGAGACATGCAATCGTCCCCACAACCACGCCGCAGCCGTTCCTGGCTGGGGCAGACGCCCGGGCCTTTACATAAACAGCTGCGTCGATCCCGTAGCGGATAAGGCGGTAGTTTTCAGGAAGGCCTATACCGCAGCTCCGGCCTTTGCGTAGGTCGTGTTCAGAAACGACGATAAGGGCATGGGAAACCCTGGCAGCCATCCTTTCCAGCCGCACAAAAAACCAACGTTTCCATGAAGGCTGAAAATCATTGAAGCTCCAACCGTGGACGGTGTGGATAATGGCAGAAGCCCCGGCTAAACGGGCGGCAAGCCGTCCAATGATCCCTGCTTTTGAGCTATGCGTATGCACTATATCAATACCATTCTTTTTTATGAAGCGGTAAAGCTCAAAAAAAACGCACAGATCATGCAGGGGGCGTATAGCCCGGCCTAAACATCTTGATGTAACTATTGTTACGCCCTTCAGAGAGCAAAAATCAGAAAGCAGGAGTCCCTCTGCTGCCGTAAATACAAAGGTCTCAAATTTCTCCTTATCAATTCCTTTAAGGAGAGCGAACAATTGCGTCTGGGCGCCGCCTAATTCAAGCTTGGTGATAACATAGAGAAGGTTTATTTTGCGCATAATAAAACCATTATATTATAGACCTTCGGTCATAAAAGTGCAAGTATTATAGAACAAAGGGGATAGGAAAAATTTCGGCGGGTTTGCGGCAGTTAAAAAATGTGGCTGCGTGCGGAAAGAAACGTATTTTATACCGTAAATTCAATCCGGCCCCAGCTGGCTAACGCATCACCGGCAATAATAACTACGCCCGTTACCCCCCTGATGGAACGGGCAAAGCGTACTGCCTCTTCAATATTTCCGGATGATTTTACCCGGTTTGCGGTTGCGGTTGCCGCTGCATCGGCTAACGAGGCGCTGGGGGAAATGATAACGACGCTGTCGGCCGAACCAAAGCTCAAGGAATGCCCTATGGTTCCCGAAGAAGCGCAAATCCCTAAAGGCGTATCCCGGGGTTTGACCTTCAATCCCAGCTTTTTCCAACGCCTGTTGTCGCCTGCATAAATGGCGACCGTGCGTTCTTTGGTACTTGCCATAAAAATGTCACCGCCGTTCTCGATAATGACTTCCTTAAAGCCGCGGCGCAACAGGTCCATACCAAGCATGTGGGCGAGCGCTCCGGCAACCGAAGCCATAGGGCCTACGCCTGCCTTCCGGGAAGCTGAAGCCATCTCTTTGATGAGCGCAGTGGCACTGTGTTCAACGGGCACAGGCTTGAGGCTGCTTAAGAAACGCGGATCCCGGTCCCCGTATGCCTGTATCTGCCAGCGGTAAGCGCGCACCTGAGCAGCAAGGAATTTTTTGTCGACTGGTTTATCCGTCAGGATACAGAGGTCTGTTTCCTGGAAGCAAAAATGACAGCGTGCCAAACCCGCGGTTTTACCCCAGTTGCGGTAGAAACGTTTCTGATACACCGGTGATTTCAACATATGCGGGGGATGATCTCGGCTTCCGTCATCTCCAGAAGCCGCTGGGTACCGATTGTGGTCCGGCTAATGACCAGCCCTTTTGGTTTGGCTGTTACCGTGCCGATAATCGCCGCCTTCCTTCCCAGTGGATGCCTGCGTAACGCCGCAGTAATCCCCGGGGCCTCCTGCGGGGCAACCACCAAGACCGCCGAGCCTTCGTTCGCAAGATACAAAGGATCAAATCCGAAAAGCTCGCACGCTGCCCTCACCTTTGATGACACCGGTATACGATCCTCGCTGACAACAATGCCGACACCCGAGCCTTGAGCAATCTCGTTCAGGACCGTGGCAACTCCACCTCTGGTAGCATCGCGCACAAAACGCACTGCCCTGCTCCGGCGCAGGATAGGAAGAAGCAAGCTGTCGAGACTTGCACAGTCGCTCTTGATGCCCAGGTCCGTACCCACGGTCTTTCTTCCCGCTAAAACAGCCAGGCCGTGCCTGCCGATATCAGAGGTCAGTATGATCTGGTCGTGCTCCCTGATCTGCCGGAAGGACAACGGAACTTTCGACACAATCCTGCCGACACCTGAGGTATTGATGAACAATTTATCGCACGAACCTTTCTCTACCACCTTAACATCCCCGGCGATAAAACGCACCCCCGCCTTTTGCGCCTGCCGGCTTAAGGAGTCAGCCACTTTTTCAAGGATACGGTACTCAAGCCCCTCTTCGATGATCAAAGCCAGCGAGAGATATTCCGGCTGAGCCCCCTGCACAACCAGGTCATTGACCGTGCCGCAAACCGCCAGTTTTCCGATGTCTCCGCCGTGAAAAAAGAGCGGCTGCACCACAAAGGAATCGGTGGTAAAGGCTATGCGGTCTTCATAGGAGATGACGGCTGCATCTGACAGCTCGGCGATGATAGGATTGCCCAGGCGGGACAAAAAGACATCTTTAACCAAGGCCTGCGTAAGCCTGCCGCCGCTTCCGTGGCCGAGGACGATCTTCTCTTCGTGCATGGTATCAGTGCAGTTGTACGCCCTGTTCCTGCAAATCGCGTATGAGTGTTTCCGTTCCCGTAAAAACAGAACTCCGGATGCCAAGCTTCCGGGCGCCTTCTACCAGTTCCGGCCGGTCATCGGTGTAAAAGACCTCTTCCGGAGTAACGCCGGAGGAAGAGAGCGCCTTTTGATAAATAAGCGGGTTGGGTTTGCGTACCTTTTCCTGAAAAGATGCGATGATCTCTGAGAAAGGCTCAAAAAGGGAGTAGTGTTTTTTGATGTATTCGAAATGCAACACGTTGATATTCGTGAGAAGGGTAAGCCGGTAACGCCCCCGAAGCGCCTTTACCAGTTCAAAAACCTGCCTGTTCGTTTCGCTGATAAAGAATATATCGTTCCACGCCAAGACAAACTCTTCAAAACCGATGCGGGCGCGCAGGAGCTCTTTTACTTTCAGGAAAAAATCAGCAGGTTCAATCCGGCCTTCCTCGAACAGTCCGGCGAGATCAGAATCAAAAAAAAGATCGTATATCTCTTTTTCATCGAAGGGGGAGCTGGAGGCAATTTTGCTGGCTGCCTTGCGGTGGTCAAAATCTATCAACACCCTCCCCAGGTCAAAAAAGATCGCCTTGACCGCCTGCGGCCCGTGCGTGGTCAATTACTCGAGCCCTCCGTGCGTTTAAAAAGGTCCAGGAAACGGTCTTCGTATTCCTTATAGACGTTCCATTTATCCAGCTCAAATTTGAGCTCGGCGGCCTTGCTGATATCGGTTTTCGCCTGCTCGAACAGTTTTTCTATCTTCTCTTTCATCGAGATCGGCAGCTTGGTTAGCTGCGAGAGGGTTTTTTTGATTTTTTCTATCTCCTCTTCTCCTATCGGAGCAGCCGCGCCAGCAGTACCGACCTTGAGATAATCCAGGAGTTTGTTGATCTCGGATTCTATGACGTGGGCCTGCTCGATCAGCCCCGCGAAACTGATGTCGATATGCAACATCCGCGCCAGTGTCTCCAATACGGCGTGCGATGCCTTTGGGTTTTCAATCTGGATAGTGTAAAGAGGGATTTCTCCCAAGAGACAAAAACCTTCGAAACCTGCGCGCTTGGCCATCCCCAGGAACAGGCCGTTCATCCCGCTGACCTGCCCCTCCTGCAGGATGCTGGGATTATACTTCTTGAAATGCTCGTTAACCTCGGCAGAGGTCCCGGCAAACCAGACTGCCGGCTGCTGGGTATGGTCTATCGGCTGCGGCATTGCCGCCAGGGTCACCACGGTCTTGACTTTCAGGGCACGGGCAACGGAAATAATCCTGGCGCAGTAATCATGGGCCTTGGTGAGATCGGGCTGGGCATTGCTGGTGAATATAACCACGTCGCTCGGGCAGGTATCGCAAAAGACGGCGCTCAAACGGCTCTTTTTTTTGGCTGCTGCGGGGTTCTTCCAGAATAAAAATTTGCTGTAGGGAAGCTCCGGCAGCCGAATCAGGCCGTTTTCGATAACGTTGCCAGTCAAATAAAAAAAATCTTCCGGCGGTATCTCGGCAAAAGGCTCTGCCTTCAACTGTTCGGCTAAGTAAGCAGCCGCCTTAAAAGCAACATCACCCATCCCCGGCCAGGCACAGATCAAGCAGGGGTTTTTCAATAACGGTCTTTTTCGAAACGTGACTCCTTCCATAATTTTCACTCCTTACTACATTCTCCCTCAGCGGGGTCTATAGTGTTTGAAAAAATGCTCTAAAACAAGGGTGCCTCTGTAAAGGTTCTCTGCGGAAACGAATTCATCGGCGATATGCGCGCAACCGCTGTGCCCGAATCCAGTGGCAACCGCCGGGATGCCGCGCGCCTGAAAAAAACTGATGGTGGTAGCCCCTTCCGACCCCGAGATAAGGGGCCTGCATCGCGCGTATCGCATCGAAGCCGCCAGGTCTTCGACAAGCGGATGTTTCTCATCGATCAAATAGGGGTGCTGGATGCCCTCGATCTCGACGGTGCAATTCCGCGCCTGGCTGCGGACGATCCGCCTGATACGCCTGATGAGCGCGCGCGCATCCATCCCCGGGAGGAACCGGCAGTCAATTTCAAACTCGCACCAGTCTGCTACCACGTTTACCTTATCCCCGCCTCTAATGGTCCCGATGTTGAGCGTCGGCGGCTTAAGGTAACGGCTGTAACCCTTTGTTTTCTGCCTCTGCGGGAAGAGGCATCCTTTGAGATTCCCTAAAGCAGCTACTGCCTCATCGATCGCATTCCTGCCGAGCCAGGGGTAGGCACCGTGCGCTTTCTTTCCGGAAAGCTTGACCTTCATATGCAAAAGCCCCTTCTGGGCAACAATGATGCTGAAATCATCAGAATCCAGAACCAACGCGGCATCTGGGCTGAGGATCTTTTTCTCCAGCAAAGGCTCAAGCCCTAATCTCGAACCACTTTCTTCATCTGCGGTAGCGGCAAAGACAATGTCGTAATCGAGCTTGACACCCTCCTCGACGATGCTGCGTATCGCCTCCATCCCACAGGCAAGATTGCCTTTGCAATCCGTAGCCCCCAGGCCGAACAGGCGCCCTCCGTGAAGCTCTGCTTTGAAGGGATGATGTTTCCAATGCGTGCCTGCAGGGACCGTATCCAGGTGCGGAGTAACCAGAAGCGAATGGGCTCTACTCTTTCCTTTGAGGGTAGCCACCACATTTGCGCGCCCCCTCCGGAATTCATAAATCCGCGTTTTGAGATTCAGTCTTCTTAAGTATGCGGCGACAAACCCGGCGATGCGCGCTTCGTTTGCGCCGGGATTCTGCGAATCAATAGCGATTAACTTCTGCGTGAGGCTTATAACCTGCTGTTTAGTAACCATGACCTATCCTGAACATGAGGAACAATTGTGCGTGGAGCAGCCGCTGCACCGGCTTGAAGAATAATCCCTTCCGCCGAGAGAAAACGCCGAGATGAGCTTCGTAAGCCTGATACCCCGGCATTCCGGGCAGGTTACGGTTTCCCGGGTAGTGCGCAGAAGGTGCTCAAACGTTCTGCCGCAGTCAAGGCATCGGTACTCGTAAAGAGGCATAAAAAGGCAAAACTCCTGTAAGGGGTAAAGTCGGTTATTCTTCGTATCTGAGCGGGACGACAAACGTAATGCTTGAGCCCTCTATCTCTTCCGGAAAAGCAGGAAACGGGGAAAGATCTTCGATGGATTTGGTCGCCAGCATATCTAAAAACGCCGACCCGGAAGTCTTCAGGACACGCACGCTGTGTACCCGGCCGGTCGAAAAAAGGGTCAACTCAAGAGTTAATTCCTTCGGTTCGCCCTGAAGAAGCGTTTCAAGACCGGGGATCTTCTTATTCTGCTCGATAATCTTATACACCTGTAGATAATATTTCTTCACGGGTTCTTTGCCTGCCGGAAGCTGCAGGACAGGTCGGTCTTCCGGCGGCTGCGCCGGAAGAAAATCTTTATGTACCTGCTTAACCTTATCTCCTTCAAGCAGGTAAGGGGTAATAAAGATCGCGACTTCCTTGTTTTCCATAACAGAGCTCTTATGACGGAACAACGAGCCTACCAGCGGTATCGAACCAAGCAAGGGTACCCTGCTCTCGGTCTGGCTCACCTGTTCCTGGACCAGGCCGCCGATAGCAATAGTTTGACCATCATTGACCCGCAGCGACGTTGCTGCCGTACGCTTGGTGATTACCGGCAGGTTCGTTGCCCCCTTGCCGACCACCTCGCTTACCTGGGGTGCAATCGTTACGGTAATCTGCCTATTCTCGTCGACATACGGCGTAATCTTAAGCACCACCCCTGTTGCGATCGACTGGAGGGTATAGTAAGCGGTAGTTGCCGAACCGACATTAATCAGGTAATACTCTTCTCTTCCCACGCTAATCTCGGCCTGCTTCCCCTCTATGGTAGCCAGATGGGGGTTGGCCTTAATTTTTGCTTTCCCTTCCGAGATAAGCGTATTGATACGGGTAAAAAGATCGCTGCTGAGCGTCCCCGAAATCTCGTAAGCTCCGGGGCTGCCAGCTGCGCGGGTATAATCCAGGGTTGAGGGAGGATAAACAGAAAACCCTCCTTCGAGCATGGAACCCCAGGTAACCCCCAAAGATTTTTTTCCTTCTTCGCTGAGCTCTATGACTAGTGCCTCGATCATGATCTGGCGGGGGGCCTGGTCAAATTTCTGCAGGTCCTCCTCAATACGCCTGACCATATCAGGAGAGGCGACAATGGTTATAACATTAGCCTCCTCATTAATCTGCAGGTAAGGACGGTGAAAATCGGAAACCAGGCTTTGCAGTTCACGGGCCTTTAAGTAATTCGGCCGAAAATACTTGGTCACGGAAAGACGGTTAAAAGAAGGACTGTTGGGAGTGCATAGGCCGACCAGGTAATACCCTTCGGGCATCCTGCGGAAGGTATAGTTTCCTACGGAAAGGACCATTCGCAAGGCGTCTTCGATAGGGACGTCTTTCAATTCTATGGAAACGCTCCCCTGGACGGTCTCATCCGGAACGATCTTGACGCCTGTCTGGGCAGAAATATCTCTTAATACCTCGCGGATATCGGTCTCAAAGAAAGAGTTATTAACAAAGGGCTCTTCTTCTGTCTCCGCGGCCCTTATTGTTGCCGGCATATGAGCGGCGGAGGCGAAGAAAAGAAACGCACAGAAAAAGCCAACCAGGGCATTAAAGGTCTGGTATTTCAAAATTAATCTCCATCTCAATTCGTTCGGTTGTTTCAGAGCCTGTGCCGTTAAAGGACGGACTCAACAAAAGCTTTGTCGCGTAAGTCCCCGGCTTTGCTTCTGCGGGTATGTTGATACGTAACAAAACCTTTGCCTCGCTGCCTCCGGAAAGCGATAACAAAGACGGCTCTATCGTCAGCCACGAACGTGCGATACTCGCCGGATCAGGCGTAATGACGATATCCGCTGCCTCCTGCCGCTGGTTTTGGATAGTGAGGGACGCTGTTCTGAACCCGCCCGGGGGAACACTCACCTTAATGCGTTCGGGAAGGAGTCTTAAAGGAGCAAGGAATACCGTATCTGCTTTTGCGCCGGCAACAGGAGAATCGGACTTGACGGAAAACGGGATTTCTTTTTCAAGCGTCGAGGACCCTCCGTAGCGGAAGACCGCCCTGGCAAGATAATCTCCTTCGGTTAACAGCTTGTCGTAAACCACCGTAAAATCGCGCGTATGGCCGGGGAGAATAGTGCCTGTACCGACGTCGAAATCCGCCTCTCCTTTCCGCCTGCGGTCTGGCGTCAAAACCGTGAGCTTGCCTTCGGCCTGTATATGGATATTGCCCTGGTTTTGCAGGGCAGCAACAAAGGTAACTCCTCTGGCGCGGTCCTGGGGGTTCTCAAAGAGGGTGCGCAAGGAAAAATCAACGATATCCGCCTTTTTGACGACGCTGCCTCCGATAACCGTCACCTTCAAAAGGGTAGCAATCCGCCAGCGTATCTTTGCTCCGCTTTCTAACCGCAAGGGCTGCCTGTCGCTCAATTCACAGACAATGGCGCCGTAATATCCACCTGCGGAGGCGGAGGCCGGAACGGATATCTTGCCGGTAATCCTTTTTGTCTGCCCGGGCCCGATAGCAACCGTGGTAGGCTCAACCTGCACCCAGGAACTGCAGCTATGCGGTAAGGTTCCCGCTTCCCGAAAATCAATCGCCCCTTCCCGGTCCATCTCAAGATCAAGGTTCATGATCTTGAACTGGATCGGTTTTTCTTTGTTGTCGTTGGCGAGTTCAAAAGAGAAGACCTTTGTCGCTCCTCTGCCGAGGCTTAATTCATGAATGGGGGGGCTGATCCTGAAGTCGACCTGCGACAGGGCAACCTGCGGGCTCGCCACTCCCAATAAAAAGGCGCAAAAAAGTACGGCAAGATTACTTCTCATATAGGGCTATTCTACCTCGAATATACTCTTTGTCAAGAAGGCTCATTAAGGCGCTTTCTCTGCCGCAACGCAAGTGCGCAGAAACAAAGCACAAAAATACCGACGCCGCTTACCGTCACCCCGAGCCGCCAGGCATAAGGCGAAAAATACATATCTACGCTGTGGCGGCCCTGTTTGAGCCAAATGCCACGCTGACAGTAATTGACTCTCTGGACAACGCTCGGCTTCTGGTTTACTGTCGCCTTCCATCCGGGATACCAGACATCGGTTATCACCAACATGGAGGGAACACTTACTTCAATATCAATTAATATCCTGTTGGGGTTGCTTAGGTTGATTGAGCGTATCGGATTTCGTGCCTGCAACTCATTGAAGTCGTATCCCTGGGGGTTGCTGCGGTATTGCTCCGGGTTACCCTCAGGGCGGTCAACATACGCAGCTTGCCGCAGGTCACCGGAAAGAAGTTGCCGCAACTGTTCGTCCGCAGAAGCCGGTATGGCACGGCTGACCGTATATATGCGCGGCAGGGCGCGTGCATTTGTGTGCATAAACAGGGTGCCGTCGCCGGAAAAGGGCACAACATCCTCGGCTCCCGAAAAAATACGTTCCTGACCGCCGCTTAAAAATTTCCTGACGGAAAAATGGTGCAACAACGGCAGGTATACCGGAAGGGGCAGAAGCTCCCGGTAATACAGAGGGTAGTCAACGGCAGCGCCATAGGCTGTCTCCAGGGCAATTTTGAAACGCTTCTCAAGAGGGTGCATTTCATATCCCATAAATGAATAACCGGCCGTCAATCTCATGAAATTATCGCGAAAAATCTGACTGAAGGCAATACGCATACCCTGTTCACCCTGCTGCTGGCCCGCTGCGCGTAACGCCGTACGGACAAACTCGCTCTGCGAAGGCCTGATGAGGCGCGCATGGTTCTGGGAAGGGCGGTCAAAAGAATACGTACCCTGATACATGGCATAAAAACCGAAGACGGATAATTCTCCCACGGCTAATACGGTAAGCAATACGACAAACCTGGCAGGCGCCAAAATACTCACCCCTGCCAAAAACAAACAGGAGAAAACAAGCCAGTAAAAAATATTCCTGCGCACATGCGCAGCAACAGGGTTGGGAGCGGTTATTTTCTCCCGCAGCGATTGTTTGTGTGCGGCGAAACCAGCAGTAGCCGAATACGCAGCCGCATCACCCTGGTCATGCGGGCCCGAAGCCTCCTGGCGTATAACCGTTCTGGACCCACGTGTATCCAGCCAGGGATAGATAAAACTGCCCCCGGCTTTCCCTGACAAACAAATACCTCCCAGGAGTACGGCGAAGGTAAAAACGATGTATGCTGGAATCCACAACCGGGCAACGAGCCGTCTCTGCCGCATAAGAGCGCACTTAAGATACTCGACGCCTCCGGCAACCAGGATGGCGGCGCTAAAACACTGCATCATCCGGTAACGTAATGGCCTCGGCAAAGCCCCGGCTCCTGGGATACGGCCTACGGTCAATTCGTAAAACGGGGTATATTTACCCAGGGCGCACAACAAAGCAAAGAAATAGAGTAGCATAGCGAATACCAACCACCTGCGCGTGTTTTGCCCTGCCCGGAGATGGTCTTGTTTTTTAAGAGTCCCTGCCATCCCGAATGCCACCAGTAACGTAAGCGCCAAGCCGGCACTCAAGTTTGCTTCCCAATAAAACACAGTGCCCATCGAACTCAGGGCCGGAAAGAGCCTTCCGGTGATATTCCCGAAAATATCAGGGAAAAAAAGCGTTATAAGGTATAGGGGGGGGAGACTGCCGTACGGATCACGTAATGCCGCCTGAGGCGTAAGGGAAATATGCTCACTGGTGTGGCGTAAGCCATCAATAAATGAAAACAGATACGGACCGCTTAAGGCGCTTGCAACCACCCCGGCTGCCAGCATGATTGACAGCGGTTTTAAAAGGAGGGCGGTTCTTTCTTTATTCCCTGAAGGCATTACGCTCAAGACAAGGCCTGCGGCAAGCCAGATAAAGGCTACCTGTGGCCATAACGAGGGTGCGGCTCCGGTGATGAGAAATACCACTATACAGCAAAGCGCGGCGAATCTTTTGGGAGATGTTTTTTCTGAGACTTGGACATAGCAAAAAAGCAGCCAGGGAAGCCATGCCTGGACACTGATAACCTGTTGCCAAACATAACCATAGGCAAAAGCGGGACTCAAGGCATAGGCCAGACTTCCCGTAATGGCCGCAAGCAGGCTGGCAGAGAGGAGTTTACGTAGCAACAGGAATATTCCAACAGCGGCAAGGGCATAATGAAACCATAGAGGAATGAGTATGAGCGTCCAGTAGGAAAGGTCGACATTGGCGGAGTCGGTGATCAGATAGAAAGGCCACAGAGGCAGATAATAGGTATCTGCGTAGTAGCGCCCGTAAAACGGTATTGCCCCGCACCAGGTGTGCGGATCCCAGAGTGGCAATACCTTCTGCTGCAGACTGCGTGCAACAAAAAGGTAACGGGGAAATTCTTCCATCCCCAGGTCATCATGAAACAATCCTTGCCAGCCGGTCAAAGCCGGTAGGAACAAAAGGGTAACACAAGCAACCAGACCGAGGATAGCCAGCCCCTGGGTAGAAAAGGCAAACGTCCTGATACGCATATGGTTGCCTTATTTTACCATTAACCCAATACCTCTCCAAGAGGATTTAAGGAAGCTGCAAAGAAACGGGGGCCTTCTTGATGAAGGCCCCCTTCTGCTGGCTTGGTAGCTGCCTTGATACGTTACAGCGAGCGGGAAAATGTCACCGTGAAATCATCGTTATATGATCCGCCGTCGCTGTTGAGGATATTGATCTTGTTCCAGATGCTGGTATTCGGCCCGATTATGTGCGAACCATTAAAGCTCTTGGCGTCTTTGTATTCCTTTGGTACGCCTCTGACAGAGCTCGAGGTTAAAGCGTAATACGTCGGCAATTCCGTGCCGATAGGCCTGACAGAAGAGTTTATCGAAGGCCCAAGCTTGAGGTTCTCCGCTCCCCTGACGTTCATGGTAATGCGCGGCATGGGTATCATGTCTTTCGATACCCCATCGATAAAATACTCGCTCGTACTGATATCGATGGCCTTGGTCTGATACACCCCTGCCCTCCTGACATCCCAGGCAATCTCCGTTGATGAGAGGTGGACCCTCAAAACCGGCGTAACGCAAGCCGATATCTTTATCCCCTCGGCGTCGCCGTAACCGATCGATTTGGGCGCAATCCCCGTTGCCTTTGCAACCGAAGGATCGACTTTGTTCCCCGCTTCGTCAAATACGGACAGATCTCTCTTGTATACCTGTATGTCTGCTTCACCTGCCGCTAAAGCCACTGTCCATGCCATTGCCACAACAAGCGCCACAACTACAACCAATGTACTTCTCATCTGCTTCCTCCTTTTCCTACCCCGTTAAACCTGCCTACCCCGTCTATAGCAAACGGCGCTGAGCCGTTGAGATGAAATAAAAAACCGGGTTGCCAATTCCTTAATTCGGCAACCCGGCTGTCAATAGGCAGAGTAAGAGAATCTCTCCTTATCCGATCCGTGGCTTTCCCCTCTGCCCTTAAACCGCAGAGAGGCTTTATCGTTAAGGGGCTAAAAACAGAACCAATTCTTCCAGAGAACGACTAATCTGAACCTTTGAGCTCTTTAATATGATTCCTGAGATTCCTGACCTCTATTTTTAAAACCTCTCTCTCCTTGATAACCTCTTTGAGTGTCTGCTTGACAATGCTATGCCGACGAGCTATGGTTATCACCTGTTCGGCGAGCGCACGATTGCCGCGACTCAGCTTTATAATGCGGTAGGTGTCTAGACCGAAAACACAGGCAAAGACTATAAAAAAGGTGAGCGTTAACCGCACTGTTTTGGAATTGCTGTTTGCATAAAATATATGTGGCATAATCTTAGTTGCAAATAAAAAACCGGGTTGCCAATTCCTTAATTCGGCAACCCGGCTGTCAATAGGCAGAGTAAGAGAATCTCTCCTTATCCGATCCGTGGCTTTCCCTCTGCCCTTAAACCGCAGAGAGGCTTTATCGTTAAGGGGTGCTGTATTTAAACCGATAGTATAAAGAACATGGTATTCGACACTTAAACTATACCCCCAACCAAAACAAAAATCAAGGCGATTTCGGGCGTTTTCTGCAAACGCTTTCCATTAGAAAGAATAGTTCAGGCTAAGAGACAGTGCCTCTGTATCAATAAGCTGGCCTTCCAGGTTAAACCAGAACTTCTCTCCCAGGGGGATATCGCACCCCACGACCAGCCCGGTGTCTTTTGTCAGGTCGGACATCCTGCGTTTCCTGTCCTCTTCGACCTTATGAATATAGTCGAGGCGCGACCATTTTGCTCCCGCATACGCTGTGAGCCCCATCACCTCTCGAGAGGCGAGTAAAGAAAACTGCCAGTCATCCAGAATAGCAGCGTGTTTTACCCTCCCCAGATGGGTTTTTTGAGGGTGCACGCTGATATGCTGGAACCCGAAGACCATACTGCTCTTTTTCGAATCATAAAATTTCAGCCGCAATCCATACCCGCCGGCAAAGGAGGAGGAATAGTCAATCTCATCGCTGGCAGGAGGGCGCTGTTTAATATTGCCTGCCCCGCCCTTAAGGTCAAGAGAGAGCCAGTCAAAAATTCCGTAGGAAAACATAAGGAAATACTGCGTGCTCCGTATCTCCCCCCAGCCCTCCTCCAGGTATCTTTTGAAGATAACGTGGGACTGAGTGCCTCCGAATAGCTCCTTAGCCTTAGGCATCCTTGTTCCGTAACAGGGGGCGGCGTAGGCGCTTGAAACAAAAAACTGCATTATCAGCATTATCACAATTAAACGTCGCATCTTCTTCTCCTTGTTGTATCGCGCTGCCCGGCAAGCTTGCTTTATCTGGGTATATCGCGCAAAGGGCACAACCCGCACCTGGGCAGTCTCTTACGGCAGAATTCCTTTGCTAAGCGTACCAGCAAAGCGTGGTATTCATTGAATAAACGCGTATTCTTTTTAAGGCCCGACATAAAGAGGGCCTGGGTTTCTGCGTAACCGGCATCCTTACGGATAAGCCCGTGCCGCAGGAGGACCCTTTTTGTATAAGCATCGACGACAAAAACCGGCTTTTCTAATGCATAGAGCAGGATAGAATCCGCGGTTTCCTCTCCTATTCCTTTTACCGACAATAGTTCCCTGCGCAAGATGGCGGTCTTACGGCAGCGCATGCGGCTCAAGCTCCCTTTGTATGCGCTGAACAAAAAATCGGTAAAGGCCCTGAGCCTTGCTGCCTTAACGTTATAATACCCGGCCGGCCTGATCAATTGAGCCAGCTTCGCCAAAGGCAGCGCATGGAGCGCCCGCAAGGAAAGCAGCTTCTTTTTTTTGAGGTTTGAAATCGCCTTCTCGACGTTCTGCCAGCTGGTATTCTGAGTCAGAATCGCTCCGACCATGACCTCAAAAGGCGTTTCAGCCGGCCACCAGTGCTGCGGCCCGAAATACCCGTGGAGCCTGCGGTAGATCCCCGGAAGAACCGTCTTCATTGCTCCTTGAGCTCCAGGGGGTTATAGTTATAATAAGCAAAGAGCGTATAGGCAGTCCCTGAAACAGAGCCAGTCGAGTTTCCTTTGGGCGTGGTCCACCCGTGCCCGGTATCGGCAAGCTCCTGGGTAGCATATGGCAGGCAGCTTTCCCCTTGCCCCGAGGGAGAAGGGCTCGATATGATCATGTTGCTCAAATGCGCCAGGTAGTCATCTGCTTTCACCAGATAAGAGCGCGATTTAGCGATCATCCCTTTTTGGTGATAAAAATCCGCCATTATCTTGAATGAAATAACCATCTGCGCGGTCCATTCCGAAGAAACGATGCCGCCGCGGGCAACGTGCACCTGCGGCGCAAAATCAAACCCTTTGATCTTGACTGTCTGGCCGTCAGGCCTGGCATAATCTACTTCTACCGCACAGTGCTCCTCGGCAAATTCCATGATCCGATCCGGGTTCATTCCCAGTTCTTCAAGCTTAGCCGGGCCAATAGCGGCAATCGACCAGGCATAGGTATCAGTTGCAATGGTAGAATCCCCTTTGCCGCGTTTGATAGGGAGGTCTGAAGCTCCGTAGGTGTGCTGCACAAGCCACCCTAAAACCTGCTCTCGCGCCTGGACATACGCCGGCTTTGAGGTCATCTGGTAGAGCATATCAAAGAAGGCGTAGGCGTCCAGATTGTGTTCGGTGGCATACCATTCTACGTCAGGCCCACCGCGGATACCTCCGTCTTTATCCTGCAGTTTCATTATATTGCGAGCAATATCCTCAGCAAGGCCCAGATACGCCGTGTCCCCGGTTTTCTTAGTATACTGAACAATGGCTATGCCCAGCCAGATGTTCGGGCCGCAGTGAACGATGAACTCGGCGGGCACCCCGTCATTGGCATAATAGGCATTGAAGAAATTTCCGTTTTGCCTTTGCGCCTTTTTGTCGAAGAATTCAAGCATCTTCTTGGCGCGTTCAAAGTCTGAAAAAATAACGTACGCCTGCAACGCCAGGGATTGGTCGTAAATAAAGGCCCAATTGTTGATATCGCTGTCCCCCTCGAAACTCATCACCAGGCCGGTGCGCGGGTTCTGGTGGATTTTGAGCCACTGGTACATCTTATCGAGGTTCGCCCTCTCAAGGCTGGCTTTGCGCTTATCAAGGTTGAGCAGCTCCTCGGTAACGGTATTCTCTTTGCTCTGCAGCGCAATGAGCGCTTCCTGGATTTTTGTCTTTTCGGCGCTGAGCTTTTCAATCAGCTCATTGAGCTGAGCGACCTTGCGCGCGGCATTGGCTTCCTCCAGTTTAGTCTGTTCGCTCAGGCGCGCCCTGTCTTCCTCAACAGTGCGTATGCGGGCTTTCAACGCCTCGATCCTCACCTGCAGGTCATCCCTCTCTTTATTGATCTCTTTGATCTTCTGCTTGGCAACGCTGGACTCCTGGAGGATCTTGACCAGCTGCGAAACCAGGGCTTTATTTCCTCTGACGAGGTTAAGATTGATAAAGCTCCCCACCGCAAATGCCGTGCCCAGGGCAATAATCACCCCCAGGGCCAGGGGGACAAAAAGCTTCTTCATCCGGGCATAGCGGATGATCTGGGCGCTCCCTTCGGGGGAGATCTGCAGGTAACGCAGGCCGATGAAATATTTTCCGGGCTGCTCTGCAGGCTGCTGGATCCAGGCGATCTGGGCAAGTGCGGCAATGGGGGTGCGCGAGAAAGGCATCTCGATACCAAGGGAAAAACGCACCTGTTTGTTCTGGATGAATGGCGCCAGGGAAGGATCAAGATTATTAATCGCCAGGCACAACCCCCCCTTGCTTATATTATTGGTAAAACCCTGCAGCCAGGCAGAAACCGAATCTCCCGTAGCCGTATTGATCAGCTGAAACTGCACAGGAAAGACCGAATCAAGCCTGATATACTGCCTGCGTTCCGCCCCTAACGGGTCTTTGGTCGCCATGGCTCTCCTTTATGGTAATGCGCGCTCAAGGATTATTCTCTGTTTAAGCCTCTTTGCCAGCGATTCGAAATATTCTTTGAAGGCGGGATACTCATCCTGCGAAATGAGGCTTTTTTTCATCTCAACCTTCTGCACGAGCCTGACCGTGTTTTTTCGTTTTTCATATGCGACTGCCAGCGAGAACCACGGGCTGTCCTCGTTAATGCTTTCAGGTATATACGTTATAGCGAAAACAGCCGGGACCTCAACTTCAAAAACCGTTTCTTTGGTATCCAGGACCGCCAGGTCCAGCGGGTACCGGCGCCTGTCTTTTGCCACCAGGGATGAATCCATACTCAAAAGCTGAGGCATGATCCGCAAATTTCCTGCCACCGTCAGGTATTCCGGCCCGGAAAACGAATAAGTAAGCCTTACTTCCTTGTTAAGGTCTTCCTGCCCGGAGGCCTCAAAACGCTCAAGCCTGGCGCCGATGGAGATATCCTGGATCTTTTCCTTGAGCGCCTGCTCGATCAATTCCGGAGGAGTGTAGAGCAGCCAGTAACGCTGTGCCTGCCCGTACATCCCCTCGGCAACAACGGTCTTATCTCCGGCAATGCTTTCGTCTTCCCTGATCCTGATGGAGAGTTCCTGCCTCAGGAGGTTGTGCCCCGGCGCAAACAACGGAGTGCGCAGTATCCGGTAGCCGTTTTCGCCCAGAACAAACACTGTCCTGTCTTGGTCGTCAACAGGCAGGTCTCCGTAAGGGCAGGTTTCCGCGGTAGGGTCAAGAAAAACGATTTTACCGTCGATCTCAACAGCGGCGATACAGTGGTTAAAGAGGACGGCGGGGAATTCCTCCCTGAGGTTGTAGTATGATTTTGTTGCGATAAGTACCAGCCGCGCATCGCACCCCGCCTCTCTGAGCATCGTTGCCAAAAGCACGGACTGATCCTTGCAATCACCGTATTTGTTCCGGAAGATATCCTCTGCGCGGTGCGGCTCATACCCTGCCTGGCCGTATTCTACCGCCACATAGCGGATCTTCTGGGCGCAGAAATTATAAAGCGCGCGCGCCTTCTCTTCCTGCGTGCGTTTGCCGGCAATCAGCTGCCGGACCTTCTCTTTTATCGCCTGGTCGGGCTTCATTTTATCCCGCGCAAGCTTCCACCACCACCGGTAAATCTCATCCCATCCTTTAAATGTCGAGGCCAGGATCGTCGGGTTTATTTCCACTTCAGGAGGCATGCTGGGCTCGGGGATAATCTGGGGTATGTCGCGGAACTCCCAGCGGTAGGTAATGCGGTCCTCTGTCTTATGAACCGCCGGTTCCAGGGTTTGCGCAGAAATGTTATAGCGTTCATTGATATTTTGAAAGGTGAGAGGCCGGTCAGCGGGGACCGTAACGCAAAAATTTGCCCGCAGGATGGGCTCGGTGCTGGCTAATGGGTAGCTGAAGACCGCGTCTTTTTCGTTGATTAGTTTAGTGCGACGCACGCGTAATTTGTACTCGATGACCGCGCCTTCGCTGATCTCCGGGAAAGAGATGATATAGACGCGGACATTGCTGTAGAGGGGAAAGTTGAGATATTTGGAGACATCGCGGATATGCCGGCTGCCCACTTCAACAACCATGCCGTCGGGCCGTATGGTACGGGCATACTCCAGTTCGATGGTTTCGTAAGTGGAATCGTATTCTACGTGGCTTTCGGAAAAATGCTCCTTTCCCCGTTCGTTCAGGATCTTGATGACATAGTGCATAGTGGAAAGCTGCGTATTATCCTGCCGCACCTCGATGGATTCATCACAGGATAGGATAAGCGCCCCTGCCTGCGGATAACGCTCTGGGTCAGGCGCTTTGGCGATCAGCTCAGCAGTCTGGGGGCTCACCTGGTTTATGCCGGCGGCCTCCCCTGCCTCCTTTTCAATGATCCCGATGCGCTCCTGGGCTTGAAGGAAAAATGCGCCCTTCGCAGGGATCTTACGGTAAGAGGCAAGGGCCTGGTCGAACAAATGTAATTTCTCGCAGGTCATGCCGTAATAATAAAGGCACTCCTCTTGGCTGCAGCCGGATTGTTCGAAGAACGCAAGGGCTGCAGAAAAATTTCCTGCTTTGAAATTCGCCAGGGCCGATAATTTCTGCGCTTCGCTCCCGGAAGAACGCGCCAGCGCCCCAACCGCATCAGCGTAGTCTCCTTTCAGATAGTAAAGCCTCCCCAGTTCAAGATACAGGGCAGGCGTCCCTCCTGATTCCGCAATAAGCGCCTGGTATCTCTCGATTGCTTCGTTAAAAGACCGCTCTGCCCGTGCCGCTGCCTGGCGTGCCTTCCACAGGGCCGTTTCTTCACGGCAGCCGAAGCTTACAAAAGCCGTAATGACGGCTGCGCAAAAAAAGACATATTTTTTACCGGTAACGGAAATACGCATTGCATGCACCTTCGCTTGATATCATGCACGGCCCCAGGGGATGCCCTGGCGTGCAGGCCTTGCCAAAAAGCGGGCACTGAAAAGGTTCTATCCGCCCTGCCAGCACCTCCTGGCACCTGCAAGCCGATACGCTCTGGACGCTTTTTTTCAAGGCGCCTGCCTTGAGGGGAATCTGCCTTTCGGCATCAAATCTCGCAAAGCGCCTGCATAACGCCAGGCCGCTTGCCTCGATCATCCCCAGGCCGCGCCAGTGGGCCGGGACGGACTCGAAGACATCCGCAATGATTCTTTGCGCCCTCAGGTTTCCCTCTTCTTTGACGACGCGCGCATACTGGTTGTCAACGGAATATACTCGCTCTTTCAATTGCTTCAAAAGGCTTAATATCCCCTGGAGCATGTCGTGCGGCTCGAATCCGGCAACACAACAGCCTATTTTATAACTTTTGGGGATAAATGCATAGGGTTTTATGCCGATTATGCTGGAGACATGACCAGGACACAAAAAACCGTTAATCCTGCTATCCCTGCGCTCAAGCAGAAAGCGCATGACCGGAGGGATCAGTTTCAATGAAGAGAAAAAATACAGATTTCCGATCTTCTCTTTTGCGGCTGCGCGTACGGTAAGCGCAACGGTGGGTGCGGTTGTTTCAAACCCCACCGCCAGAAAGATGACCGTATAACCCGGGTTTCCCCTGGCGACCTCAAGGGCCTCAGTCGCGGAATAAACCACCCGCACGCGCGCGCCTGAGCCACGCTCTTTCTCAAGGGTCGAGGAAACGCCGGGGACGCGCAGCATGTCTCCGTAAGAGGCGAGAATGACCCTGGGCATACGGGCATACAAAATCGCCTTTTCGATATACTCAACGCTCGATACGCATACCGGACATCCCGGTCCGGCAACGAGCTTAAGGCCCGGGGGGAGCGTCTTATGCAGACCGAACCTGCGGAAGCTCTGGGTATGCGTGCCGCAAACTTCCATAAAGACCGCGCCGTCCTTTGGGCTTTCCTTCTGAATGGCCTCTGTTAAAACCCTAATGGCGCGGGGAACACGGAATTCGTCAATGTATTTCATCTATTATGGTAAGCGTTTGGCGCGCCTTTACCGGATCGACTTTTTCAATCGCAAAGCCGGCATGCACCACCACATAATCACCTGCTTTAAGCCCTTCCACCATCTGGATGTTCACGCGCCTCTGCAGGCGTCCTGCTTCAACAACCGCCCATTCTTTATCGATACGCAGGATCTTCATCGGGATACCCAGACACATGCCTCAACCTCCAAAGTGAGCAACCGCTGCCTGACCGAGAGAGACGCCTGCATCGCTGCAAGAAGTTAACCGGTGGGTATGCACGGTAAAACCTCTGCCGCGCAGCAGGCCTTCGGCCATACCCCGTAACAGGTTATTCTGGAAGACGCCTCCAGAAAGCGCAACTGCTTTAAGCCCGGTTTCTTTGCGTAAAACCACGCATGTCTTAAGCAGCGCTGCGGCAATACCGGCATGTGCTGCGTGCGCAACCGATGCAGGGGATTTTCCTTTTAGTAAATCCCTGACCAGGCTCTTCAACAGTATCCGCGGGTCTATTTCGTAAAAGCCATTTTTATACTTGAGGACGCAGGAGTAAGGCGGCAGATGCTCTGTGCAGGAAGCTGCCTTCTGTTCCAGCAGGCGCGGCAACTCCCCCTCTGCTCCTCCAGAGGCCTTATCCAGGACCAGGCAGGCAATGGCATCAAATAACCTTCCCATGCTGCTTGCCTGAGGTGAGGCAAACCCGGCATGGTACATTTTCCGCAAGATCAACCAATCACCCTGTTTGATTTTTTTGACTGCGTTGAACCTTAATTTCAAAAAATCCTCCCCGTAGGCTGAATAGAGCCAGGCTGCCAGCGCCCTCCAGGGCTGACGGATCGCCATCTCCATGCCTAAAAGCGGTATCTGTCTCAAGGAGGCTGCGCGCCGAAAATGAGCGTAATCGCATATCAAAAACTCCGCGCCCCAGATCGAAGCGTCGAGACCCATACCTGTGCCGTCAAAAGCAACGCCTATAATTTTATGGTTGGAGAGTCCGTTCTCCGCCATGCAGGCAGCGATGTGCGCGTGATGATGCTGAATACCCCGGTGCAGAAAAGTGCCTCTCAGGGAAAGGGCAAAGGAAGTAGGCAGGTATCCGGGATGCAAATCATAGGCGAGGATGCGGGGCTTATCCTTTAAGAAGGCGGAGGCGCTTCTTTTAAAGGCAAAGAAACCTTCGGGAGAAGAAATCTCCGGATGTATCGGACTTAACCTTGCGGTCCTGCCGGAAGCAAAACAAAGGGTGTTTTTACCTTGCGTTCCGAATGCAAGGACAGGCCTGCGTACGGTAAACGGCAAACGTATCTTCATGGGGACTAAGACGGCCCTGCGATCTCTATCTGCAATATGTTATCGACGCGGAAGGTACGCTCCTGGCTACGCAGAGAACAGTGCCCCACCAGATAAGCCCTGTCTTTCTCCTGCCTGATCTCGCGGGGAGTAACTTCGCGCTCGGTCACCTCGGCATTACATCCGGCAAGATAGCGGATCTTCAGCTTCACGCCCAGGCCGATCGCTTCCTGTATCCTGGCGATTTTTTGCAGGGTCAAGCCCTGCAACGCTGACGAACCGAAACAAAAAAGCTGTTTAAAAACATCTCCTTGACGGATCCCTTTCAACTCGGCGATATCCAGCAGCCGGTTAAAGACCTCCCTGGTAAGGGAGACATCCGAAAGCGCGCGGTGCTGCTGCTTCTGGCCCACGCCCAGACTCTGGGCTACAAACCAGAGCGCATAGCGCGGCATCCCCGGAAGGAGCCTGCGCGCCATTTTCAGCACATCGACCACAAGCGTATCCTCTGGCAGGGATGCGCCGGTGAGCGATATTTCATTAAGCAGGAACCCCATATCAAAAGGGGCATTGTAAGAACAAAGAATACACCCCTGCACGAACTCAAGAAACTCCGGCATCACCGTATCCATGCGCGGCGCTGAGGCAAGCATCTCTTCGCTGATCCCGTTAACAGCATACGCTGCTTCGGAGACCGGCCGGCCTGGATTCACCAAGCGCTCAAAGGTTGCCGTCACCTGCGCATCATGCAAGCGCTCTGCCGCGATCTCAATAATCCTGTCCCCCTGAGAAGGATTCAAACCGGTGGTTTCGGTATCAAAGACGGCAAAGTCCTGCTCAAAAATATTTTTAGGCATGGCTGCGGACGACATTATAAGCCGGGATGAGGCGTAACGGCCGGTATGAAAGCTTTACTGCCCTCAGATTCTCAAGCCCGGAATCATCCATAACGTTGATATAAGCGAAATCCTTAAGCTCCTCAGAGAACCTGCGGAATATGAACTGGGCAATCCCTTTGGCGCCCAGGTCCGCTACCTCATAGAGGATGCAAAATGTATCCTGGTTGAGCCTGGCCCCGAACGTAAATGCCCTGACAGCCCCGTCTATCAGGATAAGCCTTCCTTCTGCATTGAGCTTACGGAAGCCTTGCAATAAAAACGCAAGGCACCTGCCGCTATCTTCAAGCATGCCCGTATATAAGGGGCCTTTTAAACGCTCCTGCCTTGCTTGTTTCCATTCCTCATAAAGAGCCAGGCATGCCTTACGATAGGTATCGTTGTAACGGATATAGCTGAAATCGTAATGGCGGATAAAGTAATTACAGGAGGAGCGCTTGGACTTAAAATCGTTGCCCGATAAGCGTGCCAGCGAAGGCCTGGCATAAACGTAATCGCATGATTTCAGGTAACAGTGGTATCCGGCTTGCCGGAAGAAACCGATATCTGCCTCCTCAACGTTCTCTATCCTGGAGACGTCCCTATTGGTATTGTAACGGTCCATGACCCTGAACATCTCTTCTATGACTGCGGGATCCTGATCGCCTCCAAGCGGCGGCAGATGCATAAAACAGCCCATCCTGTCTTTAAAGAACACGCACAACTGCCCCCGGTAGAGTTTCCAGCGTATTTCATACAAGGCCTGCGAGGCGTAAATATGCTCAAATACGTATGACGAGAGCGCATGCGCCCCCTGCTGCAAAAAATGCCGGAAGATTCTTTTATCCGCCGGTTCTAATCGCCGCAAGCGCATAGCCTTAAACCTCTATCTTGAGGAGATCCAGCACTCCGGGGTATGTTTGAAGGATGTGCGGATTCCGGCGTATAGACCAGATACACAAAGAAGAGGTAAGCGTCTTTGAGAGGTAGCGGGCATACTTCTTCAAGGTATCGCTTTGAAGGTGCTCAGAGGCATACGGGCACTGCGGGTCCAGCGCAAGATAAATACTGCCGTCTTTACGGTTCAGCAGAAAAGGATACAGTTGACACTCCAGGGGACGGAACGCGTAGATCTTGCAGGTATTTTCTGAGGTTTCAAGGAACGGGCACACATATTCCCCTTCCCCTTTACCATCCAGGAGCCGGATTTTCTTATCCTGCGATATCAATAAAGGAGGGACCTTGCGGCTAACCAACTCCTGGATTTCTTCAGAGAGCAGCGTAGGGGACCAGAGAGATGCGGGTTCAGAGAACCTGCAGCACCCCCTACAGGATAAACACACTTTCTCCGGTACAAGCTGCTTTATCATTTAACGATACTGCCCGGTTTTATCGCCCTCTCGGGCGTTATGATCGCAAGCCCGTTTTCATCCGACGCAGCCAGAAGCATACCCTGGCTTTCCACGCCCCTCAGGAGCGCAGGCTCAAGGTTATCCACCACAACCACAAATTTCCCGAGCAGCTCTTCCTTTTGATAAAACCCCTTTATGCCGGCGACAAGCTGCTTGGTCTTATCTCCTATCTCGACTGATATGACGTAGAGCCGGTCTGCATTCGGATGATCCTCAACTGCCTTTACCTGGCCTATGCGTAACTCCACCTTACGGAAATCATCGATACTTATCATAAAACCTCCTTATATACTATGCCTTTCATCTTAACATGGCCTGAAAAGGAAAACAAGGCCGGGGACGCAGGAAAAAGTGAGCAGTTGTCAAAAACCCTGTTTCCCTTTAAAATATTATACCAAAGTTGCAAGTCGCTTAAAGACGAATTTAATTGCTAACAGATCAAGAAAATGGTATAAGAACTCTGTGCGCCTGAAGACCTTCTTCCTTATCCTGCTCATCCCGGTTGTGCTCTCCGGTTGCCAGACATTATCCTGCCGGCAATTCGAGGTCACCGGCCCTTCCCATTTCATTATCTCTCCTGCGGACGGAATGATTTCTTCGATCGTAGAAATAAAGGAGGGTGCCGTGCCTGAGATCAACGACGCCGGCAAAACTGCCTACCTCAAAGAGTTGGCAGGCAAGCTCACCGGAGACTACCGGCTCATCCTTATCTTCATGAAGCCTTTTAACTACCATGGAATACTTTCTCCTCTCGACGGAACGGTGGCCGAGGTCTCTCATACGCCGGGGAGTTTCAGAAACCTCTATGAGAAAGACGCTTACCTGGAAAACGAACGCTCCTGCGTTCTCATTGACGGAGAGGTACGCCTGGCGATAATCCCGGTTGCCGGCTTCTTGTACCGGCGTATACGCCTGGATGTCTTTTCCGGAGATTCCGTAGCCAGAGGCGCCTGCATAGGTAGGATACTCTGGGGTTCTGCTGTCGGGATCATGCTTCCTGCGACCTGTCCGCTGCGGGTAAAGGTCGGGGAAAAGGTCCGCGTCGGTAAAAGCATTATCGCCGAGCTTCCACAGTAACTCCGCCCTTTTAATCTTCGTACGCAATATTTCTGCCGCACCCCTCAAGGAAGCCTGAGCTTTCCGTCTTCTTCCAGTAAAAGGCCGTCGCGACGAAGCTTCTCCTTGATACGCAAAAATCGCGCCTGAGGGCAGGAAAGCGCCTTTTTACATTCAGTGAGCCCGACTTTACGCCTACCTAAAAGCAGCCTGGTAAGCTTCCCCCGCAATTGCCGGTCTGAGCCCTCGAAAGGAAGCTGCCGCGCGTGGTGGGCACTCCTGCGAGAGGGATTGGCGTATCTCTTTTTCAAAAAAACCCCGTAATCCATAAGGGCCCAGTACCATCTGCGGGGATTTTTGGTATCCAGGGCAGAAGACACCAGCGGCAGAAGGTCTTCATCGCTGACATTCTTTTGGCGGGGGAAAAAATGGTGCAGAAAAACGCTGCGGATATTCGTTTCGATGAATACCGCTGGCTTGTTAAAGGCAAAGGCCAGCAGTGCGCCGGCAGTGGCCTTGCCGATACCGGGAAGCTTTATGAGTTCTTCGAAAGAAACCGGAAGGCGTCCGGCATGCCTCTCTATTACTTCCCGGGAAAGACGCTGCAGTAAAACCGCCCTGCGGTTATACCCCAACCCTTGCCAGGCACGTAAAACCTCGCGAAGCTCAGCATGCGCCAAAGCACGAAAAGAAGGAAAGGCCTTTAAAAAGAGGGGATAGAAACTGGCGACCCTTTCGGCCTGCGTCTGTTGAAGCATGAATTCAGAAACAAGAATCCCGTAGGGATCTTTCCTGCTACGCCAGGGGAGGCGGCGTCCGCATCGGCGGTAATAGTCATAGACCGTACGCCGGAAGGTGCTGGCCTCTCCAGAGGTAAGAAAGGGGGGGTGCTTATATTTTAGCGCGGAGCTCCGAGAGGTATACGATGTGCTGTTTTTCCTCATTGATGAGCTGCTCAATTACCCGTTGGTCGGTTTCAGCGCAATATTTCTTAAGCTCCGAAAAAAACAGGACCGCATCCTTCTCAAATGAGATACCCATTCGTATAGCCTCTTGAGGCGAGGCCACTCTTTTGCTGAAGCTTTCGGGGGAAATATCCTGATATAAACGGTCGTCGACCAGGGAGCGCATATAAAGATTAAGCTCGCCGGGGTAAGATTCTGCCGGAGGCTGTTGATCAACCCTGCTCTTGATCTTGGAGAATTTCCTGATGTGCTCCTCTTCCCAGTCCCTGAGGCGCCCAAAGAGCGCTTTGAGGTCCGGCTGAGAGAAATGCGCGGCAGCCTGCTCATAGAAATCCCTGCGCTTCTTTTCTTTTTCGATGCCGATATCCACGATTTCCGTTATGTGCAAAATATTCATATCTACCTCCCAACCTATTCTACCGCTACCCTAATGTGCGGTCAACAGCAAATATGAAAACGGGATATACCTGCCTTAGGGTGATTTGCATAAAAGGGTAAAAAAGGGTATAATAAGTTGTTTTTGCGCCCCCCCTTTTTTTATCCGCTTACGAGGGTACGGCGCCATTTACAGGGCTGAGGATAGGATATTGAGCCAGAATAATACGATAATCTGCAGTATCGGAGTGATGGCGCACAACGAAGGGCGCAATATCAAGGCGTTGCTTGAGACCCTCCTCAACCAGCGTACCCAACGCGTTTTTATCAAAGAAATCGTGGTGGTAGCCAGCGGCTGCACCGATGACACTATTGAAGTAGCCCGGAAATTTGAAGGGCGTACCCCTCCGGTCAGGGTCTTGCCGCAGCCTCAGCGCATGGGCAAGGCCTCTGCAATCAACTATTTTCTGCAAAATTCTTCCGCAGACATCTACGTCATTGAAAGCGGAGACACCATCCCTGAAAAAGACACCATCGAGAACCTCCTGGAACCCTTTGCTGATCCCCTTGTTGGCATGACCGGGGCGCACACCATCCCGCAGGGCGGGCAAGCCACATTCGTAGAATTTTCAGCGCGCTTCTTATGGAATATGCACCACGCCTTTTCTCTGAAATATCCGAAGCTGGGGGAACTGGTGGCTTTCAGGAATAACATCCTTGAAATTCCCCCTAATACTTCGGTAGATGAGGCAGCTATAGAGGCGTTGGTCACCAGGAAAGGGTACCTCCTCAAGTATGCCCCGGATGCGATAGTATACAACCACCCTCCTAAAGACATACGTGCCTTTTTTAACCAGAGGCACAGGATATTTATCGGCCACTTATACCTGAAGAAGGCCTTTGGCTACGAAGTAGCGACCATGAACCCCTGGAGGGTATTATGTGTAATTGTCAAACATATAGAACCGAAGCCCGCCTATATCATGCGCGCCATCGCCGTTGCGTCAATAGAATGCATAAGCCGGCTATTAGCCCTAATTAAGGTTTGCTTAAAAAGCGGGGACCCCTATATTTGGAAACGCTAGCGTTCCCCCATAAATACATCTTTTGGGTCCCGCCTGGCTTACACATTCCCTTATCAACCATTATTCCAGGAGGTTCCCTTCCTGCATAAACCGTCTATACTAAGAGCCGCGCACGCCCAAAACTAAAATGAAGCTATTCTTTATACAAAATGATCTCTTCGAGCACCTTGGCATAATGCACCTGTCAGCTATCTTGAAATCCCACGGTCATCAATGCCTAGTGTCGGTCGCAAAAGGCCGCCGTCTTTTCAAAGAAATACAACAGGCCGCCCCTGATATCATTGCCTCTTCCGTTACCAGTTTAGATTATCGCGTTCTTCTCGACCAAGTCAAACTGATAAAAAACTGCTTCAATATACCGGTCATCTTCGGGGGGCCACACCCCACGCTTTACCCTGACGAGGTGATCAAACATGAGGCAGTGGATATGCTCTGCAGAGGAGAAGGGGAAGGCGCGCTTCTTGAGCTTGCCGAAGCCATAGAGTATAAAAGAGACATCGCAAACATCGGTAATCTCTGGTTAAAACTGGACGGAAAGCTTATATGCAATCCCCTGCGACCTCTTATTGAGGACCTGGACCTTCTTCCTTTTCCCGACCGGGAGCTATATTTCCGTTTTGCGTCGGTTCGAAACCTAAAGATCCGCAGATTCATGGCGGGGAGAGGATGTCCTTACAATTGTAGTTTTTGCACAAATAACATGATGAAAGAAATGTACGGAATGCCTGCTCATTTCGTCCGTCAAAGGAGCGTGAAAAAATTAGTCGAAGAAATCCACCTTGTGATCCACGGTTACGGCGGTACTCTGGTAAGCTTCAGTGACGATATCCTTGCGCTGGATACTCCCTGGCTACAGGAATTTACAGAGAGATACTCCCGCCAGATCAACCTGCCTTTCACCTGTAATACAAGGTTTGATGTGCTGAACGATAAGAGGATCCGCCTGTTGAAGCAGGCGGGATGTGTCGCAGTCCGCGTAGGGATCGAGAGCGGAAACGAAATGTTGCGCAATAAAATATTGAACAAACAGGTTTCAGACGTACAAATACTCGATAGCGCCCGATTGCTGAAACAAGCCGGGATAAAGATCATCACATACAATTTATTCGGTTTTCCCGGAGAGGGTTTCAGCGATGCCCTAGAAACGATCCGTCTGAATATCCGCATCCAGACGCACGCCAGCATTAATAGCACCTTCATTCCGTTCCCCGGCCTGCCGATAATACGCTGCGGGCCACCGGGCTTGGATAAAAATGAGGCCTGGTCCGTGCAAAAAAACCGGCAAAAAGCGGTTAGCCGAATCGTCGCCATACGGGACCTTGCGCCCTTGATGATAACTTTTCCGGCGCTGATGAATTTTTTTGTCAAGATCTTCGCGGTGGGATTTCTGCAGCCAGCATTCAAGCTGGCGGGAGAATTGGTTACGTTGGTAAAAATTAAAACTGCCTTCGGTTTGGGTTCAGAAGGTAATCTTTTCTACGGCATGTATGTGGTGCTGTGGCTCCGCAAGCACCTCTCGATGCGCAAAGACGGATTCAGTCCTTTCCAAAACAGGCGGTAAAGATGTCGAACACAATCCCCTGCCCTTCGATATAAAGGGAGGCGTCGTTGTTCCCTTCTTCTAAAAATTCGCTTATATCATAAACAAATAAATTTGATTGCGTGTAAACAGCTGTCTGCTGTAAGGCATCGGCCATTTTAAGGATCGGATGAACGGGTTGTGCATTGATAAAAAAACGCGGGTTAGATAGGCCGCTAAAGATAAAAAAGAGGCTTATTCTGTCAGTCACTGAGTGCGCCGGGGGACCGGCATCTATCTTGAAATTCAACGAACTGGTGCCTGTGTTAATGTACAAAGGCAGAGAAACGGCTTCTCCGCCGGACACCTTTTGTTTCGGTTCCGCAGGGAGGGTTGCGTCTTCTTTGATAGCCCAAAGAGAGTGGTAGTTGATCGCGGGAAGATAGCGGGTGATAATGAGATTATCAAGCCGCGTTATGGTTTCCGCCTTTAAAGACTGCGTGTCAAATATGCCTGCCGGCAAACTCGAGAGAAAAGACGGGACCAGGGTTAGATAATGAAATTCCCTTCCGTCAGGGGCCTTCTGGCCGTTATATCTGTTCAACCAAGGGCACTGGGTATATAAGCTTTCGTAAAGATATGCCTTCCCTGCTGCGGTACATACCTGTTCATCGGCTACGGGCACATACAGCCCTTTATGGCGCGAGACGATATCTCGCTGCGCCAAATACCCCCTTTCTTCATCACGGGTAATGCCATCGGCTAATAAGAAACAAAGCAGGAGTTCGGTTTCGCTTTGCAACGGCATCCCCAGTGAATGGAATTGCGGGGAAAAAGGCGTAACCTTACAATCCCTCATCAGGACAGAGATAGCTTCCTTTTTGGTCTTAAGGGTCCAGGAATCAGGACCCGAGGGAAGGCGGTAAAAGGTGGTCCAAAAGTTTACCCTCCCCGTCTTTGAAATATGTTGCAATACCAAGAAGGAAAGAAGAGCTTGAGAAAAAACAACTGCAACGATCACTGCGATCACGGCATTGCACGATGCAATGCGCAGGGCGACCTTCCGTATCTTGCCTGCTGCCAACAAAATTGCCCAGGCACCGATGCCAATTATGATAAATTGTGCGGGATCAAGCACAAGATAATGATGCATATGCGTCCAAAGTCCTCCGGTCTCCCCGGAATAAATACTCTGCGTATAAAGGCGGATAAAGAATAGCCCGAAGAAAAACCACAATAGAACAACCGTATATTTTTTCTTTAAGAGGCCGCTCTCGTGTCTGTCCAGCAGCGAACGAAGCATCGTCAGCACCCCGGCTGCAAAGAACAAAAGGATCGGGTAGTTGAACATCTTGATGATAACGAGCAAAAAGCGCTTACCCCCCATAAGCTCACCAAGCCTTGAAAATACCGCATCCGTCGTTATCATGGTCTTTAAAAACACGTCAGCAAAAAGCCAGAGGTCAAAATTCCGGAGATTATGTTTGACGATAGCGAAAACCCGCAACGATTCAAGCAGCTTCGCATTGCCTGCGCCTGCCGTGGCTTCATAAATAATGTATGGCAGAAGGAGGAGCAAAAATAAAAAGGCGCCTATCCAGAAAGGTGTTGCCTGAAAATGCCTCCTGTCTATGCAATAGACTCCTAAGAGTACGATTACCAGGACAAACGGAGAGGGGTTGATCTGAACGAGCAGAGATAAGAGCCCCAGCAGGTAAATCAACAGCTGTCTTCTGCCTTCGGTTACCATCAGCAAAAGCATCCAGAAGAATAGGATCACCAGAGGGGAAGCCAGAGTCTCTGGCTGAAAAACCCAAAAACCCCACACCCTGAAGAGCCACACTCCGAAGAGTGATATGGCACAGAGGGCAACAGGCGCATTGAAGAATCTTTTGCAAAAAACATACGTAAGCAATACCACTCCGGCATCAAGAAATGCGAGAGCTTTATAAACCAAAAACGGGGATTTAAAAACCGTCAGCAACAACGCAAAAAAATAAGCGCTCAAAGGCGGGCGAAAACCGTGGTGAGGCGGTCCGCTGAGAAGCAGATGATGACCCCTTGCAAAACCCAGGGCCTGAAATATATTGCGGGCGTGATCGCTCATAAAAAACTGCTGATCAGCAAAATAAAACCTCAGCAGCGAACCTACCGCCAATACCGCAAACAATACCGCGTGTTCTACCTTGACCTTTATCCTCATTGCCTTGCGAAAGGCGCTGCCTTTACTGCCATTTTTTGTTTCCGTTCTTTTATGGTCCGTAAAACTGCCGGGATGACCGTGATATAACCCCAGGAGTGTCTACAGGCATTAAGCTTGGATCTACCCATATGAGTCTTCCGCCGCACCCAGGATACGGGGACTTCATGAATCCGGTAGCCCCACAGGATAGGAAGAAGCCCGGTCTCGGCGTTCATGGCAAAATCATCGCTCTTCCAGGAAAAATCCTGGAAGATCTCCTTTTTGTAAAGCTTGAAATTATTGGTAAGATCCTTCTGCTTTATGCGAAAAAAATGGCGCACAATAAAATGGTAAAGGGAGTTGGTAAAAAACCTCAGGCGGGGATAACCAATAAGCCTGCCCCCTTTTATAAAACGGGAACCGATGACGCCGTCGCAGCCTTTCTCTATTTCCTCAATGAGGCGCCTGACTTCCGGGATACTATCCACAAAATCGCTGTCCATGGTGAGGATATATTGCGCATGAGCGCTTACGCTGACAATACCATCCTTAAGAGCCCGGCCAACGCCACAAGGAGGAGTTCTTTTTACAATCCTGAGCTTCTTATGCGCGCTCATCAGCTTCTCAACAAGAGAAGCGGTTCTATCGGTGCTGGCGTCATCGACTACAATCAGCTCGCCGATCTCTATGCCGTAAGAGGAGAGTAGCCCGGTGACCATGGGCACGATATTCCCCTCTTCGTTGTGCGCTATCAATACGACGGAAAGTGCGCCTTCTTTCATCGAGCCTTCTTTCTCGCTGCCGGCTGCAAAGAAAACAAGCGATTTTCCCCGACGCTGCCCCGGATCAGCTTTACCAGATAAACCAATCCTTCTTTAATAAAGCGTGGCCTGCAGCAGTTACGCATGATAAACTGCGGCCTGAGGAAGAATCTAAGGTAAGCACGCTGGCTTGCCTGCAGTAGGTATTCGCGATCGACGCTGGAAGGTTCATACGCAAGAGTGTCAGTGCGGGCGGCATAATCCTCCCAGTCCTTACTCACTTTTCCATGCGAAAAGGCCTGGTCGCGCAGCTCGGTATGCGGATAGGGAACATAACGGAAGAAAGTGGCGCTGTCGATAGGCAGGGATAATGCCAATGACACCGTCTTCTCAATATCCTCCCTCGTCTCCGAAGGAAGGCCGAGCATAAAGGAAGCATAAATACGAATCCCATGCTTTCGGATCAGGCGTATCTGTTCGGTAATTCGGTATATATCGAGTTCTTTATTGAGCAGGCTTAAAATCCTTTGACTCGCGCTCTCAATCCCTACATAAATACAACGGCACCCGGCATTGCGCATGAGAACAATATCTTTTTCCGCCAATTGCTCGATTCTCCCGCTACAGGCCCATTTGACCTGAATACCTTTCTGTGCTATAAGCTCGCAAATCTCTTGAACACGAGGCCGCGAAAACAAAAAATTATCATCCTCAAAAGAGACAAACCGCGCTCCGTAACGCAACTGCAGATTTTTCATCTCCTGGACTACCCGCATGGGACTGTGTCCTCGCCAGCGGTGGCCAAAGACACCTTGATCGCAATAGCTGCAGGCATAAGGACAGCCCCTGCTAGTGATCAACGGGAGCGTAAAGCCTGAGGCCTTTAAAGGCGTATGGGAGTAGGCTTTGATATTACGGAGGAGATGGAGCGCCGGATAAGGTAAGGCATCCAAATCAAGCACAGGAAGGCGGGGCAAAGTGAATGTAATCTCTCCCTGTTTTCTGAAAGCAACCCCCCTGACCTCTTCCCAGGGCCTGTGCCCTTTGAGGCACTCCATGAGTTCAGCCGCGGTATACTCTCCCTCTCCGATGACCGCAACGTCAAGATCAGGGCATTCCTGTAAGACCTGAAGGGGAAGCGCACTCACGTGAGTCCCTCCCAAAACAGTCAGTATAGCCCTGCGGCACTGCTTAACGAGTTGTAAGACCAGCTGTGCCGAAACATACGAAACGGTTGTTGCCGATACGCCTACAACATCGGGAGAATATTCTCGAATAATACGCAACAAGTCTTGATGCGAAAACCTTTGCGCAAAACAATCCACAATCTTAACCTCATAACCTTCCTGCACAAGCTGAGCAGCAACATAACAGAGCCCTAAGGGCGGGAGACAAGGCCCGATAGAAGAGAACTTTCCGTAAGCCTTTTCCCTCGAAAGAGGAGGAGTTATAAGGAGAATTTTCATACGGCTTATCTTTTACAGGCAAAATAATACACCATATGCGCTTTCCTGCGCCAGAGGAACTCAAAAACCACCAAGGCCCGAAGAAGGGGGCGTGCCAACCACAGTAACCATATATGCCTGAGCGCCGCAGAGCGCTCATGCCGCGGCCGCGATCTCCATGGAGGGGCATCCACAAACCCTTTTTCTTTAATTAACCAGCCGCCATCATAAATCTCTTCTTCCAGACGACGGCAGTCTTCCTCATTCACCCCTTTCCGCGAAGCAAGATAAAGTATCCCTTCGGGGTCGATTGTAAGGAGCTTTTTCTTAAGCCTATTAACTGAATAGATCTCATAAACCTCCCCCAGACCTTTGAGAGGAGGCGCATAATCCTGCTGTAGGGTCATAGAAAAAAATCCTGACTTCTTACCCGACCATAACTCTGAATAATCGCTGCCGCCGAGCCTTTTATGCCCGTAGCAATATCCCAAACATACAGCCGCTTCCCTGATAAGAAAGACCGGAAGCAGTATAAGGCTGTCTACGACAGGTCGGAATGTAAAAAGCAGGTAAAAAGGATACAAAATGAACGCTGCCAAGAAACAGGCTTTCTTTCTGAGCCCCAGTCTGATAATAGAATTGCTGTAAAGCCCTGTCCTTCCCCATTGCCGCAGGCCACGGCCAAATGCAAATGATTGACAGATATACTGCCAAAGCGATCCCCGGTGCGCGTGGTACACGACAGCCGATGGTTCATAGATAATGCTTCTCCCCGCAGCGCATAATCGCATATTAAACTCCGCATCCTCGTTGGTAAGGAGGCGTTCGTTAAAATAACCAACGGCCTCAAAAATATTTTTTTTGTAGGAGATATTATTCGTCGTTAAGGAAGATACTTCATGCGCAGTCTGTGCTGATAAATATAGCCTTGAGAAAGATAACGGTGCTCCCGCAGGGGAATGTAGCAGGTTAAACCACAGCGTATGGATATACTGCTGCAGACGGGCTATACGCTTATCGGGAGAAGCATTTTCTATTCTGCCTCCTACGGCTACGCTACCAGGATGCCTGAGATAAGCGATCCTGATCTTCTCCAGCCAGTGAGGATCAGCGATGCAATCATCGTCT
>Ga0101944_10001415_pt1 | contig 50358 bp, 43 predicted proteins | sample DewCreD2012metaG_FD_75245 | JGI IMG/M metagenome (GOLD analysis project Ga0101944, IMG submission 75245) | Hot spring sediment bacterial and archeal communities from British Columbia, Canada, to study Microbial Dark Matter (Phase II) - Dewar... ... | reverse complement strand
GTCTTGGCCTTTTTGCGCAACCGGAAACGCCTGTTTGAATGTGCCCAAGGCCTCGTTGGGCTGGACAAATGAGTTTCCTTCGGCCTGAATCGGTTGAGGCTGCATGTCGAGGACCGACGGCTATCCGGTGCGGGTCTGGCCCTTGTCCAGCCTTACGAGGCCGGGCACATGAGTTCGTTTTCGGTTGCGCAAAACAAGCCAAGATCCCCTGGACGCCGTGACGGTTTCTGGTCCCGGGGGTGGCGCCAACCATGGCCCATCCGCCCGATACCGCCACGGCATTTTCATGGACGAGGGCGGCGCCCCACACCATGAGCATTTATAGGGAACCATCTCGTGGTTCCGTTCATGAGTATCAGGGGCGGTGGCTGTCACCCAACGTCAACGACAACGGCCTCCGGGTGAATGGCCAAATGAATGGTTTCCCCCATTTCAGGAACCGGGGGATAAGAGGGCAAATAGAAGGACAGCAGCTGTCCGGAGTCGATGCGAACATCGATATACATCTGTGAACCCAAAAATCGCCTTCGAATCAAAGAGCCGGAAATTCGGTTGACATGCTGCAGAGCGGCCTTCTCATCCTCGAGGACCACTGCCGCGTCGGGCCGGATCAACACCGTCACTACATCTCCGGGGTTTCCAGATACAGTGGCAGCGATTTCCAAGTGTCCGAAATCTGTCTGAAGCCATTTTCGGGAGAGAATGCGGGCGCTGATCACATTTTCATATCCGAAAAACCGGGCGATCTCAACCGTAGTCGGTCGGCGATACACGGTTTCGGGTGAACCGATCTGGGCGATTCTTCCATCCTGAAGGACGGCGACACGATCGGCCACTGCGAAGGCTTCGGCATGATCGTGGGTCACATAGACCGCAGTCATACCTACCTTTCGCAGAATATCTGCCGTATCGTAGACCAGCCGTTCCCGAAGCTGGCGATCCAAACTGCCAAGAGGCTCATCGAGCAGAAGCAGCTTCGGCTGTGGTACAAGACTTCGGGCAAGGGCGACCCGCTGTTTCTGCCCTCCGGAAAGCTCGTACGTTCGGCGCTCGGCAAGGGTTTCAATCCCCATCCGTTCCAGCATTTGGTCTACCCGCTCCCGGGAAACCTCCTTGGACACCCCTTTCAGCCCAAAGGCAACGTTTTCCCGGACATTCAAGTGGGGAAACAAGGCGAAATCCTGAAACACCATTCCTACATGCCTCAAATGGGCAGGCACATCCACCATGTCCAGCCCTTCGATCCGAACCGAACCGGCATCGGGCATTTCGATTCCGGCGATGATTCGAAGCAGCGTCGTCTTCCCGCAACCGCTCGGTCCAAGAATACACAGGATTTCACCGCGTTCGAGAAAGAAATCCACATGATCCAGCGTAGGGATCCCCTGAAAGGACTTCCGAATGCCGGTCACCTCCAGAAACGGGCTCATCTTCTTCTCCCGATTCTTTCCAACACGACAAATCCGAAGGCTGTCAGGCCCAGCAAAATCGAGGCCATCGCCATGGCCCTCCCATAATTCATCTCGCCGGGCTGAGATAGGTATCGGTAAATCGCGATCGGCAAGGTCGGTACATGAGGCCGAGCGATAAAGACCGTTGCGCCGAATTCTCCTAGACTGATCATGAAGCTCAGGATGAGGGCCGCAGTCAAGCTGTTCCGAATCAGGGGCAGCTGCACCCGAAGCCAAACATGCCAGGAAGAGCTTCCCAAGGTGGTTGCAGCTTGTTTCAGAACGTCGGGTACGCCCCGTAGGGCTGGGATCACCGTCTGCAGAAAGATCGGAAAAGCGACAAGTGTATGCGACACCGGAATGAGCAGCCATGAGGATCGAAAATCGATTGGGGGGACGGCGAAGGTCAAGATGAACCCGAGACCCAGGATGACCGGTGAGGCACCGAGCGGGAGCAAAAAGCCACCATGAACGAGGGTCGTCATCCGAAAGGAGGGAGAAGGATCTGCCAGAAATTGAGCTGCCGGAAATCCGAAGGCGAGACAAAACACGGAAGCGAGACAGGCGATTTGAAGGGAATGAATTACGGCATCGACCGGTGCGACAAAAAAAAGGGCGTCGCTGTCGTTGACCAGCAGGGCGCTGAAATAGTCAACCCCCCATCCGGTCGACGTTCGGAAGGCCTGAACGAGAATTGCGGCAAGTGGAAGACCGAAAGACAGCGTATAGGCGAAAGCCGTTCCAGTGAGAAGCGCCCGGTTCCGAAACGATCGAGGAGTTCCGAGAATGCTTCCGACAGAAGACCGAAACAGAGCGATACCGGAAGCATCCGGTGAAAGCCTCCTGTGAAGGATGACGACAAAGAGGGTGCAGCAGAATTGAACGATAGACAACTGGGCTGCGGAACGCATGTGGAAGAAATAAACGGTCTGTCGATAGATTTCCACATCGAGCGTGGTCATGGTGGAACCGCCCAGCAGAAGAACCACACCGAAACTTCCGAAGCAAAACAGGAAAACGACCAGGGCCGCCGAAACGATCGCAGGCCGCAACATCGGAAGCAGAACCCTTCTTACGACTCCGAAAGGAGAATACCCCAGGCAGCATGCACTTTCCAGAACCTCGGCGCCGATCCGGCTCCCATATCCGGTAACCACCCGAAAGACAACAGAAACATTGTAAAAGACATGGGCAAGGATGACCGGAGCCCACCCATAAGGGAATTCATGGATGGAAAAGCCGATCCATTCCAAGAGAAACCGGATCCACCCACCTTCGGCCCCCCAGATCGCCCGAAATCCTGCCGCAACCACCACGGTCGGCAGAACGAAAGGAAGGGTCAAGAGAATCTGCAGCCACCGCCTTCCGGTGACATCATACAACAGCCAGATGATGGAAATGGGAAGAGCGATCGTCAGGGTGCAAAGGGTGGAGAGGGTCGCCTGAACAACCCCCTGACCCAGGGTATGCCACAGCAGGGACGAAGTCAGAAACCGAACCCATTGGACACCGTCGGTTCCCTGCAAACTGATTCGCCAGACCGTCAGGATCGGAAAGACAAACCAGAACAACAAACCCAGCCCTGGGACAATCCACAACAGATGCCCCCATCCTTGCGATCGTTTCATCGAAGCGCCGCATCCGCCCACCGATTCAGCCATCCTTCCCGATTCGCCTCGATCTTCTCCCAGGAAACGATCACGGGCTTTTCGGCCATGACGGCGTGTTTTGCAAACACCTCGGGGAGTTTCGCCGATTGTCGCGCCGGATACATGAACATCTGCAACGGAATCGCCTCTTGAAAGGGGATATCGAGGAAGAAATCGACGACTCGCTTGGCTTCATCCAGACGGGGGGTTCCGGCCAAAATTCCAACAAACTCGATTTGACGAAAAGCGTTTCCCGGCGCTACCACCGCACCGGTCGGCGGTTCGGTGATGGGTGTCTTCGAAAAATGCACTTCAGCCGCAGGACTGGTGGCATAGCTGACAACAATGGGACGGCTTCCCTTCGATGCGGCTGTAAAATTCCCCCAATACGCCTCTTTCCACCCATCGACGATCAGGACCCTGTTGGCCTGAAGCTTTTTCCAGTAATCGACGAATCCCTGTTCCCCATAACGACCGATGGTCGCAAGCAAAAAGGCCATCCCCGGCGAGGAACTGGCCGGATGCTGCACGACGCACAGGCCGGCATAGGCCGGAAGCGTCAGGTCGTCGATCGATTGGGGAGGGGCAAGATGGTGACTCTGGAACCATTTTTTATCGTAATTCAAGCACACATCTCCATAATCCACAGGCAGAAGCCGATGTCGGGAATCGAGCTGAAGAGATTCGGGGATGTCCGACAGATGGGAGCTTCGATAAGGAATGAAGATGCCGGCATCAAGTCCTCTTCCCATCATGGAATTGTCCACACCGAAAAACACATCGGCCATGGGGTGATCCTTGGACAAAATGGCTTGATTGAGTGCCGCGCCAGCATCTCCGGCTTTGAGAAACCGCAGGGTGATCCCGCTTTTCGTTTCAAAATCAGCAACCAGCTCCTTGGACATGCTGAAGCTGCTGTGGGTCATCACCGTGACGACAGACTTCGGGGTGTCGGCATGGGCCGCAGTCATTCCCAGAAGAATCGTCAGAATCACTGTCATCCATCGGTTCATCACCAACCTCCTTGTTCATCATGTGTTCTTGTCCGAGGATTCTTTGAACGGAAAGGAAATCTGAAACCACCATTTTCGCAATAAATGCTCATGACAACGTATGATCGCCGCCCCCGGGAATGAAAACAGATGTCAGCCGCTTGTCTCCTGACTTCTAACTCCTGACTTCTGACTCCTGTTTTCACGATAAAATCGGACGGAAAAACACTGCCCACTGCCGACTGCCGACTATTTTCACGATAAAAAAAAGCCGCCCCCGGCAAAGGAAGCGGCTTTAAGCGATTTCCTCCACCGGCATTATCCGGATCAGGTTCAACGGTCGGATCCACTCGAGAATCGTTCGGATCCCTCTCAGCCTGGTTCAGCCCAAGCTCCCGTATGCTGGAACACCCATTGGAATCAATCACACGGCATGCGTATGATTGCAATATCTGCCACAAAACCTGTTAGGAATCAAGAAGCAACCACCTGCTGCTCCATCTCGAGCATTCTGCGTTTGAGAGCGATGCCTCCGCCGAACCCACCGAGTGAGCCGTCCTTTCGAATGACCCGATGACATGGAATGATCACAGGAAAGGGGTTTGCGGCCATTGTATTGCCGACGAAACGACCTGCAGCCGGTTTCCCGACTTCAGATGCGATGGATGAATAGCTTCGGGTCCGGCCATAAGGAATGGCGTACACCGCATGAAGAACCCGGATACGGCTTTCGGTCATCGAGCCGAAGCCAAGCCGATGCCAGAACGGAAACGAAACAACCTTCCGCCCGGAAAAATAGGATTGAACGGCATGAACGATATCCTCGTCAGACGTCGATCGGACAAATTGGATGCTTTCTCCATGACGGCGCCGATAGCGATCGATCACCTCGGGAGAAAACGTTCCCGGCAATCCGATTTCCACGACGGTATCTCCCGGATCCTGCCAAGCGATCCAGGCCTGCCCCATATCGGTATGAAAATCGTAAAGTCGAACCATTCTTTTTTCCAAAGTAATGCTATTGGTACCTGAAGTAGAACCTTGATTTGGATCAGTGCGATTGGTCTGCTGCGGCCAGAAATGTGGTACGGCTTCAGACAACCTCCCGCTGCATCGCAAAAAGCCTACCATTCGGCTCAGGTCAGACGAAAAACGAGATTACCGTTCAGGGACCGGGTAAAACGAATTTTGGCGGTTTCGATAGAAGTCTCTTGAAAGAAAAAACCGGTTTTGGACGCTGCAAACGCCTCAAAACCGGTTCGGACGTTCCGGACAATCAAAATGAAGATCAGGTCTCCTCGATGGTGATGGCCCCTGCTTCACAAACTTCAACACAGCTTTCGCAACCCAGGCATTCTTCAGCGTTGACAGGGTGTGCCTTGCCGTCCACCAGTTCGAACACTTCCACCGGGCAGACATCCACACACTGTTCGCAACCCTGGCATTTGTCCTCGTCCACGATCGGATTGAATCCCATTAGATACGCCTCCTTTCCATATGATTGAATGATTTGGCGAAACGCTCGCCGTTGGATAATCAAACGAGTATCCAATTTTTCGGAATTCGTCCTTATACCAATCGAAAAACCTAGTCAAGGCAAAAACGTCTTCCGTCCCGAACCTTATCTATATCCCGTTGCTCAGAAAAAAGTCCTGCCATGAGCCTGTTCCGGGCAGGCTGAGGAAGTGATGACAGAAATAGCATTGCCTATGCATTCATGAACTCTGGAAAGTATTGCTTGATTCCAGACCTCGGTGGTGATAAAAGAATCTCTTCGATTCGGAGGGATGGCTGAGCGGTCGAAAGCGGCGGTCTTGAAAACCGTTGAGTGTAACAGCTCCGTGGGTTCGAATCCTACTCCCTCCGCCAGCCGACGCGATTTCGGAGAGATGGCCGAGTAGGCTGAAGGCGCGCGCCTGCTAAGCGTGTGTAGGGGGAAACCTCTACCGAGGGTTCGAATCCCTCTCTCTCCGCCACATTGTGATTCAAGATAGTCCAACCCTGTATAAACCAGGGCAATCGCATGAAATTCATATGAACCTGAGAAGCCGGAGAAGGTACCCTTGGTTCCATCTGGCTTTTTTGCGGAAAGCGGAGATGCCTGCCTCACGTGCCGTAACTGGATAAGACTTGCCGCTATGCGGCGCAGTAAGGCCAGGTTGGTCGAGGCATGACCTTTGCGGACGCGGTCTTCATCCTCACGGAAGGCTCTGTTCAGACACCAGTGCAGATCATTTTCGATGTTCTAATGGGCTCGGACGATTTCAGCGATCTTTCAGACATCCATGGGCAAACTGGAAATGAAGTAGCGAGTTTCGCAGGTTATCTTATCTCCGACTTCACGGATTGCCGTGATCATGGCAAAGGTTTTGAGCCCTTTCCACTGGGCCTTGTTTTCGGACCATTCGACGTCGTCGGTCACGACGGTGTGGCGCATTTTTCGATGTGACCGTGATCTCTGTCGACTGTGGTTTGTGTGGCGTGGACAATTCCGCGGGTCAAAGCGGGATTGAACCTGTCCTGCCACCAGCAGCTGCCCGACAAATCTTTTCTGAGCGAGATCTATCGCTCGATCTGTACTCGTCAAAAGGATTGAAATGGGGTTTTCGGGCGGGTGATCGAATACCCCCTCGAAGGCGTTGCCGGAGCCGAGCCCTTCTATCGCCTGATGACGACCATCTTGGACCCGGGGCAAGCGCCAGCCGCGGTACGCGTCGTATCAAGTCGCATCCGTCGGAACAAGCGTGAAGTTAAGTGGGAAGTGAGCAACTACTGCTTTCGAAGAAGGGGGCCAAAAAACACAACTCCCGAATATTCACCAGAAGGTGGTTGTCCTGAAATGAGCGGTATTGTACCTACGCCCCCACGTCAAATCAATGACTTGGGGGTATTTCTTTTCTTTTTTATGCACTCCAGTTCTACTGACATCCAATACGCCTCCCTTGCAGGGGGCTTGGGCTTGACACTCAGGATTCAACGCTCATTTGATTCAAATCGAACTGGAAAACGGTGAAACGGAAATATTGATCCCATCCCTTGAGAATACGGAAACCTATTGAGCAAAACTTTCCGCTTGTGACAAGCTCTCTTCGATCATGCCGCCAAACTGAATCAAACAACGTCCCCTCGAGCTCAAAACGTTGGGACCGTGCCGCCATTTCCGATGTGCGCAAATCAGTTGTTCAGGCAACTGCGGTTCCGAATTTCGGTTTACGTAACCCTGTTCCCCGTAAATTTATGCTAAATTCTCTTATCGATGTGCTTATCCGTCGGCAGTAGAAACACGTTTAGGGGAACTTCAGATACTAACAAGGGTGTTCGGGAAGGTATGAACAGCCTCATTCAAGCCGTTAAATCAAGAGATTAAGGCTATAGAACAATTCGAAATCTCAAAGCTATAATCTACTTGATTGGCGGAAAACCTTGTTTCGGTTACCCTGCCTTGCCCATTCGAAAGAGCGAAGAACCGTCAAATTGATATATCAATTATAACATGGCGGAAGTGCATGGGAATCGAACCCACCCGGGACGTTTTTAGCGCCCCACACCGGATTTGAAGTCCGGGAGCCCCACCAGTGAGCTGTGCACTTCCGAAAAGCCGGTGAAATCTATGCCGGATCGGTTTTTTTGTCAATCGTTTTATCGAAAGGAATGGGGAAATGGTCAACAGCCTATGGAAGATTGGATCGAGGGGTGATCGCGGAGGCAAAGAAAGATGTACATCGATCTGAATTGTGACATGGGGGAGAGTTTTGGGGCATGGCGGATGGGGGATGACGAACGGATGATGGCTCACATTACATCCGCCAACATTGCCTGCGGATTTCATGCAGGCGATCCAATGGTGATGCAGAAAACGGTCCGGCTTGCAGTCGAAACCGGAGTCGGTGTCGGGGCCCATCCGGGTTTCCCGGATCTTGTCGGGTTCGGGCGGCGAAATCTTCAGACAAGCCCCGGAGAAATCAAGGCCATGATGATCTACCAGATCGGTGCGCTTGCTGCCTTTGCTCAGGCAGAGGGAGCCCGTATCCAACATGTCAAGCCGCATGGGGCGCTCTACAACATGGCTGCAGACAACGAGGCCGTTGCCGACGAGGTGGTTCAGGCGGTTTATTCGGTCAATCCCGAATGGATTCTGGTGACCCAGCCGGGATGCGTGCTGGCGGAACTGGCCGAAAGAAAAGGGCTGCGGGTTGCCAGGGAGGTCTTTCCGGATCGGGCCTATCTTGAAAATGGGCGATTAGCGCCCCGAAGCATGTCGGGTGCCGTGATCCATGACCTCGATACCGTGAAAAGCCGCATCGTCCGACTGGTTCAAGAAGGGGTGATGGAAGCGATTACGGGTAAGTCCATTTCGCTTCAGGCGGACACGTTGTGCATTCATGGGGATACACCAGGGGCTGTCGATTTGGCGGCATTGATCCGACGGGAATTGATGCAGAACGGTATCGTGGTAATGCCGATGGAGGGTATCCTAAAGGGCAAAACGCCTTCCTGAGAACGATTCCGGGCTGGTGCCTCCCCCTCATCCGCCCCTGCGCCGCAGCACGCCAAGCGATTTGGTCATCGGAAGCTCATGGAACAGTCCCGATTCGACTGCCTGACAATACACCCGGTAGGGGGCAAGCCCGCCTTCGGCAGGGTTCTTGAAGATGTCGTGAAAAACGAGAAACCCGTTGGGCACGATATGGGGGGACCAGAGCCGGTAATCGAGCAGGGCCGCTTCGTAAGCGTGGCTTCCATCGATAAAAACCATGCCAAGTCCGGTCTTCCAGGCCCTGGCGACCACCTCGGAACGGCTCACGATCGGGACGACGGTATCCTCGAGGCCTGCGGCCTGAAGGGTCGCCCGAAAAGGACGCAAGGTATCGATGTCGAGGGTTGTCGGATCGATCAGGCCTGGATCGAAGTAGAGTTCTCCCGGCTGCTGTTCTTCCGAGCCTCGGTGATGGTCGATGGAATAGAGGATGGCGTGTTTGCTGCTGCAGGCCGATCCAATGTACAAGGCCGATTTACCGCAGTAACTGCCGATTTCCAGACACGGGCCCAATTGGGAGGCTTCGAGTGCGATGGCGTGAAGCCGTCTGCCTTCCTCGGGATCCATGAATCCTTTGGTGGTTTGGATGAGCTGCTCGAGCGGTTCAATGGCGTTCATGACGGTTCCTCAGTTCTCTATGGCATGCCTTCATAGCTTTTTACCAACACTTCCCGTGGTTTCACCCCATCCGATGGACCGATGATCCCTTCTTTTTCCATGGTTTCGATGATCCGAGCGGCGCGGTTGTAACCGATCCGAAGATGGCGTTGGATCATGGAAATGGATGCTTGCCGGGTTCTGGTGACCAGAGCCACGGCATCGTCATAGCGTTCGTCGTGGTCTTCGTCACCCGAGGCTTCTCCCTCGCTTTGAGGGGCTTCCGTCACTTCGTCGATATAGTCGGGAGGCATTTGCATTCTCAGAAAATCCGTGATGCGACCGACTTCCTCCTCCGAAATGAAGGCACCGTGAATCCGCTGCAATTTGGCGGTTCCCGGAGGTAGAAACAGCATGTCGCCGTTTCCAAGAAGGGATTCGGCGCCGTTGCAGTCGAGGATGGTTCGGGAGTCGGTTTTAGAAGACACCTGAAAGGTGAGGCGGGTCGGAAAATTGGCCTTGATGATTCCGGTCAGCACATCCACAGAAGGCCTCTGGGTGGCCAGAATCAGGTGGATACCGCTCGCACGGGCCATTTGGGCAAGCCGAGTCAGGGCCACCTCCACATCCCGGGAGGCCACCATCATGAGGTCTGCCAACTCATCGATGATGATGACGATATAGGGCAGCTTTCCGGAGGAGACGGCCGATTCCCCGGCCCCCTTTGTTTTTCCTGCTTTCTGGTTGTATTGGGTGATGTTGCGGCATTTGTACTCGCTCAGCAGCTCGTAGCGTCTTTCCATTTCCCGAACCGCCCAGAACAGGGCATTGGTGGCCTTCTTGACATCGGTCACCACCGGCGTGATCAGATGGGGAATGCCGTCATAGAGGCTGAGCTCGATGCGTTTGGGGTCGATCATGATCAGCTTGACCTGCTCCGGCGTGCTTTTGTAGAGCATGCTGCAGATCATGGAGTTCAGACCGACGCTTTTTCCGGTTCCCGTCGCACCTGCGATCAATAGATGGGGCATGCGATCGAGTTCTGCAACAACGGGTTTGCCGACGATGTCCTTTCCCAGGCAGATCGTGAGAACGGAACGGGACTTCGCGAAGGCAGGGCTTGTGACGATTTCCTTGAAATGAACGATCTGGCGGATGGCATTCGAAATTTCGATGCCGATCACCGATTTTCCCGGAATGGGCGCGACAATCCGGATACTCAATGCCTTCAGGGCAAGGGCCAGATCGTCCGAAAGGGAAACGATTTTGTTGATTTTGACACCCGGCGCAGGTTCATATTCGAACGTCGTAATGACCGGACCCGGTGTGATGGCCGCTACCCGGCCCTTGACACCGAAGTTTTCGAGCTTGGCCACAAGCAATTCGGCCTGATGCAGGAGTTCTTCCTGGTCCGTTTGCATGTCGCCGGGAGCCGGATCGTTCAGAAAGTCGAACGTGGGCAAGGTAAAGTGCCTGGATGCCCCCGTTGCCGCAAGCGCGCGGGGGGCCTTCGCTTTCGGCTGATCTTGAGGGAGGATGAGCTCCGGCGTCATGGGAGCGATATCGGGAAGCTCCAAATCTACAGAGGCATCTGAGGTTTCAGGGGGAGAGAGGCTTTTTTTTTTCGCTGTCCGGGTCGAGCGGATTTCCGGAACGGTGGCATCCGTGGTCGATCGTCCCTTGATGGCTGTTGGTGCGGCTGGACGTTTGCGGATCATGCCGGAAAGGGCGATAGGAGAAATACCGGTCAGCAGGAAAAACCCGACGAGAAAACCCGAAACGACCAGAAGCAGGGTTCCGGCATATCCGGTGTAAAACAGGGCCAGGCCGGTCAACCGAAATCCGAGCACCCCGCCTGCGCTGTGGTGCAGAGCCGCGTCTTCGGCAGGAGGCATCAGCATGGTGGTCAGTATACAGGTTGCCGCAGCCAGAAGAGCTCCTCCCGCCATCGTTCGAACCAAGACCGATGGATGACGCTTTCCCAAACCGAACAGGGCTGTCAGAAACAAGGTCACCGGGATCCAGAGAACACCTTTTCCGAAAACGCCCATCAGCCAGCCTGCCGTTTGAGCTCCGATCCATCCGAAGCGGTTGGTGATGGTCCGGACTTCCGTCGGGTGAAAGACGGAGGGGTCCGCCGGGCTGTAGGAAAGGAGACTGACGGCCACGGCGGCGCTCACAACCAGCAGAAGCAGGGAAACCAACACATTTCGCATGAGGCATCGACCGGGCTAAATTTCGAGAAAGAAGGGCAAAATCATGGGATGACGGCTGATGGCGAAATCGAAATACTTCTTCAATGCCGTGATCATTTTGGATCGGATTTTTGCGATCCGCTCCGGCGTTTCGAAGGGAATGTCCTCGACGACTTCGAGAATGACACACTTGGCTTCTTCCAGCAGATGACCGGTTTCTGTCTCGAAGACAAACCCCCTCGAGAACACCTCCGGGCCATACAGGATGATGCCGGTTTCTTCATCGAAGGCCATCGTAACTCCGACGATGCCATCCTCGGAGAGCAGCTGGCGCTCCCGCAGCACACTTTTGCCGACATCCCCGATTCCCTTTCCGTCGACCAGCACCCGCCCGGTCTGCTCGGGATCTCGGAGGATACGCGCAGCGTTTTCATCGAAGACGACGGAGTGACCGTTTTCGATGACCAGCACCCGTTCCTCGGGGATGCCCATCTGGCAGGCCAATCGGCCGTGAAGCACCAGATGGCGGAATTCACCATGAATCGGAATGAAATACCGGGGTCGGGTCAGGCGGATCATCAGCTTGAGCTCTTCCTGAAACGCGTGGCCCGAAACATGGATGTCGGAGATTTTTTCGTAAATGACGTTCGCGCCGCTTCGGAAGAGGGCGTTGATGGTCTTGGCGATGGCCCGCTCATTGCCGGGAATGAATTTCGATGACAGGATGACGGTGTCATCCGGCTCGATTTTCAGATACTTGTGGATACCGCTGGCCATACGGGCCAAAGCGGACATGGGTTCTCCCTGGCTTCCCGTGGTGATGACGACGACCCGATCCGGGGGAAAATCGGCAAGCTGGTGAACGAGGATTTCCATTCCTTCCGGAATGTGCAGGTAGCCGAGACGTTTGGCGATAAAGACACTGATTTCGAGGCTTTTCCCGCTGAAGGCGATTTTTCTGCCCCGATCCGCCGCGATGTCGACAATTTGCTGAATCCGATGGATGCTGGAAGCAAACAGGGCGATGATGACCCGCCCTTTTGCCTGCTGGGCGATTTGACGGAGATTTTCGCCGATCTCCCAGTCCGACAGCGTATATCCTTCCTTTTCGACATTGGTGGAGTCTGACAACAGGGCCAAAACCCCCCGCTCGCCGTAATGGGCGAAGCGGTGAATGTCTGTGGCGTCGATGTCGCTGCATCCATGCGAAATCTTGAAATCACCGGTATGGATCACGGTTCCGACCGGACTGCGAATGGCCAGGCCCACTCCGTCGATGACGCTGTGATGCACCCGGATGAGCTCGATGTCGAGTCGTCCGAAATGAAGAACAGCTCCTGCCTTGACGGTGACAAGCGAGATCGTCGGCAGCAGTCCCGCCTCGTCGAGCTTGTGGCGGACCATGCCGATCGTGTAGGCGGTCCCGAACACCGGTACCTTGATCTCCTTCAGGATGAAGGGAAGGGCGCCGATATGATCCTCATGGGCGTGGGTCAGGATGATGGCGGCAATCCGGGAGAGATTCGCGCGAAGATAGGAAATATCGGGAATGACGAAATCCACTCCGAGCATGTAGTCTTCCGGAAACATCAAACCGGCGTCTACGACCACGATGGTGTTTTCATATTCGACCACCATCATGTTCATGCCGATTTCCCCAAGCCCGCCAAGGGGCAACAGCTTGAGCCTCATCTGCCTGCCGCCTTTCCGGCTTCGTAAACCTCGATCATCCTCTGCCGCAGATCGTCCATGAGCCTTTCTTTCTGGTTCAAGGGATAGGCGGTGGTGTCGATCGGCTGCAGAATTTCCAGAAGCACGTCTCCCGGTCGAATGGTGATCCCGGTTTTGGCCATGATCTGCCATGTGCCGTGAAGGATCACCGGTACGATGGGCACGCCTGCCTTGATGGCCAAAACAAATCCGCCCTTCTTGAATTCCTGAATCCGATTGTCCCGGCTGCGGGTGCCCTCCGGAAAGATCAGGACGGATCGTCCATTTCGAATCGCGGCTGCAGCCTGGTCCAGGCTTTCAAAGGCGGACTTTCGGTTCGAACGATCGATGCTGATGTAGCCGGCTCGTTTCATGGCATATCCAAACAAGGGGAACTTGAAGAGTTCCGCTTTTGCAAGCCATCGGAATTGAACCGGAAGATGGCCGAGGAGGACCGGGATGTCGAAATTGCTGGAATGGTTGGGCATGAAGATGTAGGGCTTGCTCGGGTCGATGTTCTCGAGTCCCCTGACCTTGACCTTCGTTCGGCTGACAAGGAGGATGGACTTGGCCCACCAGCGCGCGACGATGTGGGGCCAGTTCCCCCGGCTGTCCAGAAACGAGGCGATGATGGCGCCCGTTCCAAAGAGAATGACGGCAAGGATGACCCATAGAGCGATGCCGAGCGTTCGGAGCAGATAGAGAGATTCCTTGAAATTCATAAGGCGATTTCCAGCTCGTTCAGAATGGTTTCGAAGCGGTCGATCAGCCAGTCCCGCTGCCGATGGTTGACATATCCCATGCAATCACAGCGCATCTTGATGCAGGAGCGGACGAGAAGCTCGCAGCTGATCCGGTCCGGTTCGAGTTCCACGGTGACATAGGGCCTGCATTCGGGATGTCCGGCCTGAATGGAATCAAGGATTTCCGAACTCAGGAAAAACCTGTAAATGCCGGGAAGGGCCCCTCTTTCGAAGTGGGTTTCCAGATAGGCTTTCAGCTTTTGGTGGTCGTTGGGTCGGAGTTGGTCGATGACGTATTGTTTCATGGGAAATCAGGGTCTGAAGAACACGGTTTTGGGCTATCCGTCATTGGTCGTCTTCCTTGGCAGCCTTGTGAGAAAGTTTTCCGATCGATCGCTGCACACCTCCGGATGGTGCTGTCGGAGATGCCTTTGTCTTTCCGTCAAGGGGGTGGCGTGACGTCGGCGAGGATCCGTTTCAACCGAGCCAGATGCTTCTCCAAGAGGATCGCTTCGATCCATGTCATCAACAGACGATCTGTCCGATCGCTGAAAGCGCCGCCATGTTTTAAGCTCTCACGGGTTTCGGCCAGCTTTTCGGCAAGATCGGTTCGTAAATGATCCTTTGCCAAGAGGGCTTCATAGATCCGAATCGCATCGGCGGGTCGTCCTTGTTTGCGCAGGATGTCCGCCATGGTTTCCGTCTGAAACACCTCATCCTGGATCATCGTTGGTTCTCCTGAGGCGATTTCTCGGTCATCGGGATTATGGTTGGCTGTTGTATGGCAAACACCAGCTCTTCTTTGCGGACCATCCCCAAATCTTTTCGGGCAATGAATTCGACGTACATCGGATCGTGCCGAAGTCTGTCGATTTTGCGGTATTTTTCGGAGATGCGTTGGGCAAGGATCAGATTCGCCTCGATAAGGCGGTCGCGTTCGACGATTTTCCGCTGGATTTTCGACAACCCCTGGCCGGGTGAAAACAGGGCGACCGTCAGGCCGATGAATACCATCGCTGCGAGGATCAGGCAAATGTTGACGACGAAATTGGCCCCTTGGTGTTTCATACCGACAGTATTGCGCAATAGCCTTTTGAAATCAATAGTGAAATGGATGAAAGGAGAAGAGCGGATGGATCAACAGGAAGGAAAAGACAAGATGGAAAACCGGCGGATGGGGGCGATGGAGCAGGCGATAGGGGAGCTGGAGCGATGATGGGGGAGTGGGACATCTGGAAGCGATCGAAAAAACATCCGCCATTCCAAACGGATGAACCCGGTTTCGGAATTGCATGTTGCAAAATTCTTCCGAATTTGTTATGTATTCCTCAATCATTTCAGAGAGGGGAATTACACCGATGTCTGAGAAAAATCCAGAATGCCCGCTCTACAATCCCTTGAATTGCAAGGAATATTATAATCCGAAACTGTGTGCCTTCGTCCGGAAGGACAAAACATGCCTCAAGAAGAAAAAGCCCCGGGCTGGAAAGAACAAGGAAGAAGCGGGTGTGACGGGCATGGAAAACGCTGCTGCCGGGAATACGGCTGCATGAAGGCATAAACTTCCCGCCCCTCCTTCCGTCGATTGTCCTTCAATCAAGGATCGGCGGCCTGCCTTCTTCATCAAAAGGCCCGGGGATCAGGCATGGCCGGCACTGGAGGAAAGCAGCATGGGATCGATGCCCATCCGCCGAATCGCCTCCTCCCACTGTTTCTCTGGGATTTCTTCAAAAATCAGTTCGACATCGGCCTCATTGGTGAGCCAGGTGTTTTCCAGCAGTTCGGATTCAAGCTGCCCTGCCCCCCATCCCGCACATCCCAACAAAATCAGAAAATCCCGCGGACCTTGTTCCTGTCCGATGGCTCGCACCAGATCGGTTGTATTGCTGAGTGCAAGAGTTTCGTTGACGACCAGTGTCCCTTCCCATCCAAACGGAGGTCCGTGCAGGACAAACAGCCCGCCCTGATGCACCGGCCCTCCGATATGGATCGGTCGATCACCGATGTTTTCGGTGCAGGGGATTTCGATTTCGGAAAAGATTTCTGCCGCCCGAAGAGACGGATGTACCCGGTTCACGACCACCCCAAGTGCTCCATCCGCATTGTGTTCACAGACCAACACAACGGTTTGGAAGAAATTGGGATCCTGAAGGCCAGGCATTGCGATGAGAAAATGGCCCTTCAGGGATGTGACGACTTCGGGTTCGTTCATGTTCTTCTCCCGTGCAGAAATTGGGCGCCGTAATGGTTGAGCGTGAGAGTGATCGGTCGATCCTCATCGATATCCCCCGATAGCCGGATCGGCCCGGGAATGCGAAAATCGTCGGGGCCCGGCGTTGCGGCAAGCCATTTTTCCCGAAAGGCCTTTACCGTCTGGAAGGCCGGGCTTTGGAGGTCGACGAGGCTCTTTTCCAGAACCAGGACGAGTTTTCCGTTTCGCTCTTCCAGGTGCATCAGGGGGGCGATGGGCACACCGATCGGTTCCCATTTGGAAAAGGGCATTTCGATGTTTCGGATGGCAGCCATCTGACCGGTGGCCCCATTTGCGATCAGGCTGAAGGCCGTCCATCCAAGGTTGTACGTATAGGTGCAATCGAAAACGGTAGGGCTGCTGCCTCTGCCGTCATATCCATAGAAATGGGTCTGCGTTTTGAACTGGGGAACCGACTTGTTGTAGATCTTCTCGATGGCCGCCGGAATCGGCTGGTCTTCGGTGAGCAACTCGCCTTTGACGAGCGCCTGCTTCAGGGTTTTCTTCGAAATGATCGTTTCCTTGACGAGAAGGTAGGCATCCTTCGGAAAATTCTTGAACAGGACCGGGCCGAACCGGTCCGGTGACAAGCCGGCCTCCTCGAGTACCTGCCGGTAGTATCCTTGTTCGATCCCGAGCTTGTATTGCCCTTTTTCCTTGAGGATGTCGAGGTAGTCCTTCACCAGCCCCATGATGACCTTGTCGGTTTCCACGAGCGAAAACTGGAAATTGCCGTGGCTGTCCCGCTCCATCAGCAGTCCTTCCTGGAAGAATTCTGGAAGATCGTTGAAGAGCTCATCGTCCCGGTTGTTCCAGATTGCATGGGCGCCGGCTTCCCGGGTGCCCTGAGCCAGCCTGCGGAGGTATTCCCGTTTGTGTTCGAGCATCGGATGGGCGCTGTGGAAATCGGTGTCATGGGTCCGATTGTATTCACCGATGATCGTGTTGAGCTTGATGATGAACACCTGAATTTCATTGATGAATTCGAGAACCCCCTCAGGAATGACCATGACGCCGAAATTCTTCCCTACTGCAGCCCGACGAACGATGGCGTCGCAGATCATTCGGGACAGGTGGCGAAGCGTCATGCCGTATGCGGTGAAGTCGGTTCCACCGGTCTTTTGAGCGGCTTCGAGCCTGCGGTGATCTGTATAGTCGGCCAGGTCCTCTCCGATCAAGGTGATGTTGGCATGGGTCTCAAGGGCCACTTCGAGAGCCAGGTGACTGGCCGATCGTCCCATGACCTTGCAGATGTGCCAGTATTTTTGATCGGAACTGCAGTCCGTGCACAGGTTGCTGACTTCTTGAGCGAAGGCCCTGGCTGCGGAATGAAATCCAAAGGAAACGGCGCACAGCACCCGTCCCTTGCTGTCGCGTACCTGAACGTCCCCGTCGATGGTCTTGGGCACACCGATGACCTGAATGCCTTCGTTGTATAGCTCTTCGGCAAGAAACGCCGCATTCGTGTTCGAGTCGTCACCACCGATGATGACCAGGGCGTCGATGCCGAGCCCCTTGAGTGTCTTTCGGGCCTGTTCCATTTTTTTGGGCGTATCGATCTTTGTCCGTCCTGTTTTGATCATCCCGAATCCACCGAGATTTCGGTATTCGTCGATGCATTCGCGGGTCAGGCGAACGGCTCGGTTTTCCAGGATGCCGTCGGGGCCCATCCAGAAGCCGTAGAGGACCGTCTGGGGATTCGCGGCCATTGCGGCGTCATAAATGCCTGCGATGACGTTGTGACCTCCGGGAGCCGGTCCTCCCGAAAAAACGATTCCAATGGTTCGGGTTTTGGTGTATTGAGAACGACTCTTTTCATCCGGATTCGAAACGGCTACGATATCCTGGACCCGGTTGTGGATGAGATGGGGCAGCTTGGCGACGGCCTCGGGATCGATCTCGAAGGTATAGGTGTCGTTTTGAACCAATGCCGTTGTATCGGATTCGAAGACGGGAATCTTCGGCGGGATTTTGGTTCTGCGTACCAGGATTTCGTCGTTCAGATTCGTTGTAATGGCCTTGACTTCCGGAAGATCGAGAAAGGCTGAAAACGTTTCTGCGGAAAAAACCGGCTGTGTGGTTTTTCCCGAATCATCCTGAAATATACCGGACGTCTCGCTCATGGGTGCCTCCTGTGGGATCTTTTGGAAAACGAGGTTGTCTATCATGCGTTACCATAAATCGGAGCCAGTGGAGATGTCAACTGTTGTAGAAGAGATCTCTGCAATGTCCTTCGACGCGATCTTCCGACTTCTGGCTTCTGACTTCTGATTTCTGCTTTCCGCCTCACCATCCATGATCATCAAACAACTCGACATGACCGGTTTTAAATCCTTCGCCAATCGCACGGTGATTGAATTCGTGCCGGGTATCTGCGCCGTCGTCGGCCCGAACGGCTGTGGAAAGAGCAATGTTCTTGACGCCCTTCGCTGGGTGATGGGGGAACAGAGCGCCCGACAACTTCGTGGCAAGGCCATGGAAGATGTCATCTTTGCCGGAACGGGGAACCAGTCTCCGGTTTCCATGGCGGAGGTCTCGCTGCTGCTGTCCACATCTTCGGATGCGGCTCATCCGGTTGTCGATGGACCGGGGCTGGATTCGCCGGATGTTCAGATTACCAGGCGTCTCCACCGGTCCGGAGAAAGTGAATACCTGATCAATCGCCAGCCCTGCAGGCTCAAGGACATCCACCAGCTCTTGATGGGGCACGGGACCATCGGAAAATCCTATGCGGTCATCCAACAGGGAAACATCGGCGCCATTACAGAGGCCACCCCGGAAGAGCGGCGGCAATATCTGGATGAAGCCAGCGGGGCCATGCGCTACAAGTCCAAACGGCAGGAGGTCGCCAGAAAGATCGAGGAGACCCGGGAGAATTTACAGCGTCTCGACGATATCCTGACGGAAATCAAACGGCAGATGGCGGTTCTGCAAAGGCAGGCCAAGCGGGCCAAGGCCTATTTGGAGTTGCAGGGCGCCGTGCAGCGGATGGAAATCCTGTATGGGTTGCATATCGTCACTCGGGAGGATGCCTTTCTCGAAGAGCTTGCCGAACGCAAGCGCCGTCTTCAGGAGCACGTACAGACCCATCGGCAGGTCCTGGAGGAAAAGACGGCTGCTGTCGGCACCCTTCGTGCCAGACTCGAAGAAGCGGGAGCTCGAAGCCGGGATGTCGCAGATAGATTGCAGCATCTGGAGCGTCGTATCGAGCGGACGACACAGGAGACGGATTACCTGAAGGTGGAAGTCGGGCGGCTTCAGAAGGAGCGCGACGAATGCCTCGATGGGGTTCGGCGGATCGAGGAAAGGGCGGGCCGTCAGGAAGAGGAAAGGGCGGCCCTGGCCAAACGGGAGGAGGCACTCAAACGGGAGATTGAAGGCGCAGACGTTCGGTTGCGGGAAAGCCGGAAGGTCGAAGCCGAATGCAGGGGACGCATAGAAACGCTCAAGGCGCAGATCGAAGCCATCCGCAAAGCGGTCCTGACCCTCAGCGCCGATGAGGCGAAAACCCTTCAGGCCAGTCAAACGGCTGTGGAAAACCGTAGACAGGCCGAACGCAACCTGAAGCGCATTGCAGAGGAGCTTCTTGCCGCTCGACGAAGCGAGGAAGTCCTTGACGGACAGAAACGGGAGGTCGAGTCGGAGATCGATGAGCTGGATGGTAGGATGGCCGACATGGAGGAGCGGATCGATCGGCAGCGAAGAACACTGACCGAAACAACGGCGGTGTTTCGGCAATGGGCCGAACGGGTTCGCTCCCTTCAGGACAAGCGTCGCGGCATCGACATTCGGTTGACCACACTCCGGAAGCTTGCATCTGCATATGAGGGATTTTCGGCAGCTGCAAAGGCTGTTCTGCGGGATTGGCCCAAACGGGTAAAATCCGAGGGAGGCGGCTCCCCCGGATCTCCCGTCGCGGTTGCCGATGTCCTCCGTGTCGATTCCGGTTATGAGCTGGCGGTCGAAGTCGTTTTGAACGACGCGCTGCAATGGGTGATGCTCGATACGGTGGATCGGGTCCGCAGCGCCATCGATTTCCTTGCCGAACACCCTGCGGGCCGATGCGGATTCGTCCTTTCGACTTCTGAATCGGCGATTCCTATGGCTTCGATTTCCTCCTGTCCCATCGGTGAGCCGCTGATCGATCGCGTGCGGTTTTCTTGCGAGATACCGGCCTTGAGGGCCCTTTTGGAATCGGTTCGGGTCGTCGAAACCCGGGAAGAAGCATTGAATGCATGTGGCTTGCTCACAGCAGGGCAGCGGATCGTCAGTCGGGACGGGGTTCTCGTCGGTGCCGATGGGGTGATCCTCACCGGATACGGCGTGGATCCGACGGGTCTGTTGAGCCGAAAATCGGAAATCGAGCAGGCCGAAGCCGAGCGAAACGACTGCCTCCAGGAGATCGCCGAAGCCGAACGAGCGATGAAACAGGCCGAAGCGGAGGTAACATCGGGAGAAAAGACGCTCAGTCGCCTGCTCGAGGAGCTCCAGGAAGACCGGGAGGACCGGCAGGAAGCCGAAAAACGGCGCATTCAGCTTGAGGAACGCTGGAAACACCTTCGCCGCAACCTCGACATTCTATTGATCGAGCAGGAACGCCTATCGGGTGAGGAGACAGACAGCGAAGACGAATCGCTGCGACTTCAGACAACCCTCGGTGATATCCGTCAGGCCCTACGCATCGAACAGGAGCGCCTTGAAACCGCAGAATCGGAGCGGGAGGGATGGAGCAGAACCCTCGATGCCCTCCAGCAGGAACGGCAGACCGTTCAGGTGACGCTCACGTCCGCTCAGGCCAATGTGGAAAATGTACGGGACAGTATCCGGCGGCTCGATCAAGCCCGTAAGGAAGGGCGGCGGCAGGCGGAACAGATGCGGGATCGCCTGCAGACGATCGAAAAGCAGCAGGCGGAGTGCACGGCGAAGCTTGAGCGGAACCGCAAATCGATCGAACAGGGAAGCCGTGAGCTGGAAGGGTTGCGTACGGAGGCTGCGGCCTGGAAGGTGGAAATCGCCGCTCTCGATGAAAAGCGGGTCCATCTTGAAGAGACGATTCGGGGGCTTCTGGAAAACCGGGATACGACCGAAAGACAATTGCAGGAAATCGAAATCGAATGGACCGAACACAGGGGTGTTCGCGAGCATGCCTTGGCGGATATCCATCGCATCACCAATCGCCCGATATCCGAGCTGAGGCTCGAGATGCAGGAGTCGCTTCAGAATCCCGCTTTCGACGGAGAAACCTTATTGGAGGAGATCCAAAAAAAACGGGAGCAGCTGATGCGGTTTCCCGAAATCAATACGGCCGCCATCCGGGAACTTGCCGAAATTCGGCAACGGCATGATTTTCTGGAAACCCAGAAGGCCGATCTCCTCAAGGCCATGGAGGATCTGCAGACGGCCATCCGCAAGATCGATCGGGCCACCCGGGAATCGTTTCTGGAAACCTTCCATGCGGTCAACGCCAAGATCGCAGAGGTGTTTCCCCAATTGTTCGAAGGCGGTATGGCCGGATTGGTAATGACCGATCCGGACAATCCGCTTGAATCGGGCGTGGAATTCATGATACAGCCTCCGGGCAAGCGGTTGACCCGAATCAGCCTGCTGTCCGGAGGGGAGAAGGCTCTGTGCGCCATCGCCTTCATTTTTTCCATTTTTCTGATCCGGCCTGCGTCCTTCTGCCTTCTGGATGAAATCGACGCCCCCCTCGATGAAGCCAATGTGCTGCGGTTCAACCGCCTGCTCGACATTGTCGGTGAAAACGCCCAGATCATCATTGCCACGCACAACCGCAGAACGATGGCCTTTGCAGATATGCTGATCGGTGTCACGATGGAGACCAAGGGCATTTCACGGATCGTTCCCGTGAAATGGGAAGATGTCAATCATTTGGTGAAGGAAGCGAATTGAATGGGATTCAACTGGTTCCGGAAAAAATCGAAACCCCAAGAGGAGAACGTACCGGAGGCGCCTCTCGATGATCATGCGGCGTGTTCCGAAGAGGACACGGTCGAAGCGGTCAAGGAAGCGCCTTGGAAGGAGGATGCGGCGGCGGATGTTTCCGTGGAAGACAGCTCATCTGCCATCGCTGAACCCTCTGAGGGGATTTCAACACCTGAGACGCGAAAGAAGGGCTTTTTTCAGCGGCTCAAGAACGGTTTGGCCAAGACCCGGCAGATTTTGACCACCGATATCGACAAGCTGTTCTCGACGGGAAGAACCGTCGATGAAGCCGTTCTGGAAGAACTGGAAGAGAAGCTCATTACTGCGGATCTCGGTGTCGAGATCAGCATGGAGCTCATTGCCAAGATTTCCAAGCGCAAGTTGGGACAGAGCGCGACTTCGGACGAATTGAAGGAAATCCTCAAGCAGGAGATCCTGGGCTTGTTTCCGGAAGTATCGATGGCCCCAACCGGCGGATCGTCCGAAAAACCCCATGTGGTGCTGGTGGTCGGTGTCAACGGTGTAGGCAAGACGACGACGATCGGAAAAATCGCGGCAGCTCTTGCATCCGAAGGAAAGAAAGTGCTCATCGCCGCTGCGGATACGTTTCGGGCGGCGGCTGTGGAACAGCTCGACATCTGGGCCAAGCGGGCGGGTGCAGACATTGTGCGGCACAAAGCCAATTCGGATCCGGCGGCCGTGGCCTTCGACGGTGTGGATGCGGCTGTAGCCCGTGGCATCGATGTCGTTCTCATCGATACGGCGGGCAGGCTGCATACCAAGGTCAACTTGATGGAGGAACTCAAGAAAATCCAGAAGGCCGTCTCCAAACGGATTCCGGACGCACCTCATGAAACCCTTCTTGTGCTCGATGCGACAACCGGCCAGAATGCGCTGAGTCAGGCCAGACTGTTTCATCAGGCAGTCGGGGTATCATCGATCGCCTTGACCAAGCTCGATGGAACGGCCAAGGGCGGGATCGTCGTGGGGATCGCCAAGGGCATGAACATTCCCATCCGATACATCGGGGTGGGGGAACACATCGACGATCTGCAACCCTTCGATGCGCGCTCCTTCGTGGATGCGCTGTTCTGAGTTTGTGCCGAATCGTTCCTCCTTTTGCAAAGGTGGAGAAATTGAGATTCTTGAAGGCGGTGCTGCGAGCGAGGAACTCGCGCCAGCCATGCTCAATGACCGGCCGGGAGTGCTCCTGGATTTCGTTTACTATGGGCAGGGTCTCGGTGAGATTGGTGTGAAGAGCGGCCTAAGTGTTGAAGGATCGGTTGCCGTTGGGGGGTGCTTACTGCGGTTTTTCACCAGCTTGGCATAGATGCCGATCTTGTCCTTGTCGCAGGCTCACGCATCGGGGGGAAACCATCGACAAAGTGCGTTTTGGCCACCACCAGGCTTCGTCCAACAAACGGTATCGGTCACGGCTTCGCGTGACCTAACCTTATCCGTTAGGCGCTATGCGGCTTTTCAACGAGTTCCCCAGCCAGATATTGATGCACGATGGTAGCGATAAGCGTTTGGTATGACATCCCTGCAGCAACTGCCTTCGCACGAATGGCTTTGATGTCTTCTTGCGATAGGGGAACGCTGACCAACCCCATTGCTTCAAAGGCGGCAATGGCATAGGCTTGGTATTGGCATAATCTCTCTTGGAGTTCGGCAACGGATTGCCATTCGTCCCGCTCGTAGGAATCCAGCAGTTCTTGCTCTTCTTGCTCGAATTGCACGTAATGGTTCACTGTATTCATCTCCCCAAATACTTCTTGGTTGCCTTGCGACTCGGGATGATTGTCTTCAGGAATATCTCGTCCTCTGACTCTACGAATGGGACGAGCCATGCATAGTCACGTATTTTGACGATGAAGATACGTTGCCCCTTGTACCTTTCGGGATGCGGATGCTCGACAATGTCGAGTAAATCGCCAGCGGCAATGTGCACAAGCACTTCGTCAAAGGATATACCACGCTCTGTTTTGAGTTGTTGGTTCTTTCCCTCATTCCAAGCATAGGTTTTCACAGACGTTGCCTACCTGGATCCTACATTCAGCACCCCTACAATCGCTTGAAGGGGTAATTTTTACAAGCTCACTTTTTTCTGGACTCGTCTCACAGAATATGGTAAAAGGGTTGGCCATGAAAGTGCCGACCCTCATCCAAAACCGTCTTGTCACTGGTGAAGATGTTGATTTTGTTCGGGAGCTGATCGAACAAAATCCTTCCTGGAGCCGAACTCGGTTAAGCCGTGAGCTTGCGGAACGTTGGAATTGGCGAAATCCCAACGGGCAGCTCAAAGACATTGCCTGTCGAAGTCTGCTGCGAAAGCTTGATGAAAAAGGCTTCATCCGCCTGCCGGCTCAAAAGGGGCTATGTCTCAATCGTTTTCGGCATATGCCGATACGGCATGTCGAGCACGATACGACCCCAATCAGCGATTCGCTCGCAAATCTTCAGCCATTACAACTGCTCGATCTGACTTCTCGGGCACTGAAAGCCTTGTTTGCATGGCTGTTGGCCCGCTACCACTATCTCAGTTTCACCCAGCCGGTGGGCGAAAACATGTCCTACCTGGTTGCCGATAGATACGGTCGGCCGCTTGCCTGTCTTTTGTTCGGTTCCGCTGCCTGGAGCTGTGCCCCCAGGGATCGCTACATCGGTTGGAGCGCTGCGGTGCGCCAGAGCAAGCTGCACCTTTTGACCAATAACCATCGGTTTCTCATCCTGCCGTGGGTGGAAGTCCCCTGCCTTGCCAGCCATGTGCTGGCCATGATCGCAAGGCGGCTGAGCGAGGATTGGCAGGCGCGTTATGGCCATCCCATCTTGCTCTTGGAGACATTCGTCGACCGGCGGTTCCAGGGCACCTGCTACAAGGCGGCAAACTGGCAGTTGTTGGGCCGGACAACGGGCCGCACCAGAAACGGCACTTCCGAACCGATCGTTCCCGTAAAGGATGTCTATGTCTATCATCTACACAAACAAGCACGGAGGATGCTGCAATGAACGTCTCGGAAATGCTGAAAGAGGCAAGTCGGCTCGATGTCCATCAGGTGAACTTTTTCCCCATTATCCGTGCCTACATGCAACGGCTCGGCCTGGTTGAGCTGATCAACCATAGGGTCGGCGGACAGATGGAGGTTCAACCCGGCCTGATCGTCGCAGGCATGATTCAGGATACCCTCTCCGGTCGCACCCCCCTGTATCATTTGGAGCGGTTCTTTGAAGATCAGGATATCGAGATGCTTGTGGGAGAATCGGTTCCGATTTGCGCATTTGCCGATCATAACGTCGGCCGGGTGCTCGATCGGATCGCTGAAATCGGTGCAAGCAACATCTTCGGCGAGATCGCCCGAAGGGCCGCTACCATATTTGATATTGACACCAGCTGTGGTCATTGGGATTCTACCTCGGTGAGCCTCAGCGGTGAATATGACGGAATATTTCCGGACAACTCCCTCAAGATCACTTTCGGCTACAGCAAAGACCATCGGCCCGATCTCAAACAATTCATGATCAGTATGTTGTGTGTCGAACGCAACATCCCCATCCTCGGTGAAACCCATGACGGCAACAGCTCGGATAAAACCCTCAACAACAAGCTGCTCACTCGTATCAGCAAAAACCTCGCTCAAAACGGTCTGGGCGAAGGCGCCTTCACCTATGTTGCAGATTCGGCCATGGTAACGGAGGAAAACCTCGCTTTCTTTGATCCGATTCCAAACAAGGCCCCGCTCTATTTTGTCACGAGACTTCCTCACACCTATGGCCAGGCCAATCAGGCAATCCACGAAGCCATCGGCAAAGATAACTGGCAGCCCATCGGGGTACTTTCCCGCTCAAGCTACTCTCCAAACCGGCCAATTGCTTCCTATAAGGCTTCCGAGACCACTGTCGAGCTCTACGGCCGATCCTATCGCGCCCTCGTCATCCACTCGAGTGCACACGACAAGCGCCGGCAAAAACGCATCGATAGGGAAATCGCTGACAGCCGTAAAAACTTGATGAAACTGCTTGCCAAAAGGAAAAAAGACGCCTTCTTCTGTCAGGCAGATGCCGAAGCCGAATGTAGCGCTCTGCGCTCCTTAACCACACCCTTCCATGCGCTGGAACCCAGAATCGAGCAAAAGCCCATCTATGCCCAAGGCAGGCCCAAAAAAGACGGCAGCCGCACCATCACCGGCCATACATGGCACGTCACCGCAGATGTGATCGAGCAGACCGAGGCCATCGAACAAAAGCGCGCCGAAGCCGGTTGCTTCGTCTTGATCACCAACCGCCCCTTGAAAGGCGAGGATGCCCAGACTACCGAAGACATACTGCGCACCTACAAGGCCCAAGACGGCATCGAACGCAACTTCAGTTTCCTCAAAGACCCTTTGATCGTCAACAATATCTTCCTCAAAAAACCCCAGCGTATCGAGGCCCTTGGGATGGTCCTGCTGCTGTCGCTTTTCATCTGGAACCTCATCCAACGCCAGATGCGCATGTTCCTCGAAAAAACCGATTCGACCATCGAAGGACTGAATCGCCGCAAGACCACCCGCCCCACCACCTATGCGATGCTCACGCATTTCCGTTCCGTCCAGATCATCCGGCACGGCAACGTCCGAATACTCAAGAAACCACTCAAACCTGTTCAAAAGGACTATCTCCGGGCGCTTGGACTATCCGAGGCCATCTTTACATCCACCAAACCGCCTCCACCCCCGGAGAAATCCATAGGATGAGTGTTAAAAAGGGGGTGGAATGTGGGTTGTTCCCGCGTGTCCTTCCGGCAAGCGTGCAAAACGGCAATAAACACCACTTTTCGGGTGGACAAAATCCAGGGGATTTGAGGAACCACCTCTGCGGTGACAACTACCTGACACAGGGGGGCTCAAAAAGTGTGGAATGTGGTTCGGCTCAATGGATTTTAGGGGTTAACCCAACTTGTCTGAAAAAATCTTCCTGCATCTTCAGTGCTATTTCGCTACCCTTTTGGCTTTGAACAAAACGATTTAAACAATCAACGGCATCATACCATATTCCAGCATCGGCATACAGAGAAATTCGTTCGAAAAGAGAGGCCTTCTGAATTTGATTCCAGAGTTTATCAGATATATGGACGTACTCAATCGCACCACTGACCACAATATCTTTCGAGCGATGTCCTGGGTCCACAACCAATGCGATAAACCATTTGTAAACCTTTCCAGGAACGAGTTTACACGGACCGTCTTTCAGATGGATGGTATGATAACCTGCAGCTAGTGGCGGTTGCATCGTCAATTGCCATAGGGGTTCTATGGCGTTGTCATCGATAATGACAAATTCAACAGGAACATCTACTGTCCGTGACGCATGCCAATAGAGTGTTGGTATATCGCTTGATGTCAGTCCGATATGTTCGGGAACCATCGCGGTGATACTGGCTAACAAAGCATTATCGCCTCTTGTAGCCCCCCCTTCTCGGTTGAAGGGCATTCCTCTCAACGGTGGACGATAAATTGGAGAACTTTGCTGCCCTGTTCCCTTTTCTCCATGTTCTGCTGATTGCGCTATGCAATACCATAGGGTTTGGATAAAAAGCCCTAAAAGAATAATGATCCCCATCATGCCATAAGATATCACCTTATACCTGTACATATCGTCCCCATCACCTTTTTAGAGATTTCCACACGTCGGATTCATTTCCTGCCTATCACCCGATAGACATGTACAGGAAGATTCTTCCCTTTAAAATACATTTCACCCATTTCTATAATTTGGAAGAAATCATGAACAAGCTCGTATGTAGATTCACCTATACATATTCTGCTTGGAGAAATCAATGGATCCAGTACAAATGTACTTTTTGAAAAGCTTTCCAGTCGTGATGCGATATTGACGGGATCACCGATTAACGTATATTCCATCCGATTCTTGTTTCCAACACTCCCAGAGAGAACTGATCCCGTATAGATACCAATGCGCATAGTAGCAAGCGGCAACAAATCGATTTGATTCTGCTGATTGAGCTGAATCATCTGATATTGCATAGCCAATGCCGCATCTATGGCATGAATAGCATCCTGTTGAATTTCAGCGAAGGAGGCTCGAGCAAGGGGTGCCCCAAATGCCGCCATGATGGCATCCCCAATGAATTTACAAACGACACCTTGATGAGCGACAATTTGCTCGGTCATAAGCGAAATGATACGATTCAACCAGAAAAACAATATTTCAGGTCGAAGATTTTCGGTAATGGAAGTAAATCCTTTGATGTCCATAAACAGAATTGTTGCAACCAAAGGTTTTGGTATAATCGATCCTTGCTGCAAAATTGAATCAGCTTGTTCACAAATAGTGTCGGCAAATTCCTTGGAAACAAGGGCTGAAAAAATACTCATGACCTGCTGCCGTTTATGTTTTTCTATACCGAGCAGGATCGAAGGTGTCATTCCTGTTGATAAGCTCCAAGCCAGTATGGGTGGGACAACTGGGATCCACAAGGCTTCAATAAAAACGCTAAAGGCGATTATTCCGATAAGAATTTGACCCGACAATTCGATTAGGATCAGCTTCTTGATGGAAACTGCTTGATAACCAAGAGCACCGCCAAGGATGCTCCAAAAAAATATCCAGCAAACTTCAACGGTTTGGCTAAACGATCGAATGGGCTTTCGTTCGCCTAAACCGTATGCAATCAGCTGATTGGTGATCATGGCATGCAGCTCAACACCGGATTTACGGTTGGAAGCTTGGAGCTGGGTTCGGACTGGAACATTGAAATAATCTTTTACGCTTTCTGCTTCAACACCCAAAAAGATCAGTCTTCCCGCAATAATACTTTCATCAATAACATTTTTTAAAAGTTGGGTCATCTTAATCCGGGGAATGTTGAGCCCATCGTCTTTGTAGTCCAATAAAAATTGGTAACCTCCATCATCTGCCCGACAATAGCCCCCATCATTCGATGTAAAAGGAGCTATAGGCATGGTCCCAAGTTGAACCACATTCGGATCGTTTTCACTCCGTCCGAAAGACAAGCCTCTAATTGATAGAAACTTTATTGCCATTAACAGATCGAATGAATAGAAAAAATCAGTTCCGTTGTCCATATACAAAATACCGCGACGAACCAAGCCATCCCTATCGATGATGATATCAACAAAGCCAATTCGATCTGAATCTTGCAGAACTTCTGGCGGTTTGATTGAACTGGCAGAGGCCGAAACACATTTCATAGCTGCAATAATTTGCGCATTCCCGACCATGAGTGCTGCCAAATCGTCAGAGCCGGGTGGAACGGAAATATCTCTATAGATATCAAGCCCAATCGCCAAGGGCTTATACTGAAGCAATGTTCCAATAGCTTGAGAAAGCTTCTCATCCGTAATTGGCCATTTGCCGAGTTCTGAAATATCCGCTTCCGTGATGGTTACAATCGTGATGCGATTTTGGCTTACCGTTTCATGAGGTTGCCAATTCAAAAAAAGGTCATATGTTTTCAACTCAGGAAATTCCAACATGCCGAGTTGTCTTAAAATAATAACGAAAAGAAAAACACTGCAACCAATGAACGCTCCGATCGGGTTGTTCTTTTTCCCTGCAAGTTTTTTAAAATTTTCGATTAATCTCGTAATGCCCCCTATTTCTATAATGAATCATTTTGCAAGGCAGCAGGCTTTTTGGGCGATGGTCAAGAAGAGGGTTGAAAATCCTTAGGTAAGGGCACCAACAGTAACCTGGTTGTCACATTCAGAAAGGGTTTTACGGATGTGTTCCTTCATAGCCAGTTTGCAATTAATAAAAATGGCGCCCAATAGATCGGATGGGAGTAACGTTCATCCTCCATCAACATCATTTGGGCCGATTGAAGCGCTTGGCTTCGACTAACGCCTGGTTTGAGAAGTTCCTGGTAAAATTTCATAACCAACATACTGGTTGACTGATCATGAATCGACCACAAAGACGCCAAGGCACTTCGGGCTCCGGCCTTTATGGCAATACCGGCAAGTCCCAGGGCAGCACGATCGTCACCTACTGCCGTTTCGCAGGCACTTAATGTCAACATTTCGAGCGGCTTTTGGCGGAACCTGAAGATTCCGAGACATTGATCCAATTGCTGAATATTCAACCGGTCGTCGTATGTCAAAATGTAACTGTAGTCCTTATCTCCTGTAAAGTAACTGTGTGAAGCAATGTGTACGATCGAGTAATTGTCTTCACTCAAGCGTTGCTGAATGTCTGAAGCAAGGAAATGTTTATTCAGGAAGGCCATACCTGGCATCAATTCGCTAATCTGGGCGACTTCCTTGGTTACATATGGCAAGGCAGGAAAACCCTGAGTCGCTTCGCTTAGCCCCATTGCAAGAACCTTGATACCCTGGGGATCGATCGGTTTGGGATCGGTCAGATACAATCCTGGGGTAACGGCAAGCGCATATCGTTGAACCAAAAATTTCGAACCATCGTGCATTGCGGCAAACGGAATGCTTCGCAGGAGGCCATCGGGCACGACAACAATCGTTTGAATGAGATTGCTATCCAGAGTTTCTTGGATTGGACGAATTAGCCAGTCATACAACCTTTGGGCAGGCCGCATATATTCACGGGAAATCCGCTTTTCTAGTTTTGATCGAAATAGATTGATTTCGTTGGTCAAGGTTGAGAAGTCGATCGGAATGGAGAAATGGTATATATCCCCTGTAATGCTCAGGAGGATTTCAGTATGACCCGGCAGCATGATGGGGTACAAAATGGCTGTATTTTGGGAAATGTTATCCAGTTTTGCCTTTGAGCCACGATAGCTCATAACACATTGATCCTGAAAATAATCCTGGAGCTCGGCGATCTTGAGCTGTTCCATCCAGTCTCTGGCTTCAAGGAGCAAGTTTCTTTTGGAAGAGGGATCGGCTATAATATGCGCTTTATGAATTAACAGATTGACGAGTTCCAAAAACAGAGATCCGAAACGATCCCGAAATATTGTCGTAGAAGTCAGGGAACGGTTGAGGATATCGAGGCGAACGGCTTCGAGACGCTCTGCAGCCTGACGATAGGCAGCGATGGCGACATCCGTATGATCCTGCAACGCATGTATTCTTCCGATCTGCCACAGCCAGCGATACAAAGAAGATCCGCCGGATTGTTGGGCAGACCATAGCGCCAAACGACTCAGGTTGAGTGCTTCAGCGAGTCTTCCGTCTTTCTCGTACAAAAACCCCATGCTGCCGTAGGCCATGGCCAGTAGATAGTGGCTATTCAGATTCTTGGCGGATTGCAGCGCTTCATGGAAAAGCGGATATACTGCTGATAAACATTTTTCACGATCGATCTTTCTATCTTTCCACAGCGAGAGAAACATTTCCCCTGTTGAAATGAGGCCGATAATCTTATCTTCCGTATCAGGAAGTTGTTTGTAAATTTGTGCGGCCTTATCGATTAGAATCAGAGTACGATCAGTTGGCTGGAAGAACAGGGATGCTTTTGCCGCATTGATGAATGCCATGGCTGTAAGTGCTGGGTCTGAGGAAGCCTGAATGCTTTGTTCAAATGATGACAGGGCATCTTCAAAGCGTTGCTGTGTCAACCCATACAGGCCGTAATGATTCCAGCACACTGCAATCAACGGCCGATCATTCAATTCTTTTGCTTTGGCAAGACCGGTCTCAAGATAAGGGGCGGCATCAAGAGCATTTCCGGTAATCAGTTTCTGTATGCCCATGTAGGTAGCTCCCCATGCCTCCATGCGCTCGTCTTTTTTGGCACGAGCCAGTTGCAATGCCTTTTCCAAGACCGATTCAGCCTCTGCATACCGAGCATAAGATTGATAAATCCGGGCAATTTCGAGCAGGATTTGAATCTGTTTTTCGAATTGCAGATCTGCATTTGCCATTTCGGCCTGTTGGGTCAGTTCCGTAATCGCCTGTAAGCGCTCACCCGGGTATCGGGCCAGAATGCTCGCGGTATCCATTGCAAAGGCAAAAACAGACTCAAGGAACACCAAAAGAACCAGAACCGGGCATCCAAAAAACCTTATGTGCTTTAACAACCAAAGACTCTTCGGGAAATAAGGCGGGTTATGGGATATCATGTCCGCTCCTTGATATAACGCAAATCCTTCGGACGAAAGGGGTTTGTGTTACGAACATTTTTCGGACTCTTGTTAAGCAAAAATTGATAATAGAATTATATCTATGGAGGCATACAAGAGACATTCGTCAGAGAAAGTTGCGTACAGGTATAAACCATTCTGGCAGAGAGTAGGAGGTTATGATCTTTAATCATATGTTTCAAGAGGCTATCCGCACCCAAACCCCACATAAAGTATTTTGACATTATCCTATTGAAATACAATAAGAATTTGCAGTATAAAAATTCTATAAAAAATATTTGAAAATATTTATAGCGTGTGTTAATGAAGACGTCAACCTTTTGTAAACTTCATGCCGTAGAAGACGATGAAGTACAATGATTTACAAATTTCCATAGCCTACAATTTTTATAACATTTGTTATATCTACACCTGAATGATATGGGTTATTTAATGCATATCAATAGCAATCTGATCTATCTCTTATTTCTATAAGGTTTTAATTGCTTTAGGGGGCGCAACAGATTGGCATGGTTACTCTGCCTAGAGGTTGCAATGATTTCTGAGTGTTTCATCATGCGGTTTCAATCGATTTGTCTTGGAACAATGTATCATTGGTCATGACGATAACTTCTCAATATGGGCCGGCACCACGTGGAATCGTTATCCTGAGGCAAGTGTTTGAAAATTTAAAAATTATCCACTTGATTCGGTCCCTGTCGTTTTTCCTACTCTTCAGTTTCTGCTTTTTTCTGCTTCAAGCCTCCTTATCCGATGCCCAACCATCCGAGATAGATCCTACCGGTCGCTCAGGAGATGCTCCTCGTCAAGTCAACCCAATCGAACCCGCTCCTGCCCCCAAATTTGTTCTGCCGCCCGTCGATACGGAAAATATACCTGAGCAAGCTTCGGCTGCCTTGCGGGTGCACATTCGTGCAATCCAGTTCGTTGGTAACAAGGTGTTTTCGTCTGACGAGTTGATGAATGTGGCCAAACCCTTTCTGAATCGACAGTTGAGTGCGGAAGATATTGAATCACTTCGGCATCTTCTGACCGTTCATTATGTTGAACACGGGTACATCAATTCCGGTGCCTTGATCCCGGACCAAAGTATCAGGGATGGCCTTCTGACGATCCGTATCGTCGAGGGCGAACTCTCCGCCATTCATGTCCAATCATCCGGTAGATTGTGGTCTGGGTATGTCAAAAACAGGCTGCTACTGGATGCTGGGCCTCCCCTTAACGTTTTCGATCTGGAACGCCGTATGCAACTCTTGCAGTCGGACGCACACATCGAACGGCTCAATGCGGAGCTCAAACCCGGTGATCGCAGAGGACAGGCCGAGCTGGATGTGAAAGTGCAAGAGGCGCTTCCCTACCAAGTCTGGCTTCGCACAAACAATTACCAGTCTCCATCGATAGGTGCCGAACGGGGCGAAATCACAGGTGTGCACAACAACGTCACGGGCATCGGGGATCAGGTCAACCTGACGGTGGGCGGATCTGAAGGTGTTTTCCCAAAACTCGACATCGGCTATTCGGTCCCACTGAACGCTTATGAAACGACGCTGAGTCTGCAGTATCGCAAAAACGATTACAATGCGATTGAAGAGCGTTTCGATCCGCTGGATATCAAAAGCACATCCAACATTTACACCATTGCGATTCGCCAGCCGCTTTATCGCGACTTGGCTCATGAGTTTGCACTCGGCCTTGGCCTTGAACATCTCGAAAACGAGACAAGCGTTCTGGACGAACCATTTTCCATGGCTTACGGTGCAGTGAATGGCCAATCCAAAGTCACGGCCTTGAGATGCTCCCAGGAGTATGTGTATCGATCGATGGTCCAGGTAATTGCCTTTACATCGAAGATCAGCCTTGGCATTGATTTCTGGGACGCCACCATTCACGACGGGGACATCCCAGATAGTCGATATCTTGCCTGGCTGGGGCAGTTTCAATGGGTCCGCAAATATAGTTTATGGGACAGCCAATCCGTCTTTCGAACAGATATCCAGCTTGCCAACGAACCGCTGCTCTCGTTGGAGCAGATCGCTGTCGGTGGACGATACAGTGTTCGGGGATATCGGGAAAATCAAGTGGTGCGAGACAATGCCATGATATCATCCATTGAATGGCGCATTCCCGTTGTGCGGGACAAAAGCTGGGCGGACATGGTGCAATTGGCCCCTTTCCTCGACTATGGAAGGGCATGGAATACAAAGCTCTTTACGCCTGATCCGAAAGATTTGACCAGTATCGGCATAGGTCTTCGATGGGACCGAAAATCCAAACCGCCTCATACGCTTTATCCCCAGTTCGAAATCTACTGGGGCATCCCCTTGCGGCATATCGATTCCGGAATGGAATGGAATCTGCAAGATGCGGGAATTCACTTTCAGTTTAGTGTTGCGGTATTTTAGCTAGTGCCCAATGTGATCAACTTAGTGCGGCCGGGCAAGGCCGTGTGTTTAGGGGTGTGGCAGGTTAAACAAACGGACACCAAAGTATAGAATTGAATAATGACAGGAGGTGTCCCTATGAAACAGATCCCGAATGGGAAATACAGTAAAGAGTTTCGGATCGAGGCGGTTCGTCTGGTAAACGAGCAAAGCTTGTCTGCAGGGGAAGCGGCCAATCGTTTAATGATTCCCAAATCAACGCTTGAAAATTGGTTCCGAGCATTCAAGACAGGGAAATTGAAGAAGGTCGGAGCTTCGCAAAGACCATTTAAGGAAATCGAAATCGACTTCGTCAGGGGTGTCCTTCCGGCAAGCGTGTTTAACTTCCCCCATTCGAATGGATTATAGTAGGGCCATCATCAACCCGTTACCAAGTGGGGGGGGTATTTTGCTACGCGTAAACAGGCAATTCAGGAGATTACCGAATTTATCGAGAGTTTTTATAACCGATAACGGATTCCACAAAGGCTCGGCTATCTTTCACCAGCAGCCTTCGAACGTCAGTATTATAAAACAAAAATGGCAGCATCAATTTTTGGTGTCCGGTATTGACGGTCAACCCCAAATTTAAGACCACATGAAAAAACAAACAACTTGGGAGTGTAGTGATTGAAATCAATTGTGAGAATAGAGCTTCCCTGTTTTTCCAAGAACCCCATGCAACACTCCCAGCCGTAACCATGAAATACAATCCGCAGCGCTTACGCTGTAAGTTCGCAGACGACGGGTATGCTCCCGTATTTCACCAATCAAGCCCCATATCGCCCGTATCCCGCCAAAGCGCCAGTACCCCTGAATCATGTTCCTGCCCATGTAATAGTATCGAAACGGTTCATGTTCGATCCATAACCCCGAATCGGTCATCTTATGAATCCTGCCCAGATTGTGCCAAATTTCGGCATTCCTTACCCAGTAAAGGCCATAACCTGCCGCTTTTAGACGTAAGTGACATTCGTGATCTACAAAATCAATGAAATACCCCTCGTTGAAACCACCGATATCCTCAATCGCCGCAACCCGGTAAAGGGCACCAGAGCTGATACCTGTATCGACCAAAATTCTCGTTAACGAGGTAACATCACCTGCCGGGACAATTGCCGCAAAACCCATTCCCGTCCATTTCATCGGATAATGCACAATATTGGGAAAGCTTCTGCAGCGTACGGTGGGAAACAGCGCTCCAGTCCCTTCCGCAACCGAACTGAGCATTACCGAAAGCGCATCGCCCCCAGGTTGACTGTCCTGATCCAGAAGCATCAACCATTCGGCACCAATGCTCTTTGCCTGCCGCAGCGCCTCGTTAAACGCAGCCCCAACCCCCTTGTTGATATCGTTTCGGATACACCGGATACGTGGACTTATTATCCCTTCGATAGCAGAGATCGTCCCATCAAGCGAAGCATTGTCAATGATCAGCACCGGCACATTGGCATCCATGGCAAGGACGGCATCCACGGTGTCTTTGATCGTTGCTTCCCCGTTGTACGTGATAACAGCAATCAAAATCTCCATTCGTGCTCCATCCAAAGCATACCGTATTCCGGGTGTTCACTTTCGATAATCAGCGGATCACTCAATTTTTCATAAACCAGACGCATCAGATTTTCGTCGGCAATCAAAACCTTAGCTCGGAAGGAACCTTTCATAAGAGGAAAACGAGGAAGGATAAGACAGATATCCTGGCTGCCAGAAAAATGAACTGCTGAAAGCCCCTGGCTCTTGGTAATGGTGGCGAAAATCATCTGGCCGTCGTTACGTTCAAGCCCGATACCGATATGACCGGTGAAATCCCCCTTCGTGCATCGAGTACGAACACGGACCGTCACAGCATCAAACAATCGTATGAAAGCAATTTCCTCACCCGTATCCGTCTTTTCGAAACGGATATCTTCAACAATCACCTCTGGCAGATTTGCCGTAGACTCATCCTGTTGTTTTGTTAATCCTTCTGCCTTCCGATGCTCTTTTTCTTCCAGAAAAGCCAGATATTCGGAAATAACGCTTGATGTTTTCCCGGCAGCCCGAACGCACCCGTGGTCAAGCCAGATGCATTTTTCACACAGCTCATTAATTAAAATCATGCTGTGACTGCAGACAATGATGGTTTTCCCAGCCTGGCGAAAGCCCATCATGCGCTCCACACATTTCTGAGAAAAGCGCTGATCACCTACAGACAGAGCCTCGTCTACGATCAATACATCCGGGTCGACGCTGGTGGCTATGGAAAAAGCAAGCCGAACATGCATCCCACTTGAATACGTCTTTACAGGGCGGTCGATGACATCCTCAAGCTCGGAAAAGGAGATGATGGCATGCTCCCTTGCCCGAATTTCCTTTTCCGTAAGACCCAAAAGAGCTGCGTTCAAATGGATGTTCGTTCTACCTGAAAATTCTGGATTAAAGCCAGAGCCTAGCTCCAAAAGCGCCGCAATACGTCCGTGCCGCAGGAGTTTTCCAGATGTCGGATGAGTTGTTCCCGCGAGGATTTTCAGCAAAGTGGATTTACCTGCCCCGTTTTCACCGATAATGCCGAGAGTCTCCCCGAAGGCCACCTTGAAGCTTACATTCTTCAGCGATTCAACAACGTGGTGATACGGTCGTCTACGAATTGCCTCTTTAAGCCGATCGATGGGTTGGTTATACACCCGATAATATTTGCTTAGCCTTTCGGCTTCAATGGCGTTCATGCACGTTCACCTGACATCATCGATTACAAAATTAAAGCGCTAACAACACATCTGCCACTTCTTCGAATGGTGCAGAGATCTCCCATTTCCCCAATTGAACTCGAGTTCTATCGGAACCTCCTGGTTTAACGCTTAAAAAGTAATGGGATTTCAGAGCACATCGGCAAAGGCATTACGGCTTTTCCCATAAAACCAGGCACCAGCCATGAACGAAATGACCGAAAAACCGGCAGCCATTCCAAGAAAGCTCATCGGTAGTTGATGCCTTAGCAACACTTCATGATACAATTCGACAAAGTGAAACATCGGATTGATCCGCATCAGCATTCGAAGCCGTTCGGATAGCATAGAAACCGGATAGACAACTGGGCTCAGATACATCCATAATGAAAGCACGATGCCGATCATCTGCTGAATATCGCGAACAAACACGCTGAGGCTTCCGACCAACAGCACGAGCCCCAATGTGAACAACATGAACAGCCCTGTCACGGGGAAAAGCCACAACCACATGACATGCGCATATCCAAGAAGAACGAGATACCCCAAGAAAATGATAAAGCCGACACCCGACAGAATGAAGGTGACTGAAACAGCCGCAAGTGGAACGACCTCCAAGGGAAAGGCGACCTTGGTGATGAGGTTGGCCTTTCCGACGAACATGCCGCTGCTGTTGCCGACAGATTCCGAAAACGCCATCCAAGGAAGAAGACCAGACAACAGAAAAAGAACGAAATTATCGGTTCCCGTCTCCATAGGTTGGAGTCGGATCTTAAAGACCACTGCAAACACAAAGATATAGACAATCATGTTCGTGAGCGGAGTGATCACACTCCACAAAAGTCCACCTATCGATCCGGCATACCGACCACGAATTTCTTGCCGGATGAAGCCGACAAACAAGGTGGTATGTCGGAAGGGCGCCAACAGCCAAGGCATTATGAAATTCATCGTTAGGGTCTCAGTGACTTCTGGATGTTCTGTTGAAAGGGATTTTGAAAATCTGTACCCTGGTCCACCATACCGGCTGCATTCTGTCGGGCCTGCTCAATGGCTTGCCTGAAAGCGTTCACCCGCTGGTTGTTCTGCTGTTGCAAGTTCTTCTGCGGATTCTGATCCGAAGCGTTCCCCACTGGCTCCCTCTGTTGCACAGATGGACTAGCAGTGCCCTGCAGCATCTGTCCTGCTGGAGCATTGGATGCGCCAGGCTGCAGATTCGGTTGACTGGATACGCCGTCCCCGGGAGTATGGGAGACCGGTTGAACCGTTGGAGGTGGAAGGATATCTGGACGCTTTCGATCTGACTGAAACACGTTTAAACGTATTTCTTTGCCCTCGGAATCTACCAGCAGCATATAGTTCGACGCAATCCGTTTCACGGTCATCCCAACGATCGTATCCCCTTCTCGCTTTTGCATGCGGATGTTCTTATCTTTTGCCTCCCGACAGAGTGCGATTTTTCCCTTCGGTCCAATGACCACCCCGGTAAAAACAACCTCATTCTTCACTTTCGGATCGATGGTTGGCTTTTTCGCCTCAGCTGTCTGGCCAGCCAATCTATTTCCTTCGGCCTCCAGTCCAGGAGTAAAGAGATGCTTATGCACCATGGCCGGCTCAGCCATGACATAACTTGCAATATTTAATATTATTCCGCTAATGATAAGGTTTTTCAATAATCTTATAACCGCTATCAATGGATCATGCCTTTCCCTTTTAGCTGATGTTTTATTTGGTTCAATTCAAACATACCTTTCATTTCCTCATTCAATCCAACTGTGTCTACACAATAACCTTTGGCCCAAAAATAATTATCCCAATAAGACTTCTTTTTTTAACTGCATGAATCTATTCAATTTACGAATCGTAGATCTTCCTTATCGTCGGCGCACTCCTGCACATTTTGAAGCTGAATGTACTGCAAAATCACTTCATCTGTAACATTCCCCGATGAAAATGCAAAGTAACCGGGCACCCACAGATGGCGACTTCAATATAATCTTGATAACCGACGAAATTCTATCAGCTTTTTCAGCGGAGCCTTCCCCTTGATCTTTTGCATCACTTCGCTGACAGATATATGCGGTGGCATCGAAATGAATAGGTTCACGTTGCTCTTGAGACATGGCCACTCAGAATCTGTATATCCAACGATGCACAAATTCCCCGCATGATATCCCTTAACTTTTTGGCCACGTCTTAAAAGAGTATCGGCTTGTTGTACTTTGTTATCCATACCAGGTGGTACTTGAGATCCTATACAGCATGCAATGTTTTTCTATAATGCCTGATACCGCAAGCCTACTAAAGTCTTCGCCTATAGGTGAGGGTTTTCCTCCCATTCCCCGAATGGAACAATAACCATCTGAGATCTTACCGAAGCCCTTGTGTTAAATGGGATATTTTTTCAGAAAATTCCTTTGTGATCCGATCCGCTTCTGCTCGAGACTTAATAACGTTCGGCGTGATAAGAATGATCAATTCCGTTTTCTCCGATTTTTTCGATCCAGCACCGAAAAGATATCCCAAAATCGGGATATCTTTTAGAAAAGGAATGCCAGCGTTCGAATTCTGGGAGTTGCTCTTCATGAGGCCGCCAATAACAATGGTCTTGCCATCCTCCACCACCAGGGAGGTCTCGGCCCTGCGGGACAGAAAGGTGTAATTCTTCAATTCCTGAATGAACTCACCCACGTCGCTCACTTCTTGCTCGAGTTCCATCTTGACAAGGCCGCTCGAATTGATGTGCGGCGTTACGTTCAGGATGATACCCGTCTTTCGGTACTGAACCGTGTTGGTGATCGTTGTGCCTCCCGTCGCATCCGTGGTCGTTCCGGTCACAGTGGGGATTTCTTTCCCTACCTCAATGCTTGACTCTTTGTTGTCCAAAGCCAGGATGTTCGGCGAAGACAGAATGTTGATACCGGAGTCACTTCCCAATATCTTACCGAGCCCCCGAAGAAAATCTACAGGATCGTAGACAGTGAAATAGAATCCAGTTGAAGAACCCAATGGGGTGTTGATCGATCGTTTGATACCATTGTCGAGAGCGCTCTGGGCCGTATAGTCCCCCTTGTCCGAGCCGATGGACCCGATATTCTTGTTCAGAAACCACTCGACTCCCCATTCGATTGATCCGCTCAGGGTGATTTCTGCGATGACGACGTTGATGAGCACCTGCCGTGGTAGGATATCGAGCTGCTTCAACACTTTTTCGATAATCCGGTAGTCCCGCTCCGTCGCCCGGATGACGATGGCGTTGTTGGCTTCGTCTGCAATGATTTCGACTTCCCCCAGAATATCGCCCGCACCGCCGACGAGGGTGGCCACCTCCGGAGCATTGGTGGTTCGGGTTCTGGCACTCGAAGTGTTCTTGCGGGAGGAAGATGATGTCGAGCGGGATGTCGTCGCAGTGCCGACGGAACCGGTGGTTCGGCTGGTGCCGGATGTCGGCTTGGTAGCCCTTGTGGAGGTGCGGCTTCGGGCTGAACTTCCGTAGAGCTGTCCGATAATGTCAGCCAAATCGGCAGCATTGCCGTTTTCGACGAAATAGACCCAAACCTGAGTTCCGGTGTTTCCGGCCCGATCCATCGCCATGATCCAGTCATCAACAAGGGTAAGCAGAGCCGGCCAACGGGTGACGACCAATAGTGCATTCATGGTGCGGATGGGAACAATTTCGAAGCCTCCCTGTATCGCCCCCGGCCGACTGAACAATCCCGCCGATTTAAGCACCTGACCGAGGTCTTTAGCCAGATCGTCCACATCCACCGTCTTTACGGGAAAGACCCGCCACGAAACATCCTCGAAAAACGGCACATCCATAACCCCCAGGACGGATGCCGCCTTGTCAAGGTTGTCAGGGGTATCGGTCATCAACAGGGCGTTGTTGACATTGTCCTGAATCACCACGGCCCCACGGGAGAGAAACGGAGTCAGGGATGCTGCCGCCATGGGTGCACCGATATAGCGAAGCCGGATCATTCGGGTGACATCTCCCGCAGCGTCGGTTGTCTTGTCGACTTGAAGCCGCTCGTTTCCTACACCGGCACTTGCCGCCCGCTGGACAATCTTATAAATATTCCCAGGCCCCTTGATGATTGCAAGGTTGCTCAATTGCAGGATATTGTTCAATACATCGATGAATTGGGTTTTGGTGTAATCTCCCGTGATATGAAAGGTGACCTGGGCTTTAATGGATGGATCGATCATATAACTGACCCCATAGTGCTCATATAGGGTCAGGTCGAGCACTTCATAGAGATCGGCATTGTCGAAGGCCAGCTCCAGATGAATCGGTTTTTCCAAATCGAGCGCGCTTTTCCGACCGATTTCGATGACCGATTTGGATGCCCTTTGATCGGATCCGGAGAAAGGAGCCCTTTTCGCATCCGATGGTTTCGGTGGAGATACGGCCGTTTGGTTTTCTGGTTTCGGCTGCTGAACGATATCCCCTTGCTGCGTTACCTGCCCGGCCGCCATTTCTCCAGAAGGTCGATCGGCCTGTTCATATATGTTCGTCGAAAACACCCGAACGAGAGGATTCCCTGATTTTTCAGTACCCGGAGCTGCATCACGTGTTGTTGCACATCCGGCAAGCCAGAACACCCAGATGATGCAGCAACATATGCTGCAGTTCATACCCCCATACCTTAACCGGCTCTCTTTTATCTTCAACGCCTTCCTCCGCTGTTGTTCCTCGGAATGAATCGCTATGATCTTCACTGTAGCTTGGGCGCCATTATCTCCCCGGAAACAAAGCACTTACCTGTATGTTCACTTGCAGATCGAACCCCCTGGTTTTCCGATAAATAACCGTCATTTTTTCAACTTGTATCAATCGTTGCATATTGTCGAGTGCCTCAAGAAATTTTGCCAGACTTTCTGTCGTTGTCTCGATCTGCACCTCGATCCGCGCAAGGAAATGGTCTTTCCACTGACCGACTGGCAGATCCTTGTAAGACTTGATCGAAACCCCTTCCCGATCGGCAATTTCCTGAATCGCCGTTTGAATGGCCGGATTCACCTCTTCAAGAATCCGGCCTGAAATCAAAAGGTTTTGCCGTTCCCGAAGCTGTTCGATCTGGTCTGTCGGCAACTCGACATAAGCAGACAGTCGATCGATCCGCTGCTCCAGCCGCTCGTTTTCAAATCGCAACTTGGCGATGGCATCCTCCTGCTCTCTCATCCGATCGGTCAAGGGATCATAGAACTGAGCCCACCAGCTCAGCAGGGCGGCCGCAATCAGTCCCAACGCCAATGTATAGCGTCGCTTCCAAAGAATGCGGCTACTCGATCTGCCCATGATCCGCCGCCTTTTCCTCTTTTCGCTTCATGGTCATCGTGAACTGCTCTAAACCATTGGGGGCTTTCATGACACTTCCGCTAAGCTTGACTTGGTCGAGATATGGAGAAGCTCGTAAGGCTTCAAGGGTCTTAATGGCATCTCGGCTCTGCCCCTGCATCGAAATTTCTTTTTCGCTGAAGGTGAACCGAGACAACCAGGTCCCATCCGGAACCCGTTCGGCGATGTCGTTGATCAGGCGGAAGAGCTGGGGCCGATGGCTCATAAATTCATCCATGTCGGCGATCAGCTGTTTGCCTTTTTCTGCGCTTTGTTTGTTTTTCTCTAGCGGATGAAGCTGCTGTTCGAGTCGATTGCGCTTTTCCCGCAATTCGCTGAGCACCGCCTGATTACGCTCGATCGTACGATAGGATAGAGTGGTCCAGAGAGTACAACCGATGGTCAGAGCAACAACAATAGCCCCCATGGCTTTCCAGAACGGAAATAGCTTTAGCCGCGTCGGCCTTCCATCGACGGATACAATCTGCTGGGAAGAGAACCCACAGGCAAGGGCCGCTGCGGCTCGATTTGCTCCGATATCGGGCAGAAACGGCATGATGTCGTCGTCCAAGAGCGGGCTACTGTTGGCCTCTTCCCGAAGCGAAAGGTGAGGTTCGGCATCCAACCCCAGGTTTTTCAGGAAGTCCGCGATTTCGCTTACATCCCTATTTTCCGTAAAAAAGCTAGCCCGGCATCCGAGACTGTCGATGACAACAATCTCGTGACCGTCTCGATAAACGATATCTAAAGCGGTCGGAAACGGAAACCGTTTTAATGAAAGATAGGCAGCTGCTCCGATATTGAATGGAAAGATGGCCTCCAATCCGGCTTCATGACCTGTTTCCCGAAAAACGTCCCTGTAGGGATCGACCATCTGCCTCAGGCTGTACACCAGCAATGCCCGGATCGTTCGATCGGACTTCCGAACCATCTGGACATCAAAATAAATTTCCTCAAGCGGCAGGTGCACGAGCGTACGCACCATTCCCTGAACGGCATCAAGCGCATCTTCTAGCGACATGGCTGGAAGGGGAATATTCCGAAAGAAAAAGCCTGAACGAGGAAGCGCTAGATACCACCTGGTCCTTCGGTCCGGACTTACTTGACGCAGCAACTCCCGAAGAGCGGGAGGCCCACCTTCAGGTCCTCCTCCGGAAAGTGCGGTCGACCTCTCGATCAAAACCGGCTTCCAACCGAAACGGTTTCTTTCGACGGCTGCGACATGCAACCGTCCAGTACCGACATAGAGGCCGATGATGCGCTTTCGTCCGATTCCAATCATTGGCGTATTCTGGTCAGATGTTTATGGGGAAGACTTCTCAAAAAGGTTGGATGCTGCGATGCGCTGCATCGGCTCCCTATCATGATTAAGGCTCCACCACCGTATACCGTTTCCACAGGGGATTGCGCAACCCTCTTCCAGCCTCCTGAACGCTGGCGATCTGTCGTTCCGACGTATCCGAAGGAAACCGCAGTCTGATTTCCTCGAGGATTTCTTTTACCGCCCCGCCACCGGCTCCTCCGGATTTCAGGAATACCACCGCCATCCAATATCCGCCCTGGGGTTCAAGCCCGATCATCGTGAGCCGATGCACATTCTTGTCATAGATCGTAACGGCATCCCAGAAATCGCGAATCCACTCCAGAGTTTCGGTTCCCATGCGGCTCGATCCGCTGGTTCTTAACCTGGATGATGCCACATCCTCCCCCCCTTCCCAACGCAGCCCGGCCATATCGGCCATTCTAGCGAGATCTTCCAAAAGGCGGGCCAGCGGATCTCCCCAAAAGAACGCTTCGCTCATACCGATCACGAGCAGCATTTCCGTCATCGTTCGAAACGGGGCATCCGACGGAACATAGGACAATCCATTCTGGATGTAGACATCAGCCTCAGCACCGTTCAATCGTACCAGATCGTCGGCGTCGATCCAATCGAGCATGGCGTCGGTCAACTCATCCGCCTGAAGAACGATTTCCCTTTCGGATCGATCCGGATACCGCTGTTCCTGAATCGTTCGGACAAGTTCCCGCAACTTGACTTCATTGCCGGGATCCACCCGTACCCGTTTGCCTTCCTCGTCATAGCGGACCCATACATCCCGATCATTGATGGAAATCACCCGCCACGTGACATCCTTTTCTGTAGCAAAAACCGGCTTGCCACCCCGGTACAGATCCACAATGGATTGCACCGCCTGCTCCCGCGCGATACGCCCCATCGTATCGACGGCCAGAGACGCCTTGTCCCGATTGTGAGCTCCATGCTGGGCTGCCAGAAAAGCGACCAACACCATCACCCACAACACCATGACCAAAACACTGCCGTGACGGCGACGTGGGCAACCTATCCCGGAAAATCCCTCGAGTAGCCAACGGGCAATACCCATCTGCCGCCCCTCTTGCCTCTACCCTCACCAATCTCTAGATACAGAACGACCTTGGCCGGAAATCCGATGTCAATTGCACTTAGTGGATCCGTACTTCTCCATTCCCTTTCCCATGAGGATGCATCTGTCAACTCCGCTTCCGGATCTTCGCTGTATGTCAGCTCAAACCGAGTGACCTGCTCGATCTTTGCAACCAGCTCGGGGCTAAAGGACTGCCTGGCCTTTCGGGTCCGCTTCGATTCTGACGTACCGACTCCGGTGATCTCGTCGATTTTTGTCACGGTTTGTTGGTAAACGACCAGGGTCTGGGTAGTCTCGTCGTAGACATACTGCACCCAGGTCAGTCCTTGAAACGCCGAGCCCTGTCGGCTGAAGGTGGTCAGAAACGACAGATACCGATCCGTGCCGGTAAACACAGAAAACGCAGTTTCCTCTGAAGAGGCCAATCCAGCTCCCACGGCTTTGGCTATGGTGTCTGTGACTGCAGCCGGCGGCTGCTGAACCGTTGTGCCCGAAACGGTGCGCACAGCGGCAAGCTGCAGCCCCAACACTTCCGGCAATACCGCAAGTACCTGCCGGCTGTCCCCCTCGTCCGAGATCCGTTCGCTGGCATCCACAGCGAGGCGAAGAGCCATCGCTGCTATAAGGGTGACCACGGCCATCAAAAGCAGCGCTACCAGCACTTCGAGAAGCGTAAAACCATCAGTCGGTCTTTCGCTTTTTTGAATATCCCATTTTCGATTTGGAAGCACCTTGTCCCTGTTGAAGTCCACCGACTTGCAGCAACACCTCATCGTTCCGGAACCAACGATCGACACAAAAACGTTTCTCTCTGTAGGGCAACAGGTGTACGGCGCAAATGTCCATCCGCATCACAGACGGTACATCAACCGGATCCTGCTCGTCTTCCGCAAGCAGCAGCAGCGGTGTCATGCGAACCCAATACCCCCAATCCAGCTCATCCGGCAGAATTCCACTGACTTCGGCAACATCCTCACCCTTGAGCAGTACCTCGTGAATCAGCAGGCGATCGTTCAACAAATTCTGCAGGATGCGGGCTGCTTCGAGGGTTTCGTCCGCCTTGATGGAGAGTCTCCTGGACACTGACAGGGCCTCAAACGTCACAGCAACCACCACACCGATGAGGATGAGTGCGACCACCACCTCGACCAAGGTGAAGCCCCCTCGATCGCATCTGCCGATATGACAGTTCCTAAATAACACGGTAAGAATGCCTGTCTGCCGCTTCACCCCACACCACCGGCATCTTCCGAAACATGTTGGATTGCAGCTGTAAACACATCGATCCGCATAGCTGCAACCGGGGTCTGCCCGATCAAGACAATGAGCTCCCCGCCGCTCGATCCACCGTCCGGATCAAAGCGGATATAGGGAATGCCTTCTTCGTTTTGTCGAACCTTCTTCCCATCGATCCGAACGAATTCGGGAACCTCGAGTCGAACATCATCCTCGATGCTGCAGGTCCGCTCTGCAGCCGAAATCCACACCGTCACCGGGCCACCGGTGTTGACGGCCGCTCTTCTGGCCTTTTTGAGGAGGAGGACCAGTTCCTTGGTAAAGAGCTTGGCCTCGCGAACATCCGATGTGCCACCTGCCCGTTGAAAGATCAGCCCTGTTGCAACGGACAGCAGCACCAAAACGACGACGAGTTCCAGCAGCGTCAATCCGCTTTGTGAGTTTCTTCGTCTCATGTGCATCGGATTCTGTTGAATCTTTCTTAAAACTCAATCTCGTTCAGTCCAAAGATGGCTGACAGCATCGAGATGACCACACCGCCGATGACAAGCCCCATCGCCAGAATGGCGATCGGCTCCAATAGCGCGAGATAGGACTTGATCCGAGACTGAATCCGGGTATCGAGATCCTCCGCGACACTGGTGAGCATTTCCCCGATTTTCCCGGTTTCCTCCCCCAAGGCCACCATCTGAACGGCCATTGCCGGAAACACCTTCTGCTCCTTCATCAGGCGGCTGACCCGCTTGCCTTCCTTCACCTCGCGGTAAATGGTCTCAGAGGCCCGCTTCACCAGAACGTTGCTGACGACATTGCGGACGATGGAAAGGGCTTTGAGAAGCGGCACCCCGCTTTGCACCAAGGTTCCCAGGGTGCGGGCGAAGCGGCTCACCTGGATGTCCAACAGAAGCGTTCCGATGCCGGGAAGCCGGATGGAAAAGCGATCGATCACCGCCTTGCCTGCGTCCGTTCTGGCCCACGCCCATATCCCAGCAACCAGGGCGACGATCCCCAAAACGAGCGCCCACCACCAAGCCCGAAGGAAGGCGCTGATCTGGATCAAGACCATGGTGCTGGCCGGGATTTTCTGTTTCATGTCCGTAAAGATGGCGGCGAATTTCGGCACCACAAAGCCCATGATCACGACGACCGAAACGATGCCGATGCCCATCAGAATGCTGGGATAGATGGCGCTCGATGCGATGAAGCGCTTGATTTCTTCGGTGCGCTCCAGAAATCCGGCAAGCTTGTCCAAGACGGGGCCGAGCACCCCGCCCATCTCCCCCACCCGGACCATGTTGACGTAGAGATCGTTGAATTCCCCTTCCTTTCGGGCCATGGCCTCGGATAGGCTTGATCCGCCCTGAATGGATTCGCGCAGGTATCGGGCCATCTGTTGAACGACGGCCACATCGCTGCTTTGCTCCAGAATGAGAAGCGCCCGGTCGATCGGAAGCCCGGATTTGACCAAGTGGGCCATTTCCCGGGTAAGCATCAGGAGCTCTTTTCCGGAAAGCCGCCTGCCCCGCTTCCAAGGCCACGTCAACCGCAGACCGGCTCTTTCTTCGTCGATCCAGCGAAGCAGCACCATCCCTTTGAGCTGAAGGGAGATCAAGAGATCTTCCCGGCTTCGGGCCTCCCCGTTTCCGAAGACCCGCTTGCCGCTTGCATCCAAGGCTTCGTAGGCAAAGCGCCGGCTCATCGAATCACCCGCAACACTTCTTCATAGGTGGTCACCCCTTGTCGGACCTTGGCCAAGCCGTCCATCCGAAGGGAAATCATCCCGTTTTCGAGTGCCGTCCGAAAGATCTGGTTGCGATCCGAGCCCTTGACGATCTCCCGCTGGATCGTCTCGTCAATGGGCAGAAGCTCGTAGATACCGATTCGGCCGCGATACCCGGCTCCGGCACACTGGGGGCAGCCCGTTCCGCGAACATAATCGGGGTGGATGGCTTCGATCGGCATGTCGAATTCATGGGAAAGATGGCGCCGGTCTTCATCGGAGAGCTTGGCTGGCCTGCGGCACTGGGGGCAGACACGGCGCACCAACCGCTGGGCCAGCACCGCAATGAGGGAGGACGCGATCAGAAACCGCTCCACCCCCATGTCCTGAAGCCGGGTGATGGCCCCTGCCGCATCGTTGGTGTGCAGGGTGGAGAAGACCACGTGTCCGGTCAGGGCGGCCTGGATGGCGATTTCAGCGGTTTCCAGATCCCGGATTTCGCCCACCAGCATGACATCCGGGTCCTGCCGCAAAAAGGTGCGCAAGCAATGGGCAAAGGTCAGCCCGATGTTGGGCTGCACCTGCACCTGGTTGACCCCGTCCATCTGGTATTCGATCGGGTCTTCCACGGTAACGATCTTTCGATCCGGAGAATTGATCGTGTTCAGGGCTGCGTAAAGGGTGGTGGTCTTTCCTGAACCGGTAGGGCCTGTGACCAGGATCATCCCGTAGGGCATGGCGATGGCCGATTCGAAGCGTTTTCGAATGCCGGCCGGAAACCCCAGGTTGTCCATGTCGAGTTCGACGTTTTCCTTGTGCAAGAGCCGCAGCACGAGGGCCTCTCCGAAATGGGTCGGCAGGGAAGAGGCGCGGATGTCGATTTCTTCGCGGCCGCTTTTGAACTTGATGCGGCCGTCCTGGGGAAGGCGCATCTCTGCGATGTCCATCTTGGCCATGAGCTTGATGCGGCTGGTGATGGCCGCCTTGAGTTTCAGGGCGATGGCGTTTTGATCGATCAGAACGCCGTCGATCCGGTAGCGGACCTGCACATGGGTCTTTCGGGGTTCGATGTGGATGTCGGAGGCGCCGACTTCGAGGGCCTTGGCGATGAGATGGTTGACCAAGCGGATGACCGGGGCCTCGGAGGCCATGTCTTTCAGGTGTTCGGGATTGTCCCAGAGCTGGTCTTCGAGGCTTTCATCCCCCGAAGCACCCCCGCCTTCCCCCATGTCCACCTCTGCCTCATACCACCGATAGACGAATTGGGAGACGGTTTCTTCCGGGGCGTGCAAGACAATCATCCGTTTGCCGTATGTCCGTTGTACCACCTCCCGGGTGATCCAGTCCATGGGATCGGCCATGACAACGGTGACGGCGTCCTCGGTTTCCGCAATGGGCACAAACCGAAAGCGTTTCATGTAGGAAACGCTGAAGGGATTGGCCGCAGGCGGGTTTTCCGGAAATCCGCTTTCATCGATCGTCTCGATCCCCAGAGCGGCTAAATCCAAGGCAGGCCGCTGTTCCGAGACCGACGGCAACCCCGGCTTTCCTCGAAGCGGAAGCCGCGCCTTCAAGACATCCCAAAAAGGAAGGTTCAACAGCAAGGTCTTACTCCCAATTGACGATATCCTTGTCGTTTCCCTCTCCGCCGATGGCTCCGTCCGCCCCGTAGCTGTAAAGATCATAGGCCCCATGTTCGCCCGGGCTTTTGTACTGATACGGAAATCCCCAAGGGTCGAGCGGAATGGCCTTGGGCAGATAAGGCCCTTCCCAATTGGTAACGTTTCCGGGTTTTTCCCGGAGCGCGTTCAAGCCTTCTTCGGTGGTCGGATAGCGACCGACATCGAGCCGGAATTCATCGAGGGCCGAGCCGAAAAGCTCGATCTGGGTTTTGGCCGTCTTCTGCTTGGCCTTATCCACCTTGCCGAAAAACTTGGGGGCGACCAGGGCAGAGAGCAGCCCCAGAATGATGATGACCACCAGCAGCTCGATGAGGGTGAACCCGTTTTCGCTGCATCTTTCTCGCTTTCGGTTGAACATATTGAAGCATCTCCTTTGTCTCATTCAGAAAGCCGATGGCTCTGAAATAAAAATAGTGGGCAGTCGGCAGTGGACAGTGGGCAGTGTTTTCCGGCCTATTTTCATCCCCGGGGATGGCGCCAACCATGCCCTATCCGCCCCATACCGCCCCGGCATTTTCATGGGCGGGGGCGGCGACCCTCGCCATGGTCATTTATCGTGTGGAAGCAGAACCAAAAAATGGATTGTAACCATAAAATTTCATGGTGCTGGGCACCATCTCCGGCAATGAAAATGCAAGGCACGGCATGCCGTGCCCCTACAACTGCCCACTGCCCACTGCCGACTGGCCAC
>Ga0101944_10001414_pt1 | contig 50383 bp, 31 predicted proteins | sample DewCreD2012metaG_FD_75245 | JGI IMG/M metagenome (GOLD analysis project Ga0101944, IMG submission 75245) | Hot spring sediment bacterial and archeal communities from British Columbia, Canada, to study Microbial Dark Matter (Phase II) - Dewar... ... | reverse complement strand
GGATTGCCTTCTGCCATATACATTAAACATACGAAAAGCTGTTACATTTAATTTAAAAGATAAATCATTCCTGAGTCCTGTTGCAAGACAATAACGTTCTGCAGCATATTTTGTTATACCATAATAAGAAATCGGTCTTGTACTCATTGTTTCTTTTATTGGTATTGCATCCGGCACACCATAAGAAGTCATAGAAGACGCATACAATAACCGTGGCACTTTATATTTGATTGCAGCATTTATAATATTTATTGTACCTGAAACATTTGTAAATAAGTCAGCTGCAGGGTTATGAAATGACTTTATTGTTGATGCGCATCCTGCAATATGAAAAATTACATCTATTTTCTTTTTAAAACATTTTTCCACATCTTTTTTGTTTTTCACATCACCTTTTATAAATACTGCTTTGGAATTAATATTTTCTTTGACACCTGTTGATAAATTATCAATTATTGTTACTTTATAACCCCTGTTTATAAGTTCATCTGTTATGTTACTGCCAATAAAACCAGCACCACCGGTTACAAAAACATGCTTTGCCATGTTCATCCTCCAGTTTTCATTTTTTATTTTAATCGTAAAACGTAAATCGCAAATTATAAATCTATTTATTATAAAATCCCATCCTCAATTTCCACACAACAATTGCAGCTTCTAACATTACTTTACGAGACATTTTTGATGTTCCTGAATGTCTATCAACAAAAATTATCGGGATTTCTTTTATTTTAAATCCTTTTTTCCATGCTTTGTAATGCATCTCAATCTGAAAAGCATAACCATCTGAATGTATTTTATTTAAATCAATTTCTTCTATTACTTTTCTTCTATAACACTTATAACCACTTGTGCAGTCAGTTAAAGGCAGTCCTGTAATAAATCGCGCATAAAAATTTGCAAACTGAGAAAGTATCAATCTTGAAATTGGCCAGTTTACAACACTTACACCATTTAAATAGCGGGAACCAATTACAAGGTCATAATTTTTTATTTCTCTTAAAAAATCCGGAATATATTTAGGGTCATGGGAAAAATCAGCATCCATTTCAAAAATTAAATCATATTTTTCTTTTAACGCATATTTAAACCCATTAACATAAGCAGTTCCAAGCCCTGATTTTTTTGACCTGCTTATTAATTTTATTGTTTTATCTTTTCTTATGAATCTTTTTACTTCTAATCCTGTTCCGTCCGTAGAATTATCATCAACTATTAAAATATGATAAGCCCTGCTGACTTTTTTTATCGCAGGTATTAATTTCTTGATATTTTCTCTTTCATTGTATGTTGGTATTATTATTAATATTTTCATTTAAACCTCTTTTTTATTATAGCACATATCTTTTTTGAATAATAATATAACAATAAAAAATATAAAAACAATTAATCCTATAAAAATACCCAGATAAATATCAAAAGAGTCATAATAAAATAAAACATTATGAATACCCGGGGGAACATAAACAGCCATTGCATTGTAATTTGCTTTATAAAGTTTATGGGCTTTACCATCTAATAAGACCTTCCAGTTTTTATAATAAGATGTTGAATTTATAACAAAAGTTCCCTTTTCTGTTTCTATATCTGCTTCTATTTTATCTGGCAAATATTTTTTTATGGTAACTTTTCCTTCATCCATGTCTTGTTCTTTGAAATCCTCTGTTAAAATTATTTCTTTTCCTGTAAACAAATCAGAAAGTAACATCTGCATCACCATTTTATCATTATTAACTTTCATAACTTTGTTTGAAGTAAATAATCTTTGTTGCGCCTTTGTATCTTTATATAAATTGATATTATTAAATGAGCCGATTTTAATAAAATCAGGTATGTTTATTTCTCTGTCAATCAAATAGTATTTTACATTAAAAAATCTATTTACACTTAATCTGTTTAATCCACCATTTTGCAAAAGTTCCATATAGAGTTTTGGAGCAAGGCCGTGTAATCCACCTGTTGTCTCTATTCCATAATATATACCACGATTTGGTCCAAATGCCTGTTCAAAATTCATTACCCTACATAGTTCTTTATCTTTTTTTAATTCTTCTATTATTTTATGTGGTGCAGGCACAAATTTATTAAAGTCCTCAAATTTTATAAAATTTCTTTTTATTCTATAACTATCTAAAAAATTAATCAAAATTAATATTAAAACAAAAATAAAAATAGATTTTATTTTATTTTTTATAAATAAGAAAAGTAAAATCAAAACAGCCACTGAAAAAATGATAAAAAATATTAAATCATATTTTATTGCATTTAATATTCTATCAAGTATTAAAATATCAATATTATTTCCTTTTAATTTTAAATAATTGGAAATTATACTGTTTTTTATACTACCACTTAAGAAAAGCATAATAAAAATGCCTGTAAAACCAATTAATGAATATACAATCAATTTAAATCTTTTCATTAAATCTGTCTTTTCATCTTTGCTTTTAATAATTGTGTTAAGACCAATTGAAGATAATACAATAACAAAAAATGTTACAAGATAAAAAAATCTGGATGGATTTCTAAATTGATTAAAAACAGGGACATAATAAAACAAACTGTATAAGAGACCATATTTACCAAATGACAAAACAGTAAAAATTGCTATTGAAATTATTATAAACAATGACAATTTTTTATGCTCTTTTGAAAAAGTAAAAAATGGTAAAATTAAAAAAGCAATAATCCCAAAATAATAAGTAGTAAGAACAAAAGGCATATAACCCCAATATGTTTCATTATATAAACCAAAAAAATCAGGGAATAAAAATGTTATTATCTCAAAAGGGTGAAAAGACCAGGAAACAAAATCATTATATGAAAAGTCGCCACGCCAGGAATAATTTGTATAATTTAATGAAGGTAAAAATTGCATTGCAGAAAAAAGCAAAGAAAACAAACATAAAACAATAAAATAAAAAAATAGTTTAGTTTTTTCTTTGCTGTTATTTTCAATTACAACAAAATAAATCAAATAAAATAAAATCCCTAAAATTGTATATGCCATAATCTGCATTCCTGTTGCAAGCATCTGTAAAGCAAGGACAAAAGAAGTTAATAAAAAATACTTTAATTTTTTTTCACTGAATGCCTTGTGAGCAAAGTAAAAAGCAAATGGTATTAAAGCACCTGCCTTTATATTATTTATATGTCCTGCATAAATATAAGATAAAATAAAGCCGGACATCATAACTGCAAAACCACCAAAATAAGATGATAACTTATCTAAATTTATTTTCCGTAAATATAAATACATACCTAAAAAAGCAATAAAAAGATGAATAATTAAATCAAATGTATAAACCTTATGGTACGGTATATTTAACAATATAAAAATCAAATCAGTAGGATAAAAGAAAAGCAAACTGGAAGATGCAATCATAGGCATTCCAAAATAAATTTCAGATATCCAGGATGGTAAACTATGGTATTTGTGTATCATCTGTTGTGCAAAATGAGTAAAAGCCATATATATATTTACTGCATCATGGCCAAAAACCCATTTACCTGTAATTATTGATTCACCAAATAATACAAAAACAAAAATTAAAAAAAATAACAGTATTATTAAATTTTCTTTTTTATTTTTCATTTTTAAACCACTCTATTGTTTTTAATAGTCCTTGTTTTAAACTAACTTTTGGTTGCCAGTTTAGTAATTTTTTTGCTTTTGTGATATCAGGTCTTCTTCTTGTGGGATCATCACCAGGCAGTGGTTTGTAAACTATTTTTGATTTTGAGTTAAGCATTTTTTTAATAATCACTGCTGCTTCTTTTATTGTAAATTCATAGCAATTCCCAAGATTAATTACTTGGCCTTTAGTATTTTTAACAAACATTGCTTTTATTATTCCTTCAATCATATCTGACACATAGCAAAAACTCCTTGTCTGAGTTCCATCACCATAAATTGTAACAGGTAAATTATTAAGTGCCTGATAAATAAAATTAGAAATCACTCTGCCATCATCCTTTTGTAATCTCGGTCCATATGTATTAAATATTCTTATGATTCTGACATCTAAATTATATTTTCTGCTGTATTCCATTGTTAATGCCTCTGCAAATCTTTTTGCTTCGTCATAACAGCTTCTTATCCCTACCGGATTAACATTTCCCCAGTATTCTTCTTTTTGCGGGTGCACTTTTGGCTCGCCATAAACCTCTGAAGTTGATGCAAGTAAAAATTTTGCCTTTTTTTGTTTTGCTAATTCAAGCATATTATATGTGCCAAGAGAATTTGTCATAAGTGTATCTATCGAATACTTCCGGTAATAAGGCGGTGATGCATAAGAAGCAAGATGAAAAATAAAGTCAATTTTTTCTTTTATTTTTATATTTTCTCTTACATCTTTTTTAATAAATTTGAAATTTTTATTATTTAAAATCGCCTTTAAATTTGATAATTTACCTGTACCAAGATTATCAATACAAATGACTTTAAATTTTCCTTTTATCAATGCCTCACATAAATGTGAACCAATAAATCCGGCACCACCTGTTACAACTGCAGTTTTTCCCATATTGTTCTCCTTTTATTTTTACATCATTTTAATATAAATTTATATATTGATAAAGAAAAATTTTTATTTACTATAAGAATAATAATTTGTTCATAGTGTGAATAAATTTACTTTATGGATTTTTTAATAATAAATACTTTTTAATTAATTACTTTTTGAGAATCAAAATATTTATCATAAATGAAAACAATGATATTTAATATTAAAAGTGAAATCATACCGGCAAGACCTGTAATACCAACAGTTAATTCATTACCACCCTTTAAATATGCAAGAGCAATACCAGGTGTTGCATTTAATACTCCATGAAAAACTGAAGCAGAAATAATCGAACCTGTTTTATAAACCACATAAGTAAATAAAGGTGACAGAAGCACTGTCCATAAAGTCATCATAACAACACCAATTATGCGATATTTACCATAATTATGCCCCTGTATTACAACAGGCAGATGCCATATACCCCAGACAATGCCTATTATAAGGGATGCTTTATAAAAACCTTTATCCTTTAACGAATTTAATAAAAACCCACGCCAGCCGGCTTCTTCGCCAAAACCAAATACTGCATTTATTGTTGCCCCATAAATTACTGCATTTATAAATCCAATTATTAAGTAATAATAATCGGTCTTAAACATTTGTTTCATCTGTTCTGATTGCTGCTTTGCTTTTTCAAATTGCTGTGGCTCCATTATTTTTGCAAATTTATTCATAATTCCTGACATTTCAGGGTCTAATTTAACATCAGGCAAAATCAAAGCAATCAAAAAAGATAAATAGGCAAGCGCCACAGGAATCAAAATTGCTAAAAGATACCAGTTACTCCATTTAAAATTAAAATTTATATTTACCAATATATTTTCTTTATAAACAAATTTTGAAAGAAAAATAGAACATATTAATGGTATAAACATATAAAAAGAAGTAACCATTATTGATTTTATGCTAAAAGTTGAATAAGGTATTTTTAAATAAATCAATGAATACAATGCTGATACAATATAAACAGTAATAATAAAAGTTAATGGTTTATTTTTTATCATTTATGCCCCTCCTATATAATGTTTCTGGTAAATTTTTATTTATTATACCCTGATTATTTTCAATATTATCTTTTATTAATAATGTCTCTTTTGATGCCGGCGGGAAAATTATTATTCTTCCTTTTTCCATTATATTTCCTATTATATTTTGATTTAAAGTTTTATCTCTTATAACTATATTTTCTTCTGTAACTTTATTTTTAAACAAAGTATTACCAGGTCCACAAGGTCCCCACCAGTCAGAAAATTCTATTTTTGCAACTTTGTTTCCTTCAAAAAGATTCATAAAAGGATAATGTCCGTGTATTGAAATATCACAAATAACAGTCCCTGGTGTATGGTCAGATGTTGCAAATGGCATTTTTGATTCATTATAGCCAAATACATTCCCATTGGCACCTAAATGAACCATCATTGAATGCCGTAAATGATAAAATTTATTTTTTTCAACTAAATTATTACAACTGTGATGTTTTATTTCAACGCCATAACCATGCCCGCCACCACCATAATCATACGCATGATGAAAATATGAATTTAACACACTGCATTTATAGGAGCGCTCAATTGATATATGTGACCTATATACATATTCACTTTCTATATTTTTAATCCTGCAAAACGCACTATTTTTTATTGTAATAATATTTCCATCGCCTTTATCAATTCGTTTTATTGATAAATCCTCAATTCCTGCACCTTTTGTTAATTGCAATATTTTTATCCTTGGATTTAATTTTTTTTCAAAATTTATATGCAGTGGTTCATCTATTGTTATTTTATTCCCATCAACAGAAACAATTTGAAAAATCTGACCAACAACATTTTGTGCCCAGCTTTGATTCCACTCGGTTTGCGTATACATTTTTTCAGGGTCATTATCCTGTTCAATCTCAGCAAAACAACCGGAGGTAAATAATGAAGTATCTTTTACCTCTAAAATTTTTGAGTCCTTTGTAAATGCTGATATGACTTCTATAAACGAAGACGAAAAATCATTACCTATTGTTATTGCATCATAAGAAGGGGCACCTTTGAAATCAAAAACTAATTTGGTTTTGTGAGGCCCCTCTCCTTTTAAAATAATACTTTTAAAAATTCTAATAGGTGTTTTTATTAAATAAACCCCTTCTGGTATTAAAATTTCACTGTAAAGTGGTGAATTAATAATTGCGTTTGTAAAGGCAGAACTATCATCTGTTTTTCCATCACCCATTGCACCAAAATCCTTTATATTTACACTGCCTGTTATTTTAATTTTATCATCCGGGCAGCCTGCAGACGACCAATCAATTGATTGGTCAAAAGGTATAAATTCTCCAAAAACATTAAAAGCCACTATTAAAAATACTCCTTTTAATATTATTTTAAGCATTTTGTTCATAAACACATTATAATTTTTTATTTATTTAAATTCAATTAATAAATGATTAAATTAATTTATGAGTATTTAAATGGTATTCTTTTCAATTATTTTTTAGTTAAAAAACAAAATTAATATTTCTTTCTAACCTTATAAATAATTTCGGTTGATTTTTGCGGTTCAACATCAATCTCAAATTCAATTGTTTGAGTGTCAATTTTTTTATAATTATGACTGCATTCCCTTATTTCCCAGTAAACTGAATTTATTTTTTCTAAAACTCTTATTCTTGTCTTTTTATCTTTGTAATTCTTAAATATCAGACTGTATTTTTCTTCCCATACATTATTTGCTATTTTTTCAGTAAAAAGATGTTTTCTTTCTACCTTAATATCAAAAATCCTTCCTGATTTTAATTCAACTTTTTCTTTTTCAGGAGTATCTTTAACAAAATCCTTTCCTATAAAATGAAGAATGTCGTTTTTTTGAATAAACAAAGATGCTTCCCCGCCAGGCAATGGAAAACCAAGATTATTTTCTTTTATATTTGTTAAAGTAAATACAGCATAAACACCTTCATTATCTATAGAAGAATTATAAATATATTCTTTATTAAAATTTATGCTGAGATTTTTAAAAATATAAATCGTTGTATTTTGTTTTGACTCAATATCATAAATACCTTTAATATCATATTCATAAAATTCAGAAAGTTTCTGCAAAGCTGCGCTTTCCACATTTTCTGTCTGAACCCTTGCTGCTTTTAATAAAAACTTATCGTAATTTCCTGGTGTTAGATCTGTCTTTATGTCACCGGAAACAACATAAATTTTACAATTTTTATAATTCTTGTTTCCCTGATTTTTTATATTTACACTTAAATCTGCCTTTAATTCATTTTCTTCTTCGTCAAATATCAGATTATAATTTGCTGTCCATAATAAAGAAGTTGTAAAATAATTAAGATTGATATTTGTTGTTTTATCTTCTTTTGAATTAAATTTAACAATAAAACTCCCTGCTGTTAATGTAGGAGAATCTTTTACAGGGTATTCAATATATGAAATTTTTTCTTTGTTTATTTCATATATTAAATTATCAGTTTTTATTATTAATTTATCGGTATTTGTTATTATTTCACCTTCAATAATTTTTGAATCAACATATACTTTTACTTTTTTTCCGGCATTATTTTCCTGAACATAATTATCAATAAATTTATAAGAAAGATTTTGAAAATTTTCTTTTTCAAAAGTTATAAAAATTGTATTTTTCAGAATTCCTTCGTCATTATTAAAAAATTTTAAAACATTTTCACCCTTTTTTACATCTGTTTTATTTTTCTCTGTAACAAATGCCTTTGTTTTATATATTATAGTATAATTTTCCGTTCCGTTTGAATAAATTAATGCAATAAAACAAAAAAACAAAATCAAAAAAATTGTTTTCTTCATTTTTCTTTTTTTCCTTTGAGCATAAGAATAAACAAAACTAAAAATCCAAAAATAATTAAAAAAGGAACAATTAAATTTTTACCACCCTGCATATATTTAAATAATATTACAAGTGATATTAAAACAATCAATATTTCAATTATCAGACGACCTTTTGTGCTTGACCAGATTTTCCCCATAGCGCGCAACCTGTGAATGGCTGGCGGTAAAAATTTTTCTTTTTGTGATTGATTCATACGATATTTAATCCTGTCTCTTAAATTCAATGGCATATTATCCTGTATATTAGAAATTATTTTTTGTTTTTCTATTACATCCTGCCATAAATAAAGCTCTCTTTTACATATAGCACAATCTTTAATATGATTTTCTAATTCTAACTTTTCATCTGTATTTATAATATTACCTTTGGCATAATCTTTTAATTTTTTTCTTGCAACAGAACATTCCATTTATTCAAGCCCTTCCATTAAAATAATCATTTTTTTTACAATTTTTTTATTTACATTATATCGTCTGATGTATGACCTGTCTTTTTCAATTCTGTGAACAAAATCCTTAATCATCTTTTTTGAAAGATTAAATCTGTTTAAATAATAAATAAATTCAGGCATATTTTTATAAATAAAATTGAGTGGCAATTGTCTGTTAAAATATTCTCCTTCGCCTTTTGCATTGCAGGGTAATTTATTATGGACAATCTGAAGATTGTCTATTATCTTTTTTTCTTTTTCAAAATGCCACCTGACAATTGCATCCTGAATCTGTATTTTTTGTTTACAGATATCACAATCAAATGGCTTCATTTTATTTAAAGCATTTTTATCTTATTTAAAATTTCCCTGACTCTTATCGCTTCAACGGATTTGCCTGTCTTTTCATAAATTTTTAAAAGTTTCGAATATTCCTCTATAAGAAAGTTCTTCATATTTTTCTTTGTATAAATTTCAATTAAATTTTCATGCAGAATAACATTTTCCGCATCCACATTTGCAACTTTATTTGACATTGCAATTGCTTCGTCATACATCCCTTTGGATTTCAGTAATAAAAACGCCTTTAAATAATATTCTGCTGCTTTTTTATATTCTGTCATCTTCAAAAACACATCACCAATTTGTTCTAAAAGTTCTTCGCTTCCATTTATTATATCAGCTTCTAAAGATAAAAGCATTGATTTTGATTTCATATATTCGCCTGTCTTAAAATATATTTTTCCTAATAAAACTTTTTCTTCCTGAGTCAGTTCGGTTTCTGATTCAAGTATCCTTTTTGCCTCATCTATTTTATTATCTTTAAAAAGAAAGTATGCATAAAACTGTTTGCCATAAGATATGGATAAATCCATGGCTCTTTTTGCAATTACAATACCTTTTTGAATTGAATTTTCTTCAGCAATTGAAATAAAAATATCTTTAAATAATTCATCCGCTTGTTGTTTTTCGCCCTTTTTTATCATTTCTTCTGCCATCATTGCAAGTGCATCAATATTTGTTTTGTCAAGATTGATTATTTTTTTTGCAACATCAATAGCTTCATCAGTTCTATTCATTTCTCTGTATAATCTTAAAATATTTTCATAGGCTTCTATTGCATCTCCAATTAACATTTGTTTTTCGCATGCTTCAGCAAGACATAACAAAACATCAAGATTTTTAGAATCTAATTTATGTGCCTCTTTTAATGCAGGAATGGCTCGTGAATAATCGCCCTTATAAAATAAATCCTGGGCCTCTATCATTTTTACTATTTTTTCGTGCAATGCCTTTCCTTCCAGATCAAATTTTCTTGGATTTAATTTGGCTATTTTTTTATATAAAAAACCTATCTTTGACAGATTTTCTTTCTGCTGATAATCTTTTAATACAATAAGATAATGCTCAAATGCCTTTCTATCCTGGTCAATTTTAGCAAGAGCATCACCAATAGAATTATGAAGGGATATATCATTGGGGTCCATTTGTAATAATTTTTCATATTCTTTTATTACTTTTTCCCATTCACCGGTTTGTGCATATCTTGTTATTGTTTTAAGTATATCTTTTTTATTCTCTGTTGTCATAGTAAGTAATATTTTACCTTAAATTTATAAAAATTTTAACATAAATTATTTATTTTTTTTATTTAAAATTTCAATAAAAACTTCTGTTATCTCAGGGTCAAACTGTTTTCCTTTATTAATTCTTAATTCATAAATTGCTTCTTCCATAGAAAGTGCGTCTTTGTGTTCTCTTTTTGTTGTCATTGCATCAAATGCATCAGTGATTGCTAAAATTTTTGCTTCTATGATAATCTGGTCTCCTTTTAATCCCTTTGGATACCCCATTCCATCATATCTTTCATGGTGCTGTAGAATAATAGGTATAATATCCTGAAGTTGTTTGATATTTTTTAAAATTTTGGCACTATTTTCAGGATGTTTCTGAATTTTTACAAGGTCATCAGGAGTTAAAACTTCTTTTTTAGATAGAATGCTGCCATCAATTCCTATATTGCCAATATCTTTTAATATGGATGCAATTTTTATATTTTCAATTTGTTTTGGTTTTAAATTTAATTTTTGTGCTATTTCAACAGAATACTGGGCGACCCGTTTTGCATGTCCCGGGGAATATTTATCTTTTAAATCAAGAGCCATCATAAAAGCATTTAAAAGCCCTTCATAATAATCATCTAATTTTTCTGTCATATCATTAAAACTATTTGCAAGAATTTGAAATTCATTTTTCACATTAACTTTTATTTTATGTTTTAAATTGCCTGACGAAACAATTTCTATGCCTTCTAATAACACAGATAAAGGATGAGTAATTTTATTTGTAATAAAAACAATAAATATTATTGCTGATAAAATCAAAAGAATTGCAATAATTCCGCTTTTAATATAAATATTTATTATTCGTTCTTCAATGCTGGAAATATTAAGGCCGATATGAATACGGCCCAACATAATTTTCCCATTATTTGTCTGTATTTCTATTGGAGTTACTATGTTTTTACAATTTATTTCAAAACCTTCTTTAATATAATTTAAAAAATTATTATCTTTTATTATTTCCGGATGAATTGACTTTAAGTCCTTGCCGATTTCATTTATATTATTACTTGAAAAAATTTTTAAATTTGAATCTGTAACATACAAATACACAATTTCCGGGCTTTCCAATATCTTTTTAATATATAAGGATAAATTAAGCTGGTCTTTTTTCAAAATTGCTTCAGAAGATATTCCAATAAGATAATTGTTTATAATTCTTGATTTTTCATCCAGATTACCCAATAAAAGTTCTTTTGTATCTTTGACAATCAAATACGTTGTAGTAAAAACAGTTATTATTATTATCAATATTACACTTAAAATAAACTGTATTTTTATCTTCAAAATCCCCTCCATATTAATAAAATTTTCATAAGTTTACCATAAATATTATTAATGTCAATATTACATTATCACTATTAAATCTATTGTAAAAAGTTTATGATTTATGATATTTTGTGAAACATTGTGTCTTAATATAAAACAAAAAAGTATAAAAAAAAATTGCGCAGGGATATAGAGGGGTTTTTACGAGCAAAGGTAGGCTCAACCCTGCGCAATTATATTTTTAGCAAAAAAAATTTAATTTGTCAATATTTTTTTTTAAAATTTTTTATTTTATTTTAAATTAAGTATAAATAAATAACAAAAGGAAGCCAAAAATTGGATGCCTGCTTTCGCAGGCATGACATTTCTTGTTTATGAAGTTTTGAGGCAGTCTCTTCAGAGGGTGTCTCAAACTAAATATTTTTTCAAAATTAATATTACGAAATTACTGTGTTTTAAAATCCCACTTTAAATAAAGGGGGAAATAGGGGGATTTTTATAAAATTAAATCTCCCCTGACCCCTCTTTTTCAAAGAGGGGAAGTTTTGAGACAGTCTCTTCAACCTGCGATAGTTTTTGTATTTCCAATTTCCACATCCTAAAGCTTGACGCCTACAAAAACAATCTAATTGCATAATTGTCTGATTTCTTAATTTTTTAAATCCTGCAAATCTGGCAATCCTGCCAATCAGGCAATTAGATACTTTTTAACTTTCCAACTTTCAAACATTCAAACTTACATTTTACATTTCACTTTTTACTTTTCACATCTCACATTTCGCATCTTTCCAACCGGCATTCAACATTCTGCAATCGGCATTCTACAATGTAGTTATTGTTTTTCCCTTTGTATTTTATCTTACAACCGTTAATTTCTTTATTATTGTTTTATCATCTGCTATTATTTTATAAATATAAACCCCATTTGAAACTTTATTTCCCCTGTTATCTGTTAAATCCCATTCTATATTGTTTATCCCTTTTCGCATCTCAGTCCCTGCTATCTCTTTTTGCCAGATTATTTCACCTTTTATGTCTTTTATCTCTATTTTTACTGATTCCTGCTTATTCATTGAAAATCTTATTATTACTTTTTCTTTTGCTGGATTTGGATAGCAAAACACATTTGCATCTGCTATCTCTTTTGCCTCTTGTTCTTTTGATATATAAGAAGGTGACATCCCTGGTCCCTGTCCATATACCAGCACTCCATCATAATACACTGTTACTTTATCCCATTGTGTAAAACTCGTATAATTTATAAAACTCCAGTCATTTGCCTGGTCATACTGGCTCCAGTCGCTTTTATTAAATCTTGTATTCACTTCAAGATAATCATTTATTCCATTCCCAAGATTTCCCGCATCTGGCTTAAATGTTATTTTTAAATATCTGTCCTGTGTCCCAAATGAGCCAGTTATAATTCCTATATTTACCTTGTCTGTTATTGGATTTCCATTTACTCCTGCCCAGTCAATATAGCTTTCCTCTAGCTTTACTGCCCCATCGTATTTATACCAGTATCTTATTTCAAGTTTTGTAATATTTAAACCCCCTGTACCTTTGTTTTTTATCCTGAATTGCGGATGTGGCGATGCACTGTATCTATATATATCTCCTGCCTTGAATTCAAGAATAATTGCAACAGGAACAGGTGTCATTGTCCGTGTTGGTGTAATTGTTGATGTAGATGTCTTTGTCGGAGTTTTTGTTTTAGTAAATGTTCTTGTTAATGTTGGTGTTTGTGTTAATGTATTTGTGCGGGTATGTGTCAATGTTTTTGTTTTACTTGGTGTTATGGTAAAAGTATTTATCAAAGTTATAGTTCTAGTTAAAGTTGGTGTAATTGTTTCTGTTATTGTTGGACTTGGCGTTATTGTGTTTGTTAAACTTGGAATTACAAAAGTTGCACTTGCAGTAACTGTATAAGTTGGTATTGGAAGAATTAAACTGCTAATTCTTAACAAGAATGCATCTGTTCCGTTCATTCCAAATGTCCCTGTCTCACCCACAACGACAAAATCACCGTTTGAAAGCCCTATGACTGAATAAGCAATGTCATCCGGCTCTCCACCAAAAATTTCATTCCATAAATTATTTCCATAACTGTCTATATATAATAAATAAATATTTTTGTTTGTTTCTGATTCACTTGTATAACCGGCAAGCATATATGTGTCTGCATAAGAAGAACCTGCTACCGAATATGCTGCGTCATCTCCTACGCCGCCATACGTCTTTGTCCACTCTACGTTGCCGTTTACATCTGTCTTTATCAAATATACATCCTTACCACCTACTCCGTATGATGTTGTCTCTCCTGCTATCAAATAGCCGCTTCCTGTTGTTATCACTGAATATGCCACATCATCTCCTGCGCCGCCATATGTCTTTGTCCATTCCACATTTCCATTTACATCTGTCTTTACCAGATATATGTCCTTACCACCTGCTCCGGACGATGTTGTCTCTCCTACGATTAAGTATCCGCTTCCTGTTGTTATCACTGAATATGCCACATCATCTCCTGCGCCGCCATACGTCTTTGTCCAACTCACATTTCCATTTACATCTGTTTTTATCAAATATACATCCTTACCACCTACTCCGTATGATGTTGTCTCTCCTGCTATCAAATAGCCGCTTCCTGTTGTTATCACTGAATATGCCACATCATCTCCTGCGCCGCCATATGTCTTTGTCCATTCTACGTTACCGTTTACGTCTGTCTTTACCAGATATATGTCCTTACCGCCTGCGCCATAAGACATTGTCTCTCCTGCTATCAAATAGCCAGCCCCTGTCCATATTATTGAGTTACCGGCATCGTTATCTACACCGCCATAAACAGTCCGACTTTGTTCATTTCCATCCTCATCAGTTTTTAACATAAAAACATCAAATCCACCTGCACCAAAACTATCTGTCCTGCCTGCAATTGCAAAACTACCACCTTCTGTCACTCCTCCTGCAATATCAGTCCCGCTTCCTGGATATACTGACATTCCTTCCGGAGTTGCTGCAGGCGTTATTATCAAAGTGGGCGTCGGACTTATTGTATTTGTTAATGTTTGCGTCAAAGTTACTGCCAAAGATGGAGTTAAAGTCAGGGTAAAAGTTTCTGTTAATGCAATTACCTCTGTAGCACTCGCAGTAGATGAAGGGACTACTGTATTTGTTAATGTAACTGTTGACAATAGCGTGGGTGTATCAGTTGCTGTTGGCACAGGTATGCATACATCACAATTATCAATATATCTTAAGACAGCCATATCCATTCCATTGTTTTCCATATACGCACTCCCTGTAATTACTATTTTCCCATAATTACCCTGAGAAGAATTATACTCATTATAAACTGCTATTCGTTTTCCTTCTGTATAGCCGGTAATGTCATAATATGGAATTGCCTCTGTTCCATTGCCAAAAGTAAGGTCAGGTGCCCCGTTATTTGTATATCTTAAAACAACCAGGTGCCCATCTGTAACTCCTGTTACAAGTATTCTTCCACAAGTATCTATTTCTATTCCAAAACCCTCATCATAGCCACTGCTATCGTGTAAAACAGGTCCCCATACTTTGTTTCCATTACTGTCATATTTCCATACGGCAACGTCATATGCATCTGCAAGCGATCTGCTTCCTGTTACATATATGTTACCCAATTTATCAAGTGTCAAGTCATATCCTGTATACCTGTAATCAATACTATCATTAAATAATACTATTCCATTATTACCAAAATTCGTATCAGGTGTTCCATCATCATTATATTTCCACAATGCCATATTATATTTTGCACCATCATATACTTCACCTGTAACATATATTTTAACAGGATTGTTTTTATCCACTGCTATGCCATAACCAAAATCATTATATCCATAGTTATATACTATAACGCCATTATTTCCAAAACTTGTATCAAGGCCATTTGTATCAATGTCATATTTATATATTGTCATATCATAATTAGAACTAATTATATTATAACTATATCCTGCAATTATCACCTTTTCTTTGTTAGTTGCAGGGTTAATATATGTTTTTATTGACCTTGCTGTGTCAAAACCTCCCGGATTGGTTCCTGTTGCATTATCATATTGTAATTTTAACATACCTGTGGTATTTACTGGTTCGTATTTCCATAAAGCCATGTCAATTGCAGATGTTCCTGCTGCTGTTGCAATCGCACCTGTTATCCATATATTGCCGCTATTATCTTCTGCAAGTGAGGCTCCAGAATTCCTCTGTCCTGTATAATAAATAAATGCCACACTTACATTACCAACGTTATTTATTCTCCATAATGCCATTATGTTTTCGCTATAGGGGCCAACACTCCTTGCACTGGAACCAGTGACATAAATATTCTGACTTTTAGTTATGATAATGCTTTCACCGCTATCAGCACCATTTCCGCCTCCTGCATTATGGTGAGTTACAATTCCATTGCTGCCAAATCCTGTATCAAGGACAACGCATCCCGGTGGAGTTGGTGTCAATGTATTTGTTGGTTGTTGTATACTGGTTGCTGTTGGAGAAAAACTTGGTGTTGCTGTAAATGTAAAAGTAGGTGTTGCAGTTTCTGTATGTGTTATTGTAGGTGTTTCTGTTGTTGTTATAGTAAAAGTTATTGTCTGAGTAGGTGTTAATTCAACAGGCTCCTTCCCCCAAATAAGAACTCCATAATAATAAACTGTTACATTATCCCATTCTGTAAAATCTAAATATCTTGCAAAACTCCAGTCATTGCTCTGGTCATAATCGCTCCAATCTGTTTTATTAAATCTTGCCTGCACTTCAACATTCTCGCCGTTAGCAATATAACCTGCATTAGGACTGAATGTTATTTTTAAATATCTGTTCTGGGAAGCGTCATAATCACCGCTTATTATGCTTACATATGTTTCATTTGTAATTGAATTTCCCTGCGGTAACCTGCCAGCCCAGTCAACCCATGATTCTTCAGCCTGCCCATTTCCTTCATATTCATACCAATACCTTATTTCTATTTTGCTTAAATCATAACTGTTATTACTGTTATTATATAATTTAAACTGCGGATGCGGTGAATTTGTGTAAATTCCGGAATGACTGTCAGCTGTCCTGTAATGCAAAGATATTCCTGTTGCAGTATGACTTATGGCATAAGCAGAGACAGTATTACTCCATCCAAAATTATCATAAATATCAACTGGTATTACAATATAATAATAAACAACGCCTGTTGTTACGCTTTCGTCTATATATTGTGTTGTATTTATATCGGGCAATATGTGAAAAAATTCAACCGAGGAAAGGAATTCCTGTAATGAATTTCCCGGGGATGTTGATCTTGCTATAGAATAATACTTTATATCATATGTTCCTTTTTCAGAATATGTCCAATTAAGCATTATTTTTTCAACCAATCCTGTTGCTGTTAATGTTACGCCACCAGGCGGAGTAACAAAAGATGTCATTGTTACTGATACAATATTAGAATAATCCCCGGTATCTCCTTCATCTGTAATTGGCTGAACTTTATAATAATATATACCCGGCTCAAGAATTCTATGGTCTTCATATACAGTTGAAGTAACAGAATCAAAGAATGATATTTTTTCGTCTTCCAACCCTTCAGGCGTCGTTGCCCTGAATACATTATAATAACTTATAGGATCAGTACCTGCAACCGGTGTTGTCCATGTAAGTTGTACATACTCATTTATTATTTCCGCAGTTAAAGTAATACTTTCCGGCAAAGAAACCGGCCTGGCAATTACAATATTTGTACCGGCGCTTTCGCAGCCATAGTCATTATGTGCTTTAACAAGATATTTATAGTATTCTCCATTTGTTACGTTTGTGTCCAGATAAGGTGAACCACTTACAGATTCATTATTTATTTTTTGGAATTCGTTCAATTCAATATTAGAGCGGTAAATATTAAAACCTGTTATACCATTCTGGCCCAAAACTGTATTATCCCACTCTATTGTTATAAAAGAATCTCCTGCTATTGCACTAACCCATAAAGGTTCAGATAATATTTTGCATTGAGTCATAATACTTGCTATCAAAGAATATAAACCTGCATTACCATAAATATCTATTGCATTTAATTTATAATAATAAACCGTATTTTGTACCACATTAAAATCAGTAAAACTGGTATTTGCAGTCTGGCTAATTAGTGTGTAATTAATACCTTCTGTTGAACGATAAATATTATAATATGATATTTCATAAGTAGTTGGTGAACATACCCATGTTAAATTTATTGATGGCATATCGTTTGTGGTGATTTCAATAAATACAGGTGCTTCAGGCAGTGCAAATGGCGTTACAGTTACTGTATTTGACTGTTCGCTTGTCCTTCCTGAATAATCATTTGCAATGACATAATAATAATACTGCAATCCATTAGTTAAACCTGTATCTGTGAATTGATTAGTTACTGTAGTTGTAATAAGATTATATGTTACGCTATCTGTTGACCTATATATATCATATCCTGTAATTGTATAAGTTCCGGGTGTTACTGTCCATATAAGCTGGATTACCTGGTCGCTGCCAATAGCACTTAAATCCGGTTTGGAAGGCGGTATATATTCCAGATACGCAAGAACAGTATTAGAACGTGGTCCTTCTTCACTAAAATTTGAAACAGCCGCTACATAATATATATATTCAAAACCAGAAACAATTTCAATATCTTTAAATTTCTGCTTGCCGGTATTGCCAAGTAAATAATATCCGGCACCGGATGATTTATAGATATTATAATTTTTTATCCCATCTGTTCCTTCATCTGGTTTTGTCCATGTTAAAATTATATTTTCATTTTCAATATTTAAACTCAATATCGGAGATTCTGGCAATTTTCTTGGTCTTACACTAATTGAATTGGAAATTATTTCTTCAACCCCTGTTTCATCAAATTCTTTTACCAGATAATCATATATAACATTGTTTAAGACATGAGTATCTTCATATTCAGAAATCATACCATTATAAATAGTGGTTATTTTTTTATATTCTGTTTCTTCTTTTAATTTTCTATAAACATTATATCCTGATACTGCATAAGTGCCGGTTGCAGTAATACTTAATGACCAGCTTAAATTTATTTTACTATCATAAACAATTGCGGTAAGAGTAATATCTCCGGCATTGCTGTTACATCTCACATTTACTGTATTGGATGCTGCCCCGGTTACATTTCCAGCTAAAGCGCTTATATAATAAATATTATCAATATTTCTTTGTATATCTTCACTGTATGAAACCTGTGTATTTGAAACAGTATTTATTAAAATAAATGGGCTTTCTGCTGATGTTGCCTTGTATATTAAATAATAATCTATTTCATCAGTCCCGGTATTTGTTATTGTCCAAGTAAGTAATGAATTATTATTAATAAGAACTCCTGTTAATTCAGGAGCCGAAGGCGGAGCAACAGGTCTTGCAATTGCTATGTTTGATTGTAAACTCTCAATATTAAATGTATCTGTTGCTGTTACTATATAATAATAGGTAATACCATTAATAACATCATTATCCGCGTAATTAACCGCAGCAGTTACTGTTAATAATATAAAATCACTTAAATTTTCAGAATAAAAAGTACTCCTGTAAATTGTATAATAATTTATTGGATTCTTTGAATACGGCTCATTCCAGAATAAATTTACTATTGCATCCCCTGCAAAGGTTTCCAGATTCTGCGGTGGCTGCGGTCTGACATTTTCTATGTATGCACAAACTGTATTTGACGCATCGCTTTCATGGTTTTTAATATCCACAGTTTTTATAAAATAGCAATATTCACCTTCTTTAAATATGGTCCTGTCAAGATATTCAGTAATAGTATTTCCAACTCTATCAATAAATAAATAATCACATAATTCACATGTGCTTCTATATATGTTATAACCATCAATTGCATAAGTTCCCTGTGTTGCCTGATTCCAGTTTAATCTAATATCTATATCCTGGGTTGTTGCAGTTAAATCCAGAGGCGCCAAAGGCGGTGCAAAAGGAATAAGTTTTACTTCTTCTGATGTAAAACCTGTATTACCCATTACATCAACTGCCTGCACCGCATAATAATATTCTATCCCATTTGTCAGGTCTGTTTCACAATAACTTGTATTTGTTACTGTGGTGTATAAAGTTAAATTTTCATTATCCATTCTTTTATAAATATTATAATATGCAACATCGTATGTTCCGCTGACAGGGTAATTCCAGTTAATGCATATTGATTTATCCTGCGCATATACTGTTGTAAATACCGGAGCTGATAACCTTTCAAAAGGTGTAAATGAAACCGGCTCTGACAACCTGCTAAAACCTGTTGGATAATTATTATCAACTGATTGTAACCAGTAATAATATGTATTTCCATTTATAACAGATGTATCTGCATACTGTAATTCAAATACAGGTATATCATTAATTTTTTTAGCACTTTCTATTGTTGTAGATGTGCTTCTATAAATATTATATGCAACAACAGGATAACTACCATCAATACCTTTATCCCATATTAAATTTATCAGTTTATTATCCACTGTTCCTGTGATATGCAAAGGTGCCTGGGGCGGAATTATTTCCAGAGAAACATCTTCAGGATAATTGACATAGCCATCTTTATCACTTGCTTTATCTGTTACTCCATATTGCCATAAAGCAATTTTATAAGGTTTATTTATTATTTGTATTCGCTGGTTTGCTTTATCTACTATCAATATTCTTGTTGGGTCTGTTAATTGATATGCTGCAATAGGATTATCCAGTTGATTATCATCTGTTCCTGAAATACCAGCGTATGTCCACACAATATTTTTATTGCTATCTACTTCTATAATTCTATTATTATCTTTGTCAGTAATTAAAGTATTTCCATTTACCAACCGATGTGCCATAACCGGATTATTTAACTGATTATTACCAGAACCCTGGCCACCATCAAATATATTTGTCGGATTACCATATTGCCACACTATATTTCCGTTCTCGTCAACTTCAATAACTCTGTGATTATTTTTATCTGTAATTAAAAGATTATTATTTAAAAGTTTTTCAGCATAAAATGGTTTATTTAAAAGACCATTTGTAATTCCTGCTGATAATTCAGAACCCCATTTTTTTACAATATTGCCGCTCTTATCAACTTCAATAATCCTGTTATTGCCACTGTCAACAATAAGTGTATTGTCGTAAGGTAACCTCTGGGCATGTAAAGGATATGAAAGTTCATTTATATTGTGTCCTTCTCCACCTTCAAAAATATTATTTGGATTTCCATAATGCCATACGATATTACCACTTTCGTCAACTTCAATAACTCTATGGTTGCTTTTTTCAGCAATTAACAAATTGCCGTCTGGCAATGAATGAACGCCAAATGGCCAGTTTAAATAACCGTTATTTATTCCTTTTTTCCCGTTTATCCCATACTGCCATAATTTCTGTTTTTCATAATTTGTCTTTATTATTCTTTCGTTGCTGGAATCAGAGACGTAAATTGTTACTTTTGTCGGAATATGCGGCATTGCATATGCAATAGGCGATGGCTTGCTCTCATTTCCATAAGTATCAGTCATTGTTATACAATAATAATATAACGTCTCATTTACTACATTTGTATCTTCATAAGAATTTTCAGTAGTTGTTAAAATCAAATTTGCACTTGCAGTAATATTATCCGGAGTTATTGCTTTATATATATTATACCCTGAAATTTGCGCCATTGTATTTATTTGCGGCACATCCCAATTAAGGATTATTTTGCTGTCTTCTGCGGTTGCAGTAAGTGATGTTGGACCATTAATTTGACTTCCAAGAACAATTGCCTGTCCTCCGCTGGATTCTGTAAATACAATATAATCTTTATATAATGAAGGAGTATATAAATTGCCACCAATACCAGATATGACATTAAAATATTTAATTGCACCATCTTTTTTATCAATTATACATAATTTATTATCAACACCAAAATACAGATATCTATTATCGCAGACAATCATTGAATTTACCAAGGACGACCCGATGTTTGTTTTCCATAAAATCGAACCGTTGTTCTTATTTATTGCTTTTATATGTTTTTGGGCAGTTGAAGTGTCATAAACAAGAACATATATTAAATTGTTTTCATTTATAATATTACTATGTATCTGACATCCGCTTGCCGTAAAAACAATCTCGTCATATCCGTTTTCCGGATTTATTTTATGGATATTGCCATTAGAATCGCCGATATAAATATAACCATCGGAGCCTAAAGCAACTGGTATTCGTTCAAACGATAAATTTGACTGCCCAATATTTATATCCCATAATAATGCTCCTGTTTCAACGCTTAATGCAAATACATTCGTCAACGTATCATATATTAACCTGTCATTCCATACCGCTGGTGGTGAATACAATTCCTTATTTGACCAATTTGAAGGCGGTGCAAACAGCCATTTTTCGCTTCGTGCGGTTTCGTTAAAACACTTGACTGTGTTTAATTCTGTTGTTATAAAAATACAATTATTGTATTCAACCGGTATCTTTTCATATAAAGTATAAGTATTGTCTCTTGAAATAATATTTTTATTAATCACCAATTCTTGTTTGCCTGTAAAAATATTAAGTTTAATTATCTTGCTGTCCGGATAAGAAACTTCGTGTTCATTAAAATATATGCAATCATTTAATATTGATGCACCTTTTATCTCATCGGATGAATATGTCCATAAATCCTTAAAAGTGTTTATACTGTAAGCATGTATTTTATCGTCACCAGAGTAATAATAACGGTTGAAATATATAAATATCCCATCTCTTGTTACCGGTAAATGTATCATACGTCCATGGGATAAATTTTGGTCGAACTTTCCAAGTATGGATAATGGGAATTTTAAATTGTTATCTTTATTTATTTTACCGCTTCTCTGGTTGTCATGCAGATAAGTCAGCCAGTTATTGCTTGTATATTCATCGTTTAACATAATATTCACATTATCTGAACTTGCTATTAGATTATTGTATTCGTCTATTGCAAAAACCCTGTAAAAATAAGGTTTTTGCTGTTCTACTGTATTGTCAATATAAAAGATAGATGTCGTAGCAGTCAATTTATTATATGCACCTTCGTTTCGTGAAATAATAGCGCCTGATGTTGAACGGTATATTTCATAATTCACGTTTCCATTAAATACTGTTTCAGACCAATTAAGTTTAACCTGCGTTATTTCATTGGTCAAACTGAGCGAGATTCGTTTATTATTGCCAATGTTATAAACACTCCCGTCATTACTGAACGCCAGCATATTTCCATTAGGCAGTATAACAGGACTTATATCGTTTCGCTCTATTAAAGCAAAATTCCAGAGAAGATTTCCGTCATTTGATAAACATACCATTTCATTATTAGTATCGGTTGTATAATATATTTTATTATTCTCATCTATTATCAATACGCCAGCAAAATTCTGGTTTGGCTTTACATAAATAGTTGCAGTGTTTCCGGAATTATCAAGTTTAACAACCGCCTGACTGGTTATCAGTATTACATCATCATTGCCGTTTATTGCATAAACGTTTATATTATTGTCCATTTGTTTTGCAACAATTGTATTCCCTGTATTTGAATCAAATATATAAGCCATGTTGGTATTTGAACAAACCACAATATTGCCGTTTAATTTTACCATCGGTTCTTTTAACATATTATACGTCTCCACGTTAAAATTAATACTGCCTTCGGGAGACATTGAAATCAACCGTGTCCCTGCGCTTACAATTATATTCCCGTTTAAATCTATAACAGGTTGTGATAATGCATTGCCCTCTCCAATCCCGTATGCCCAGATGCTGTTCATGTCACCGGATCTCTTGTATAAAATATCGTTTTCACTAAAATACATATTACCGTTATCGTCTATTGTAAATCCGCCTATTAAGTCACTTCCTGTTTTGACCCAATTTAAATCACCTGTTGATTTTTCGGTGTTTAAAATATGATATGAGGCAGCTGTATATAACGTTGAGTCAGAACAACTTCCGTTTAGTATTCTGGTTGTATTTGCATCAAATTGAATCGATCCCCAGAAAAACGAAGAATTTTCATTCAGTGCATAAAGATTTATTTTTTGGTTTGCATTGTCCCCTGCGTAAAGAACATTATTTATATCCGTTACAAATTGCGAGTATAACGTGAAATATCCTCCTTCGCCATGAACATTTTTTTTCCAGTATAAATTAAAACTGGAAGGTCCTGAATATATGCTTCTTTTTCTATTATATTTATTTACTCCATAAATAGGATATGAAGAATTTTCCAATCCGCCTGCCGGAACCACATAAACAGCATTTGTGCACACAGTATTATTGTTTGCGTCTTTTGTTTCAATTCTATAATAATAACCCGATCCATTTACCGGCTCAAAATCATTGTATTTATAAACTATATCCGCATTGGTTGTTACACTCGCAACCAATGTATAATTAACAGCATCAGTACTTCTTAATATGTTATACGCACTGATTTCATAGGTGCCATCTTCTGCCTTTTCCCATGTAAGTTTTACCCAGTCATTTTTTGGTTGAACAATTAAATTTTTAACAACCCCGGGTAAAATAAGTTCAGGTGTTGCAGTAACAGGTTGTGAAACACACATACTATTGCCATTTGTATCAATGGTTAAAACAAGATAATAATAAGTTGCATTATTTGTCACTGAATAATCATCATAAATTGTAGGTGTTGTAAAATCTATTAGTTCGTATTTTGTCCAATCATTCCCATATTCTGCATCAGTTGAACGATAAATGTTATATCCTGATACAGGATATGTCCCTGTATCCGGAGCATCCCAGGAAAGCCTGACCCATTTGTCCTTTGCAGTTGCGGTTAAATTTTTTGGCTCTCCTGGTTTTATTAAAAATGGAGTGGCGCTTACAATCTGGCTTGGCACAGATAAATATCCGGCAACATCTGAAACTTTTATATAGTAATAATATTTTGTATCGTTTGTTAACCCGGAATCAGTATATGAAGTAAGAGTTGTAGAACCCAGATATTCATAATTTTCTATCTGGTAATAATATTCAGGTATTGTTGTCCTGTATATTTTATATGAATCAATTGCACTGCTTGCAGGCAAAACCTCTTCCCAGCTTAAAATGATTTGTGTATCTCCGGCTGTGGCAGTTACATTTTGAGGGGCATCAGGCTTTTTATAAACCTGTATTGAAACAGTATTTGATGCAGATGATGTCAAACCGTCAGTATCAATTGCATAAACATAATATGAATAAACATTACCTGTTGTTACATCTACGTCACCATAAAACGGATTAAAACTTGTCTTTATATATTCAAATTCTCCACCTGTTGACCGCATTATCACATAACCGTTTAATTCATTACTTCCCTTGCTTGATGCATTCCAGACAAGAGAAACAGTGCCGTCTCCGGTTGTTGCAGTTAAATTTAGAGGAGCAGAAGGTGGTATAGAACCCGCAACTTTTATTTCAGCAGATGCAGGACTAAAATTTGCAGGCAAATAATTATCTAATGCTTTTACTATATAATAATATTTTTCCTGTGGATTTACTTTACAATCTGTATATGTTGTAGAAGTGATATAATTATATCCATTAACAGGAGATTTTTCATAGACACTCGGAATTGTACTTTTAAATAACGTATAACCAGATATACTATACGTCCCCTGAACTGCTGCATCCCATGTTAATTTAATACAATTATCCAAGAATATACCGGTAAAATTATCAGGCGCGTTTGGACTGACAATAGCAGATACTTTTATTTCTTCGGACATATTACCTGTATTTCCTTCTATATCCTCTGCAGCAATCCTGTAATAATATACAAAACCATCAGGCACCAAATCCTTTATCTGTAAATCTGCTGTTGTTGTTAATAATTCCGGTGCCATTACAGGCTGTGTTGACCTATAGATTAAATATCTGGAAATATAACTGGCAGGCGGGCGTTGTAGCGGTGGTGTCCAAACAATAGTGACAGTATTTGCAATCAAATCAACAGAAACTATTTCAGGAGCATAAGGATTAATTATTCCTGATGTATTAAAAGATAAATCATAAATTTCATTTGATTTTATTTTACTTCCAATTATATCATTTGCAATAATATAATAATCAAAATTCCCGTAATTACTGTATGTAAAGTAATCTCTGTAACTTGTAATATTACCTGCAACTTTTGTTATCATCTCATAAGTTTCCTGTGATTCTGACTTTCTATAAATTTCAAATGATTCTATATCATATAAATTTGGTGCATTAAAATACCACATTAAGTCAATACTATTCAAAGTACTTTTCCCATTCAAAACAAGTTCTGGTTTTGCTATGCCTGATGGTGCAACAGTTACATTTGCCGAAACAATTACACTGTTGCCATATATATCATAACAAACAGCTGTTATTGTTGCCCAACCAGGTTCTGTAATGCCCTGTTTGATAAATATATTCCCTTCATATAGATGTTCAAGTATCAGCCATTTATTACCAACATTTATCCCATAAGTTTCATAATCAGATATATATCCGCCATTTTCATCTGATATAGTTGCCAATATTTCAGTTACTGAATCAGTTCCTGTTATTTTTTGCAATGAATTTAATTTATATAATTTATCACCGATTATAATTGATTTGCCTGTCCAGCTCCCATCCGTAGGTATTAAAATATCCTGTCCGATTTCATATCTTTCAAGTATAATATTACTTACTGTTAAACCAAATCCGCTGATAGGATATTTATTTATTGCTTTTACAGTTCCGGTTAAAGATATTACCGGATATATATCAATTTTTTCGTTAGTAGAAAATATTTCTTTTTGATTTGCTGCTGATAAAAATTCTAATTGCGGTGGTTCTTTTAATTTCACGTTTGAAATTACCTTGACATTAAATTTTTCCGCATTTAGTCTTGGAAATACTGTCATACTTACTTCTGGCAATTTTGTCCCGGCATAAAGTTGTATAATATTTCCATTACCCCTGTTGCCTGCTTTATCATTTGCTGAAGAATATAATATATACTGGCCCTGTGGGTCTGTCTCTGTCATTATTATTTTTGCATAATACTTATCCTGCGTATCATATAATTTCCATTCCAGGTCAGGCAATATTCCTGCAGAAACCGGATTTACAATATTTCCATCCTTATCTATTAACACAAATGCCATATATTCCATACCCTGCAATGTCGTGTTAATACTGACTTTATATATCTGATAGAAAACATCATTTATTTTTATCTGCTTGCCTTCAAAACCATAATAGTATTCATTATCGTATATTTTTGCGGTTTCAAATATACGCGCTATAATAGAATTACCTGTAAATTCTATATCATAATACGCATTTGCAGTTAAAATACCATTATCAAGAAGTATATTTTCATCAGGTAAGGAGAAAACCTGTAATTGTTTTGCAACTGGTGTCACAGAACTCATCATTGAAACATTTGGCAACCCTTGTATTTTTTCAGACACAGTTATTGTAACACTTACAGGTGTATTTAATTTAACAGGTTCTGTATCAATATCAGCACTAACTTCAGGCGGTGTCCTGTCTATTATAAAATATGCACTACCTTTGCCTTCATTACCAAGTATATCTTTTCCACGGGCATTAATTGTTACTATTCCTTCGCTATAAGTATTATCTACAGTAAATTTACCTTCATAAATATTTGATAAATCATAAATTACCCAGCTATCCCCTGGCTTGATTATTTCATTTATTACTGCATAAGGTGCCGGTTTATAAATTTCAATATATACATCTGTTATATTATTCTCAACTGATTTAAAAATATTTTTTATTGTATAATTTATATCACGTATTGATATTGACTTATTATCCCATGAACCATCTGCAGGATACGGGTCAACTTCGCCCTGCATTAAACTTGCTATTTTAATTTTTTCCGGATAATAATTTGCTCCAAGCGTCACACCAACCGAAATCACATTTCCCCTTAATATAGAACTTCCCGCAACCGGCTCTGCAAACATTGTAATTTTTAATGGTTCAGAATTTCCAGGCAGATTCAAAAACACTTCCGGTGGTTGTGATAAATTTCTTTCTGCCTCTAATCTTATTTTTACATCTCCTTCTTTTATATATTGCGGTGCAGCAGCAATTTTAAAATCAGTTAAAGTCGTTTCAACAATAAATGCTGCTGTGGCACTTCCCGTATTCCCAACTAAATCATTTGCAGTTACTTTTACGATTGCCTCGCCATCAAAACCGGAAAATACTTTGTAATAGACAACATATTTATTGCCGCTGTCAATTATATCTGATTCCTGTATTTTAATTTCATTGTATCCACTCTGCTTAACTGTTACTATTGGTTTATCTTTTAATTGTTCTGATGGAGTTATTGTAATACTTACATAACCTTCCCTGAGTTCCCTTGGTGATATTTGAATATCAATAGCAGGCGGCTTTAAATCAACCAGGAAATCTGCTAATCCATAGCCGGTATTGCCTGCCAAATCAACACAGGTTGCAGAGATATAATAATACCCGTCTAACATATTATTGTTAATTATGCTGAAAATTCCTGCATATTTATTGCCGCCTTCTATCTTTTCCGTATCAACGTAATAAATATTGGATGTATTGGATGCCGGGTAAACTATAACTACCGGCTTTTGTGCAAGTTCCCTGTTTATATCAACAAAAATATTGACATCCTCTGCTTTTGCAATTGCAGGAGACATAGCAATATTTATGACCGGCGGATTTTTCCAGATTTTAAACGAACCATGTCCGTTTAAAACGCTGCCGTCATATTTTACAGCTTCTATAAATATATCCGCTACACCATCATTTTTATCATTTGTTACTCTATAATCTGTCCAGAATTTACCAATTGGAATATTTGTGTCTTGGAAAAATACTGTTTTAAGATTTAACTTTTCGTGCACTGTTTCCAAAGGAGGAATAACATAGGAATCAATTGTATTATAGGATATACTAAGCCGCGCAACAGAATAATCCTGCCATTTATCACTTCTTGCCCAGCATGTCAGTTTATGCCATCCTTTTTTAAGCGTAATTACAGTTGTTCCCTCGCTTAACCTGTAATCATTTATTCCATCAATAAAATATTCTTTGTATGCCATATTATAAGAGTATGCCGTAACTGTCACCGCAGTATCATCTTTATATATATAAAAAATATCACTTTTAATTGTGTCAATTTTATCCGAAGCATTTTCAATCATTATTAATTTTTTGGCAACAGTTCCGGCAGCAGGCATTTTTGTAAAAGTATAACTAATTCTTTCTATGCCTGTATTTATTGGGTCTGGTTGTGCTTCTACAATTACATCATCCAAAGAAGTATCAATCTCAAAATTATGTTTCTTCTGCACTGTGTTTCCGAGTAAATCTTCAACAATTATATCAATTGTCGCAATCCCTTTCATATTTTCAGATATAGCTTTTTTAATTACCCCGGTATAAACATTAATATTCTCAGAAACTTCGTCTGAATTTAATATAATCTCTAATGTTTTGCCATTGGGTAATTTTATAAAACCTGAAACAGGCGTTTTTATTTTTTTATTTGACTTTAAAATAACTTCCACATCTCCTCCGCTGCAGATTTCAGGATTTGTGCCGATTGTTATATCCGGCGGACTTTTATCAACACCTAAAAACACAACAGAAAAATGTTTTAATTGGGTAGATAAAGTAACAACAGTATCAAGGGGTGTGTCAGGTCCAATATCAGGTGAAATTATAGGTGAATGATTTTCAAGTTGTTTTGTTTCTTTATTGTAAGTATATATTGTCAATGTCCCTATATCATTAAGGTTATAAGTTGTTCCAAAACCCAGCTGTCTTAATGTTGCTTTAAATTGTATTATTGCAGGCTCTGCATCAGGATTAAAATCATCTTCTGATAAACTTGCACTTGTAAGAGAACCATCAGAATTTATCGTATAACTTTCAAGGCTAAAAACAGGTCCTATGGGCTTGAATTCCTCATTAAATATATCTATGTCTTCTTCTTTAACAGGAGAAATCTGGATTAATTTATCATTCTTTAAACTTCCAAAAGGGAAATTTAACTGCAAAAAACCATATGCATCTGTTATCGGCAGGGGCTGTTTGGTTGCCAATATTTTCTGGCCAATGGCAATGTCACGAACAACTGATTCTTTTACAAGACCAGTTAAATCATAAGTTGTTACCTTTACTTTATATGCCCCTATTTCTCCTGTTACTTCCCAGTAAGCATGCCACACATTGGTATTTTTCGTAACTGTTTCGTCTTTTATAAGATTCCATTGGTTTTCATTTAGTTTTTTATATTCAACAACATACTTTTCACCTGGTAAAAGTGTTCCTGCAGTGCCTGTTAATTTAATAAAAATTTTTCCTTCGTAAGGAAAATTTCCTGAAAAAACAGGGACAAACTGGTCCTGCCCTTTATTATCTGAATATCCACTATCTGATAAAACCCATTTATCTTTAGCCGGCTGATTATCAGACAAATCAGGGCTGATTGTATCATCATAAAAGCCTATTATACCATGAGGACTTATTGTTATATTATCTATGTTTCCGTCTTCTTTAATTTTTTTAAATATTATATCAGGATTGATAACCGCGCTACCTGTTTTTATAGTTGGTGGATAATACGGTCCTGTTATTTCCCATTTACTAACATAAGGTGCAAACCCAAAATCAGCAATACCAGGGATAAACACATTATTTTTCTGGTATATACCACCTGTTTTTGCCTCCTGTTCAAACAACTCATTAAAAATTCTGTGCCTTTTATATTCATCCACTTGCAGGACAGGAATTGTGTCTTTATATGCTTTTTCAAATGTCAAAATATTATCAACCACTGGATAAGGGGATAAATTACTGCCAATCTCAAATTTTTTAAAAAATGTATTACGCCATTGTTCATAAGACATTTCACCTGAAGTAATTGAAATCCCATCAGGATAACCAAACATATTTAAATTTACATTTCCTGTCATATTAACCTTGAATTTTGTTCCATCATAAGGTGAGGGATTTGTAATTCCAATTTGCGGCTTAATATATTTATTGTCAAAAACAATATCGCAATACGTTGAATTAGAAACATAAGAAGACGTCAGGTTTCCGCATTCACATTTGTCAAAATCCAAGTCATAAATTATATCAACATCTGACGAATTTGTACCAGGTATTGTTTCTCCTGATAATCCCATATGATAATAAGTATAAAATTTTTCAGGAGGAGCAGGAATTTCCAATACTTTATATACAGGTAAAAGTCTGGTTTCATTCTCTGTTTTCAAAAAATATAAGTCAAAATAACTATATCTTGACTGATAAGGATCAAAACGAATGCTCAGTTTATAATAACCCGCCTTTGGAATTATTAATCTTGCTTCTTTGCCAAAATAATAACTATAAGTATAGCTCCATCTACTATCGTCAGATATCGTAGTATGTGCAATTTCTTTACCTGTATAATAGTCATTTACTGTAAAATGTATATCTTCGTTTATCATATGGAAGGTACTAGCGCGCGCTATTATTGTTACATTGTCAGCGCATGTTATAAAATTAATATATTCACGAAAATGTCCATTCCCGTCATTTTCTCCATGCATGCCATAAAGGCAATAAGGTAATGTTATTTTTGGTGATGGTTCAAAATTTGGTCCAGCTAAATGAGCGTTCGCCACATATTCCCATTCTGACACTATATAAAAATCCTCTGGGTTCCGTAAATGACGCGGCCATAGCCATTCATTGGGGGGACGTATAAATTGGTTTAAAGGGAATTCTCCAAAATGCCCAAAAACTTGTTCCTGCCATCTTGTATTTGCTTTTGCCGTAAATGTCAATTTTCTGTTATAATATCCTTTTCCATATATTCTATATTCATAATAAGGTTTTCCAGTCACATAACCATTATCTTCACCAATAAAATTCAAATTAAGTTGCGATATAATCGGTGCATCAGACCTTTCAACAGTAATATTTACTTTGTCTGATTTTGCTATTTCTTCTTCATTGTTTAAAACAACTATTTCAAGAATATAATGGCTTACTACCGGATATCCGGAATCATCCGTTCCATCCCATGTCAATTCTCCTTCGGAACTGGTTAATATTTCCTCTTTTGCAATATAGTTTGGATTGTCTTTTTGTTTTATCCTTAATTTTATAATGTATCCATTATCCAAATAATTGTTTGGAATTATATAAGAAATTTTTGAGTGTTGATGTGTTGTTGAATTATTAATAAAATACTGTGGATAGGCATTTAACTGTATCAGGTTGTTAATTTCTGTCATATATATATCTGATTTGAAATTCCCGACATCATCATATACGGTTAATTTGAATTTTATCGGACTATTCGTTAATAATGTTGTATTGAATATTCCTAACTTTCCCTGCGTCGGTCCTACATCTCTTGCATTATCAATAAAAGGTACCCAGTTATCCGGACTCGTAGTTGAGTATTCCAAAACATAATTCCTGAAATCTTCAGGATAAATATCATTGAAAGCCAACCCTTTAATTTCAACAATATTATAAATTTTTCCGTCTTTCTGGGGAATTATATCTATAATATCTGCAACGATATTGTTTCCATTTGGAATACATTTTAATATTATACTTGCTAATGCCTGCTTTTCCATAGTCGTTGTCTTTCCAGTAACATTGAACTGGACTTTATAAAGCGTTGTCGTTGACGGAAGTATTGAAGGATTGAATATTTTTCCATATCTTCCGTTTCCAAGGTCTTCCCAGTCAGCACTATTTATATAGACAACATCTGATGGATTATCCAAATTTGTTATTGTCGCATTAATATCACTGATATTAACGTTTGTAAATTTAAACAATAATTGTGTTTGTGTTTTAAATGGATTGGGATTTGCTATTATGTTGTATATTCCAATATCATTATCTACCTTAATGCCGTATATTGTTTCTGAACTAAAATAACCCTCTGAGTAATGAACAATAACTCTGAAATCATAATATCCGTCCTGTAACTGAGTTGAATCTAACACACATAAAACATCATTGGTTACTCTGACAAAGGAACGAACTACATTATCAGGTGTATTTATATATTTAGAAGGAAGTGTTATTGAAACCCAGTCAGCTTCGTTATGCTCGGCTGAATTTTCATTATGAATGGCATATTGAACCTCAAAACCTTTAAAATCAGACGGCCCTTCTGCTGTACCAACTATAGTCACTGACTTACCGCTTATAATTATCGGCTGTCTATACTGCGATGGTTCCAAAGGACCTGGTATATATGTTTTATGTTCATCTGTCAGCTTATTATCAATCAATCTTATATTAGGCGGAATTTTCCCCTTCATTGCATAAAAAACTGCTGTTTCACTATTTCCAAGTCCGTCCCACGCAACAAGTTCAATAGTATAAATATTATCTTTTACTAAACCGTCAGTGCCAATTATTTTATTTTGCAACTCCTTTGAATATTTGCTTATAATGTTATTATCATACGTGCCATCCCAGCTTATCTCATTTCCATTTTGATAAACAAACATTCCTGCAAAACCTTCTTCCGGAGTCCATATAAGTTTTTGATACTGTTTACGAGTTATTTGTTTTATTAAATTGCCGGTTTTGTCTTTGATGAAAATATCAATCCATACCTCCGGTGCAGTATATGTTTTAACCCGATAATGAATCTTTGTTTTTCTTTCTGATGTTGCGCTGCTCTTGGGAGCAAATAAAAAAGGAGATGCATAAGCAACATCTATTACCGGTTTTTTATTGGCAGGCAATAACAAATAATTACAATGGTCTATTTTATTAGTCCTGAAAATAATCATATTCTTACCTATATCAAGTCCATTATAAGATATATTATCTGCCGGCACTTTTATTAATTCGTTCTTATTATCTGTTCTATCATAAATATAAACACCAATATTATTAGCAAGAGAAGCGGCTGTATATGTATTTACTCTTCCTGTAATTATTTTTTCTTCATCCATTGCCGGGTCAAGATTTATTTTTGCTACATCTTCATTAGTGAAAAACACAGTCACAGTAACTGTCTTGTCTGATACAAGTGTTACATCGTTAGGCAGGACTTCATATATATGTCCTATAGGTGTAAAAAGCAGGTTGTTTGCAAGATTGGTAAAAGAAGCAATATTTACAGGATTTAAATCTATTTCGCCTGATATCCTGCCGGAAATTGCCGGCAAAAGTGAAATAAAATCAATGGTGCGAGAATTTGAAAGAGAATCAGGAGGGAAAGTAATTACTGCCTTATTATATTTAGTGCCTATAAATATAGGGTCAAGTGGTCCCGGATGAATTGAAGAAAGATTATCAACCAATCTTCCAATTCTGAATGTTGATTTATTATAAAAGGATGGTTGTGTAATTCCTTTATCATACATTATAAAACCAAGCGAATATAAATTCCCTGCCCTTCTTTGTTCTAATGGTGGTCCATGCCATGCAGTGAATTTTTTATATGAGGGACCGGGATATGGAATCGCTGATGTTAAAAGATTAACTGTTCCCTGGTAATTCTGTTTCAAGTCAGATGGAACATTATTTACAGTATAATATTTGGGATCTATAACTGATGGATTGTCTATAGGATTATCAGTATGTTTTGCATAATCAATATCATAATATGCAGGCCCAACCTTGTAATTTATTTCAAATTTATTATAGTTAGGTCCTTCTGCGTTCCCTTCAAGTTCTTTGAATACTGTTTTTTCGTAATCATTTTTTAACCTTATAGTCAAATTAACTCCATCAAATGACTCAAATTCTACATCTTTATTCGGTTCGTCATTAAGGTCATATACGTAAGGCGGACCGATAATATGGCAATCATCTGCAATTTGAGTTACATATTCAGGAAAACTTTCTATATCTATTGACGGATTCCAAAATCTCCTGCTTATTTCTCCGGTTGTTTTGTTTAACACTTTCCATACAACAGGACTTGACATATTTACTGCTTCATCATTGTCAGAAGGATATTTTAAACCAACAGCATAGTATGTTCTTTTTATTTTATTGCTTTCTTCATTTGCCGCATTCTTTGCAACTATCTTTATTTTATTTTCCCCTCCTGCCTGCAATGTATGCTTCTGCGAGAACCAACCCCTGCCTACATCTCCTGCCCTCTGATAATCAAACACCCCTGCTTCTGTATTCTTTAGTTTTATAACCTCATCTATATTAGAAAATTTATCATAGCGTAACCTTATTCTATCATTATCGCCAATCCACTGTATCAAATAATCATCACAACTGCCATCTATATGTATCTCTGGTTTTTGTATGTTCACATAACACCCATCCGGCTCCATCTTTACTGCTGTTAGGGTGTTGGAGTTTTCTACTGCAAGGGATGAAGGGTCGTCTAAAGTTTTCAACATCAAATCTACTCTTTTAGTAACTACCCGATGTTCATATTTAGAATCAAAAAAGTCAGCATTTAAGTTTCCATACCACCCTGGGAGTTTTATTCCTGCAAAATCAAGTGCTAATCCTTTTTGGCTACTTACACTTGATGCTAAATCACCATCTGAAAAGGTAGAACTTGCAAGCAAACAGTATCCTAATGCAGCCACTTTAGTGTATAAAAATAAAGCAAAGTTTTCACTTTTAATAAAATTTTCCCAATTAGATACATTTAAAATTTGCTCATAATTTTTGGCAGAAAAATCAGCCGTTCCTAAAATTGCATATTGAAATGCTAAATATTCTGTTAAATTCATATTAAAAAAACTGCCATCACTATAGCAAATATTATAATCAATTTCTTTATGTTGATTAATAGATTCTAAAAAGAATAGTGATAATAAAAAAGGACTTCCTGGCATTAAATCTATATCTATTAAATTTATATTATTCCAAATGTATGGCGGGTCATCGAAAGCCACTTGTAAAATTAATAATAATACTGCATAAACACTATAGAAAATAGCATTTTTAGTAAAATCTGGATTAAGCGGAAAAGCAATTGCCAATCCCGCATAAATTCCTGCTATTGTTAAACATACAGGAGCAAGATAATGTGCCTGCATTGCAACAACAGCTAAAAATCCACCCATATGTGGGGTATTTAATGTAGTTAATTTCTTTATTAATTTATCATTTGTTCTTGCCAAATACCATCTTGCTGCAAGCCCTCCTGCACTATAGCCAACTACATTAAATTTATTAAAATTTACTCCATATGTTGTCTCATATTCATTTTTAAACTGATTAAGATACGAGCCCATTTCATTTCCCCAATTGAAAATACTTCCATATCCATTCCCACTATAAATTCCAAAATAAGTGGGAATTTGATAATTATCTTTAAAATATTGCGAAATTGCAATATTGCTGTCTGTATTTCTCATTCTAAAATCATATCCATCAGAAACAGGATATAAGGTATCCCAATTATCTCCGGCTTCCATCCCTCTTCCATGAGATAAATATAATGGGTCGGGTATGTATTTAGGTGATATTATTCCAGATAAAATTAAAAACAAAAAAATTAATATAAGCAAAATTTTTATTTGTCTTTTCATTCTAACTCCTAAATTTATTAATAAAAATAATACCCAAATAATAACATGCCTATTTTATCATTTTCTATTAAATCTAAATCTTCAAGAAACCATCTATAGGTAAAATTCACATAGCAAGAAGAAAAAAATTCTTCATTTTTAAACCAAGGCAATTTTCTTTTTCCAAATACTAAATAATCAAGAGAAATTGATACTAATAAATAATTATATTTTATAGAATGAGAAAAATCAAATAGCGAACGATATTTATCAAAATTTATCCAATCCAAATAACCCATAGAATTTCCAATTCCACAGGAAAAACTGATATCATGATTCAAAATATTAAATGTCAAAATAAAATTTACTTCATTTGTTAAATTTATAGGATATATACCTATAAAATAATTCATTGAAAAAATTAAAAAATCAAAATTAATAAATAAACGTTTAATATTAAATCCAAAGCCAAGTTCAAACGGCGTCATTTGTAAAGAATATTGCCAAAATTCATCTATTTTATATGAGGCCGCCCCACCCAAAGAATAACCACCACTATCTTCATATTTCCCAGAAATATTAATTTGCTTATTATTGTATGCATATAGAAAAAATTGCTGGGCTTCTCTTATTCTTGCATTATGAACAAATGAAGTTGCAAAACATCCTGAAAAAATAAATAATATTATAAAGAATAACAAAATTAATATATATTTCTTTAACAAACTATGCTTTAAAAACTCTCTCATCTCACCTCAAACTCCTTTTATATTATATTCGGAAAATACTGCTGCAAAAAAGTTTTTGTACTTTGCCCTTTATGAATAACTTCCCAATCACCACCATATGCACCACGACCGTGGATAAGCAATATTGGTTCGGGTATATATTCCGCCCTTGTAGTAAAAGTAAAAACAAAAAGAAAAAATATTATAATTATAATTTTTATTATATGTTTCATTTTTTTTCCGATTCATCAGAAAATAGTTTACTTGATATTTTTGTGTCTAATAAGCCTATATTTTCCAAAGTCACAACACTTAAATACCATCCTCCAGCAAAAATCAACCCACCTGCGAAAACCCCAAAGGTTATATTAAGAACTTTTATCATATCTTTCCCTGGATATAAATTATTCCCAACGTATCCGCCCAATATCATTCCTCCAATTACAAATAATCCCCCTATACCCATTATAAATTCTTCTTTTTCAGTATATTTTTGTTTTTTTGTTAATTGTTTTTCACTTCTTATTCCAATAGTACTGCAACCTAAAATATTAAATAATAATATTACTGCTAAAAACAATGATATTACTTTCTTCATCTCACCTCAAACTCCTTTTCTTTTATTTTTATCCTGCGAATACCAGCCCCTGCCTACATCTCCTGCCCTCTGATAATCAAACACCCCTGCTTCTGTATTCTTTAGTTTTATAACCTCATCTATATTAGAAAATTTATCATAGCGTAACCTTATTCTATCATTATCGCCAATCCACTGTATCAAATAATCATCACAACTGCCATCTATGTGAATCTCTGGCTTTTGTATGTTTACATAGCACCCATCCGGCTCCATCTTTACTGCGGTTAGGGTGTTGGAGTTTTCTACTGCAAGGGATGAAGGGTCGTCTAAAGAATCAATAATTAAATCTAATCTACGTGATACAGTAAAATGATTTTCATTTGTTTTTTCAATATGAATATTATAATTATTCTCTCTTACATACCATTTCCCATAAGGAAAAGCGTCTTCGCCACTTTGGCTTGTTACTGGCGATGCGAGGTCTCCTTCTAATGCTAAACTAAAAACTATTAAACTTATTAACTGTGGAATTAAACTATTAGGTTCAAAACCAACTATCGCTATTGTTGAAAATATTGATAAGAACATTGCAGCTTCCCATCTCCCTATGTTAAAAATAGCCCCATTCCCTGTAACAATATGATATTTAATCCTTTGCCTATTTTCTTCATTACCTTCTTTTACTTTTAAATCAATAAAGAATCCACTTAAAGGCATCAAATCTCTGTCCATTTCATTAGAAACAACAGGTGGTGGTATAAATGCAGTTCCAATACATCTTAAATATAGTGACCATCCAAAAAGTGTTGCACTTGCATTTGCCGCTGCTAAATACATTGGCGCCGCCAATGGAAATGCTATACTTAATCCTGTATAAATTACAGTTAATGGAAAAAATATTTTTGGACCTTCACTTGCAAATCTTCCTATTACCCCTAAATATGCGCCTTGATGTGGTGTATTTAAGGTTAATAACCTATCTACATACGAACTACCATAATTTGCCAGATACCATCTGCTCGCCAATCCTCCTGCACTATATGATACAAATCTAAACTTTCTAAATGAACCTTCTTCCTCATAAATATTTTCATAATAATTCTTATAATCATTAACCCAATTATTTAATTCATCCCCCCAATTCTTAATACTTCCAAACCCTTCTCCTGAAAATATATTATAATATGTAGGTATCTTATATTCATTAATCATCAAATCTAATATTTTATCATTAGTTTCTATCCCATCTGCTTTTCTTAAATTTATTGTATTCCAATTATTATCATCTTTCATTCCTCTACCGTGAATTAATAATACAGGATCTGGGATATACTCTGGAAATATTGTATTAAATAAAATAAATGTAAAAATAAATATTGTAACTATAGTTTTAATTCTTTTATTATTATTCATTGAAAATAACCCCTCTGTCATATAAATATCCCCCCAATCCATATCCACCTAAACCACCAAAAAATCCAAAAAAGAACAACCAAAATATACAAAGTCCTCGATCTGGATCACCCTCTTTACTTTTATCAAAAGTTTTTTTCATACTTAAATATAAAATCCCATCTAATATAATTATCGCTCCTAATGCGCATATTGCTTCAGCCAACATTCTTTTTTCTTTTCTTATTTGTTTTTGATTTAAATCTTCTAATACACTACCAAGCATTTCATCTGAAAACTGCTTTTTATTACTTATACTTTTATCATAATAATTTCCTGTCGTCGCACATCCTGTAATATTAAACATAAAAATTATTATTAGAAAGATACTAATTATTTTTTTCCTCATCTCATCTCACCTCAAACTCCTTTTCTTTTATGTTTATTCTGCGGGAAGCAATTGTCTTTATTATTCCAGAACTTTGCTGAATCCTCTCTGCCATGAACAATCATAATTGGATATGGATAATAGTTCGCCCAAATTAAATTACTTGAAATAGTTAACTCTATTATTAATAAAAATTTTATGAATCTTTTCATAAACTTCCTTTCCTAAAATCTTACTACTTTGACATTTCTATCTTTATCAATATATGCAACTAAACTATAATATAAAGCAACGCTTTTGTATTCGGCTGGTAGAGTAAAATCCATTATTTTAATAAGTCCCGAACCATCTTTATTTATGCTCCAGACACCAGTATCGTTTAAAAATACTATTGTATTTCCATTTGGATGCCAGTAAATTTTACTAATATTATATCCGGATAAAATAGGCACTATATTTGTGCCATCATTATTCATTGTATATAAATCGCCTGACATATTATTCGTTGTTATTGTTTTCCCAACATAAGCCAATGAATTTTCATTTATAGGGCAATATTTGGCATCGCGAACACTATTTGATAGCAATTGGGTGGAAAATCCATTATTAAAATTATATTCATATAATCTCATATTATTAAATAAAAATCTGTTTAAATCACTTGTAAAATCATGAAAATTACTAATACTCATATTTGTAGACGATTTAATTATTTGATAATTATTAGCATTAAGAAATTGCACCACGCTGCTGCCTAAACCAATAATATTATTATGACTTATAATTCCACATCCTGCAGATATATTCTTTTCTCCTTTTATCGTAAACGTATTTTCGTTTATATTTTTTTCTACTAAATACCAATATGATTCTTTCTGATTATCTAAAAAAATATCTAAACTTCCTGGAACTCTTTCAAACAAAGAATATAATGCCCATACAATTACAATATTATCATTTTTTATTCCTATTGTTTCTGGTGTTACTTTATATTGATAAGTATTGAAATTTGCACAGGAAATAAATATTATTATAAAAATCACTAAACAAATTATTATCTTTTTTTTCATTTATATCTCCATTCCTAAACCAATTTTTATAAAATTACTTGGTCTAAAATAAAACATTATTATTGTTGTATAATCAAAAACAATATAAATATTTCTATTAAATATATTGAATGCCTGAGCCATTATTTCTATATTTATCGGAAAAGTATAACTAAAAAAGTGACCTATACTTTCTATACTATCTTTATCTATTAATTTGCCATAAAAATATTCATTGTCATTTCCTAATAGTCCCAATGCTAAAAGCATACTTATTTCCCTTTCTTGTATTGCAAAATTAATCGCCCAACCCATATAAAATTCAAAGAAATAATATGTAACCGTTACATTACTAAACCCGCCATATAATTTGTTTTCTGACACATATCCTTTATCCCTTTGTATGCCAAAATAATATCTAGTATCTCCTTCTATCTCTATTGTTGCTTTGGCATTTCCATAGTATAATTTTGCACCGAACAATAATGAAGCTATATCATTGTATGCAATTTTATATCTTACATCCGCCCCCCACAATAAATTATATGCGTTTTTTGCCAATGGTATAGCGGGACCTATATCAATTATAAATTTATTTTTCTCACCAAATACATTTAAAGAAAAAATTAAACTTAAACTAAATAAAATTATTATTCTTCTCATCTTTTTTCAAACTCCTTTATTCTTAATTTTCAATTAAAAATTCGTTGTATTTTTTTTTCATCACCCTGATTATACGTCACCCACGAAACACAATGTAATCAAATTTCTTTTTAATGTCTTGTTTTGCAAGTTGAAAACCTCTAATTATTAAATTGTAACAATCATAAAAGGTGTTAAATACCAACTTTGATAATTTATAACTTCTTTAATCAAAATAATACCAATTCCAGCGGTTCTTTCATTTGAAGGAATAACCCATGAATAATATATACCGCCAAAAATAAAATCTGCATATCTGGGTATGAATATATTTACTATAAAATCATATACACCAATAGTTGTAATTGCACCTACTAAACAATTTAATGATGATGTATCATTGAAATCATATGTATATAGTAAAGAACCACCATAATGACTAAAAGACAATGTTGTTTTTGCATATAAATCTAATGCAAAATAATTCTTTTCTACTTTCAATAAAGCAAATTTTATATCAGCACTTATTCCAGGTGGAAAAACATTTAAAGCACCACCAAGTTCAATACAATCAAAAAGTCCTAATCTAACAGAAAACCCACCATCCATAAAATATGGTAACCATGGTTCTCCTCCTACATTTGTTTTATCTATTCTAACACTAATTGTAAGAGTATCATAGTATTCTATTTTCCCCGATGGTAAAACTTTGGCATTAGTGATAACAGGCATACTTCCGCAACTTATAAATAACAAAGTTAAAATTATTTGAATTAAAAATAAAATTAATACACGCTTTTTAAATAAATTGTGCTTTAAAAACTTCCTCATCTCACCTCTAACTCCTTTTCTTTTATCTTTGCCCTGTGGAAAGCAACTGCCACTTTGCTGAATCCTCTCTACCATAAACCTCTTATATTGTATTAAAATAATAATAACCACATAATATTATTAGTTTTTTCATTTTTGTTCCTAAAAAGTTATAAAATTCATTTTATTATCTTTCCCTATATATATAAAACAATTATAATATAACTTTTTTATATAATATTTATCTAATTCTATTTTATGTTCTTTAATTTTTATTAGCCCTGTTCCATCTTTATTTATTTTATAAATTGAATCCAAATTTATAAATAATATTTCATTCCCTTCTGGTTCCCAATATAATTGTTCTGCATTATATCCACTTATTACAAGTGTATTTCCAGTTCCATCATTTTTTATCAAATAAATATCTCCTGCCATATTATCTGCTGTATTTGATGCTCCTATATATGCTATTACTGTATTATCTACCGGATTATATTTTGCATCTTTAATATGAAATGGCGGACTTTTTAAATATGTAATCGTATTATTGATTAAATCATATTCATAAAAGCCATTATCATCTGAAATTCCTTTATAATCAGGAACATTAAAATCAAAAATTGTTGAAAAACTATGCACAAAATGATCTTCCATTTCAAAATTATTTGCCTCATCAATTATGTAGGAAAAATCTTCTGGTTCTGTAACTAACAATTTTCCTTTTTTATATATGCACTTAACACCGGGTCTAGGTAATGTTTTTATTATTTCGTTTTTCCCTGTTTTATAATTTGTTTTTGCTAAAAAATATGAATTTCTCTCATCTACTGAGATTGCTGAATTAGAAAAAAAATAAGTTAAACAATCTGCATCTCCAACAGACATATTTAATATAGCATAATATTCCTCATCGTTTTTTATTGTAATATCACTTATTGAATTTGAATATACACCTTTATTACTTATTTTTGCACAATTTAATATAAATATTATTATTAATATAATATATATTATTTTTTTCATCTATAAATAACTCCCTATTTCAATTTTTAATGTGTCTACTTTTATAATTTTACCTAATGCTCCTGGATTTATCCTTATCCCATATCCTGTTGCTAAAAATAATTTAATTTCATTTATTTTTATTATCTCACTTATTACATTTATTTCTATCCCAGGGTTTAAAAAACCCAAATACATTCCTAATTCCATTCCTCCCCCCAAATATTTACCAATAAATTTCTCCATATTTATTACGCCCAAACTCAAGTTGGCTTCTAAAAATTGTTTTCTATCAAATATGTTTCCAATTTCTATTCTTAATCCACCTATTATTTCAAAATAAAATAATACTGCTTTTACATCTTTTATTAGTCTATATATTGAGTCATCTGTTAATTCAAAACAATCCTTATATAAACCATAAATTTTAATATGACAATCTGTATCATTGCAATATAATCTTTCTTTTGCATTTGCATATCCAAAATATAAACTTTTTCCTATTATTCCCCTCAGCCAATTTATACCCCATAACTTTATATAATCTTTTGAACTGAATTCCCACAACACATTATATGCATTATCTACTAATGGTATTACTGGTCCTATTCCAATAGATATCTCATTTTTTTCTGCTTTGTCTTCTGTTTTTTTATCATAAGTAAAGGTATTATTATTTCCTGTTGTCGCACATCCTGTAATATTAAACATAAAAATTATTATTAAAAAAACACTTATTATTTTTTTGCCTGTCTTTTTCCTCATCTCACCTCAAACTCCTTTTCTTTTATTTTTTCATTTATCTTCACATTTTTATAACTCATCCTTGTCGTCATTTTTATTTCCTTTTCCCCTATCTTTGCCTTACTTACACTCTTTATCTCAACTGGCACATAGATACCTGCAATTTCTTCTATCCTTTCATTCTCACTTTCCATTATCACATCCCCTTTTTCATCCAGAACCTTACTCCCTGTTACTTTCCCTGTCCCTTTTTCAATCACCATTATCATCTGCGGTAGTATTCCTTTTTCTTTTGGTTTCAGTTCTATATCCACATATCCCTTCCCGTTTTTGTTGTATTCCTTTTTCTTTGCAATTACATATTTTTCTTTCATCCCCTCTATTGTCTGCATACTCTGTAAATTCATATTTCCCATTCCTGGTATTTCATTTGTCTTCTGCCTTGTTATTTTTCCATCAGCCATTTTCATACTCATCACTCCATCGCTCATTGCCATTGTCTGTTTAAATGGTTTTGTTATTTCCATTTTTACTTTATCCGGCTTTTTTACAATATATTTATACTCCTGCACCATTTTTTGCGGGCTTCCTTCCATTGTTGTCTCCACTATCACTTCTGCCTGTAATGTCTGGTAGTTTTGCTTTTCAAGTGCAAATGCAAGAATTTCCTCTGCCTCGTCTGCGTATGTAATAAAAGGAAATACAATCAAAAATAAAATTGAAAATATTTTTTTCATTTATTCCACTCCTGTTATTGTATATGTAATATTCTTTTCCACTTTCGTCTTATTACTATAAATTATCTTTTTTATACTCACTGGCATTTTCTTCCCATTTATTTCCCTGTATTCATTTATCTTTATTTCTGTTTCCTTTTTCCCCTGCACACCATATATTATTATTTTTACAATCTCATTGCTGTTAAATTCTATCTCTATCCTCTTTTGCTCTTTATTTCCCTCTAACATCCCTGTTATTTTGTTTTCCCCTTCTTTGCTTATCTCAAATCCTGCTAAATATTCTGTTAAATTAAATATCATCTGTGGCTCTGGCAGTAAATCTGTTATTCCTTTTACTTCTGTGTTTTTTATTTCTTCCCCATTTATTTTTATTATTTCTCTGTCATTTTCCCTTATCTGCTCATAACTATTATTCCCTATTTGTTTTGTTAGTTTTAAATAACCCGGCTTTTGTATCTGGTAATTTATATTTACAGCAGTATTATTTACCAATGTATTTCCATTTATATCATAGGTTATACTCTGTGCTGTCATTATTAACGATATGCTGTTTATTGATTTAAAAAAATCCAACCTTGTTATTATTTCATCTACTGTCTGGGATTTTACAAGGAAAGGGAAAAAAGAAATCAAAATTATTAGAATAAATCCTTTTTTATTACTACCCCGTTTTTCCATTTATTCTCCATAATTATTTATTATATATCAATATTATACATATAAATTTATGTGTTGTCTAATATTTTTTAAAAAATAATAGAAAATACTATATGGATTTGTCATTTTTCATAGATTATTCTGTTCAAAATAATCCATTTTTTTAGTTTTCGATTTTTGTTTTTTGATGTGTTCGTAGAGACAAGGTTCCACCCTTGTCTCGTTTTTGTTTTTTATCATAATTAAACACATTTCGTGTTTTCTTTGAGATAGGGACAGAGCCCTATCTCTACAATTTTATCAACACACATAACGCATATCAAACAAATTATTTTTTATACACCCTTGTCGTGCTTCCATTGAGATGGGGACGGATTATTAATTATCAATTGTCAATTAAAAATTTTCAATTAGAAAACATCCGCCAGATTTAATCTTGCTACCTTGACCTATTTTCAACTATAGATTCTCGATTTTCCATTTAGACAGGGACGGAGCCCTGTCTCTACAACATCGGTTGTTGGGCAAAAACACAGGTTCAGTCCCTATAAAAACAAATGAAATCTTCCAAATCTCCCGAATCTTCTATATCTTCCAAATTTATAAATCTTCAAATTTTCGGATCTTCAAATTTAAAAACAATATTTTTAAATCGTAAAATGTCTTTCTTAAATCGTAAAACGTAAATGTCTTTCTTAAACCGTAAATCGGAAATCAGAATTTTTTATTCTATATTTCAAGAATTTAATTTTGATACTAAAGTTTAAAACCTGTCTTTACATCAAATTGGTTTTCTTAATTGTTTTGCAGAGGATTAATACAAGACTGACACTTTCTAATTCTTAATTAAAAAGCAACCTTGCCTTCCAATGAAATACCGTTTTCCATTGCATATTCCACAATCATTGATTTTCCTGATTTATACTCTTCGGGAGTTTTCATAATAATATCAAAAGGCACTTTATATTTTTTTATTGTTATTGCCTCTGCATCTCCCACCAATTCCGCCCTTTCAAAAATATTCTTCCCCCTGAAAGATTTTGAAACAATAATCAGGTCTATATCACTATCTTTTGCAGGATTACCTTTTATATGCGACCCGAATAAAATAATATCTGTAACGTCTATCCCATTTTCTTTTAATCTGCTTATAAAATATTTTATTATTTTTTTTATTTTGCTTTTAACAGCCATTTTAGCAATCCTCTGGTTTGCGTAAGAATTAAACCTGTATTTGTTCTGTTAAATTCCTTTAACATAGTTTTCAGATTCTCAGGATACCGGGTTGGAATGCTCACTTCATTCAGTTTAACTATAATATTATTTTGTTTTTCATCTGTCTTAATATTCAAAGTATTTACAAAATAAAGTAAATTATGTGTTCTGGGTGGATTTTTTCCAAACTTTTTAACATATAAGCTCTTTAATGTTTTTTCAACAGCAAGATGACAAAAAAAAATTGTATATATATACCTTCCACCTCTGAACATTACTTCAGCAGATTTTAGATCGTAAAGTGACTGTTTATGCCATTCTTGACTGTTTTTTATATTATTTTTATTCATTTTTGTAATATTTATAACATAATTATAACCTTTAAAAAATATATGTCAAGTTTTTTTCTCGTCCTATCTCGTCGAATTACTATATTTATTTTTAAATAATATCATTAAAAATCCTCCCATTGTTTATTCGTAGAGACAAGGTTCCACCCTTGTCTCGTTTTTTGTTTTTTATCATAATTAAACACATTTCGTGTTTTCTTTGAGACAGGGACAGAGCCCTGTCTCTACAATTTTATCAACATACATAACGCATATCAAACAAATTATTTTTTATACACCCTTGTCGTGCTTCCATTGAGACGGGGACGGATTATTAATTATCAATTGTCAATTAAAAATTTTCAATTTTAAAACATATGCCAGACATAGTCTGGCTACCTTGATCTATTTTCTATTCTCGATTTTCAATTTTCTATCAACTTGCTCTCGCTCTTTTTTTGGGCGAATGATTATTCGCGGCTACAGATCAATTTCTATTTTCCTTCATTTATTATTTCTTTTGTCATAGTTAAAAATTTTTCTGCATTTAATATTATTTCTTTACAATTTTCTTCTGACCATTTGCTATGATAACTCGCTGATTCTCTTAGTACCTTCCCTTTTTGAATCGCTTCTATAAATGTAATGTCAATCTGGCCTGTATTAGCATACAATTCTTTTAATCCAATTATCAGGCAATAATGACTATTCCTTTCCCGCCATCCTTTTTTCATCAGTAATGCGTTTCCTGCGTTAAACATTACATATTATGCTTGCATAGTTGCCCATTTATACCTTTTTGATTTAAAACCGGTTTTTGCTTCATTAAGGTCGTCAAATGCTTCATTAAGTTTTTTTTCTGTACACTATGACCTCTGGTAAATCTCGTTAATTTATTTTTTTTTAACACATTTTTCAAACTCTTTAGACACTTTGTTCCTCCCATAATATTATTCCCCTGTCAACTTCCAGATAAAAAACCCGGTCTTTCTTTTCAATCTCTATAAATTTAGACGGTGTAAATATCTGGGCATTAATTTTTTTCTTTGACTTAAATTTGTTTATTTCCTCTTTTATATTATCATGGTCAAATTCATCAGCAAGAATAACAAGGTCAATATCGCTTCTTGAATTATCTTCTCCGCGCGAGACACTACCATATAAGATTATCTTTTTAGTTATTCTTTTTAGTTTTTCAATTAGCGGATTTAATTCTATTACAGATTTAAGTATTTTAAATTGTTTTATAATTATGTTTTCATTATTTATTTCATATACTTTTGATTTTCCAATTTGCCTGTATGTTATTAAATCTTCTTTTATAAGTTTTTTTAATGCATCATGTATTCCCTTGCGGCTATATCTGGTGCCTGAAATTATATGTTTTGTAAGGACAATATCCTTTTTATTATCAAATTTACCCTGGTTATCAGCAAGAAACCTGAGAATATCTATATTAATTTTGGAATTGAGAAAATCAAATTTTGCATTCATATTTCACCTGTTTCCTTTAATATACATAATGTATACTTTATTACCCATAATGTATACTACATTATACATTACATTTTGTCAAGGTTTTTTATTAAAACTTACTCCACTTCCTTTTTCAGCATTTTCTTTAAATACTGCCTTATCTTTTTTCTCCCCTTTTTCTTAAAAAACCTTTTTGATTTTGTATGTGCGTTATCAGGATGGGAAGGTCTTTTTATATTATACAATTTTTTTGATAAAATATTAATTTTTATTTCCCTTTATTTAAATCATAAATTATTTTAAAGCCTTTTAAAGTAAAGTCCTTGTCTATAATCTGATTTTTATCAATATTAAATTTAAACAAATTTGCATCGCCGCCTGTTAAAATAATTTTTACTTTTTTACTTTTTAATTCTTTTTTTATGCCATTTATTATATATTTTATTGCGCCTATAATTCCATTTTTAATTCCACTTATAATGCTTATTTCAGTCGTGTTGCCTATAAATTTTTTTATATTTTTTATTTTAACAGCAGGCAGTTTGGCTGTTTTTTCAAATAAACTCTGCACACACAAATTAATACCGGGTAGTATTAAACCACCGCAATATTCGCCACGACAATTTATAACATCAAAAGTTATTGCAGTGCCAAAATCAACAACAATAACATTTTGATTTTTATAAAATGTTCTTGCAGCAACTGCATTTGCTATTCTATCTTCCCCAACTTCTTCCGGCTTTTTATATTTGTTTTTTATATTTAATTTAGTTTTCTTGGTAAAAAATTTTAAAATAATATTAAAATACTTTTTTAATACATTTTTTATTATTTTATTATCTTCCGGAACAACACTTCCTAAAAAGCCATCAGAAATTTCATATTTTTTTTTATTAAATATATTTTTCAATTTTTCATAAAAAATCTTTTCTTGTTTACCAAAAATGGTTGGTATCCGAAACACGTCTATTATTTTATTATTTTGAAAAATTCCAATTGTAATATTTGTATTACCTATATCAAAAATTGCAATCATCTTGTTAACCAAATCTGAATGTTACACCAAAGCCGCCCTGTGGATATTCCCATTCTATTTCATCCGGTGCTGCCACCCTGCATGTCCCGCATTCCAGACAATTCTCAAAAGAAACAATTGCCTCACCCTTTTCATTTAATTCATAAACTTTTGCCGGGCATACAAATAATTTGCCTTCTACCAGTTCTTTTACATTTACTCCCTGTTTTATTTTTAAATGCGTCTTTTCATATGGCTTAAATTTATCAAGCCCCAATTTATCTTCCATTGTTTTAAAAATTCTTGTGTTCATAGTATGACCCTCCTTGCAGCAAGTGCTGTTTTAATAAATCCGAATATTGATTCTTTTTTCAATAATCTTCCTATCAATCTTTTTTGTTTGTTGTTTTTTGGCTCACCATCTGCTGTAAACATATCTCTTACAAATTCTTCCATAATTTCAGGATATTTTTTAAATAACTGTGGATTATGTTCTAATGTCTTTGGAAGTTTTCTGAATTTTTTCAAGTCCTTTAAAACAAAACTTTCTTTTAATCGTTTTTCATATTGTGAAGTCATTGCATCTGAAAAATCATTTTTATTTCTTGCTTCAATTGCAACTTCACCTGCAAGACGCCCTGATTCCATTGCAAGATTTGTTCCTTCATGAAAAAGTGAAGCATTTACAAATCCTGCAGCATCTCCAACAACCATTACATTATCCTTATATAACTTGGATATTCCGTTATATCCCATATCTGGAATCAAATGCGCTGAATATTCTTTCTGTTCTCCATCTCTGATATATGGTGATATAGCTGGATGATTTTTAAAATATTCAAGTAAATCATTTGGATTATATTTATATTCCAGCAGTGATTTTATTGTTGCACCAATACCTATGGATATAGTGTCTTTATTTGTATAAATAAATCCAGACCCGATTGCTCCTTTTGCTGCATATCCAAAATATTCATATGCAACACCTTCTTTATCATTTAATTGAAATCTGTCTTTTATTTTTTCTTCGGGCAATGCAATTACCTCTTTTACACCTATTATTGTTGCTTCTTCTGGTAATTCTTTATGCAGTCCTAATTTTTTTGCAAGCAAAGAATTAACGCCATCTGCAAGTATTATGATATCGCCATAGATTTCCCCTTCTTCCATTCTTACTTTTACACCTTTTATTTTATTATCCTCAATAATAAAATCATCAACAGTTGCACCTGTTAAAATCATTGCGCCTGCTTCTTCT
>Ga0101944_10001412_pt1 | contig 50485 bp, 27 predicted proteins | sample DewCreD2012metaG_FD_75245 | JGI IMG/M metagenome (GOLD analysis project Ga0101944, IMG submission 75245) | Hot spring sediment bacterial and archeal communities from British Columbia, Canada, to study Microbial Dark Matter (Phase II) - Dewar... ... | reverse complement strand
ATCAACTTGTTCCATATAATAATTATATCCAAATTATCCTTCTTAACTTTATCAATTACTGTATCTAACTTTTTCTTGTCTTCATCGCTTTTTACTGGATATGAAGCGGTTTTTACAGAGCCTTTAATGTTTCTTTTTTCAAAATCTTCTTCTTTTTGAACATCAATTAAATGAAATTTTTTGCCTGACTCACTCATCTTTTTAAAAACTTCTGGTTTAATGTAATTGTAGCTCTCAGCAAATGATAAATTTTTAAAAAAGCAAAGACACAAAAATAAAAAAATAAGCTTTTTCATCTAACCACCCTCCAAAATTTTTTCGTATAATTTTGTAAAATTATTAATCTTAAAGTCAAATAGGTAATTTCAATATTAGGAATAAAAAAGATTGGTAAAATCAATCTATAACTCTTCTTTAATAAGAAGTGGTATTGAGGTGTCAAAAACCTCAACACAAAAAATTACTCTGAAGCTTTTAAGATTTTGAAAGCCCAAAAGGAAGGTGTAATAAATTTTTAATAAATTGTAAAAAAAATTAAAAAAAAATATTTTAAAAAAAAAAGTAAAAAAAAAAAGATAAAACACTTGCTTTTATTAAAAAAAATGTATGAGTGTTATTTACAGTGATTTAAAAATTAAAAATAATTTAACTTTTTCTTCATGCAATTAAATCATTGATAATTAATTATTTATATTGAGTTTTTTAGTAATGAATTAAAAAACACATTATTACTAATCAAAAGTTCAAGTAAAATTTTAAAACAATTTTTCGAATGGCTTGTCACACTAAGTACATGCTCATTTTTTTGATTTTTCTTTGCGTCCGAACAGAGAAAAATGTACATATTTTTTCGGACTGTTTTTTAAATCTTTCAGCAGCAGATCTAAACTTTTTGATGCGCTGTCCAGATGCCAATAGAGCGAATCATTATTTACAAGCAATCCTAGAGTACCTTTGCCGCTGTCAATTTTGGCAAGGATATTGTGCACTTCGGTGAGCGCTTCGTTTGCCTTGTTAATGGCTGGAACCAAATCCGACTTGTTAATTGCCGCTGTAAGGTTTGCTGTGGATGACATAATCTTATCCATCTCATCATTATATGCCTTTAACATTTGTGTTACAGATTCAATATTGGCTAATATGTCACGAATCCTTTCTTTTTCTTCCTGAATCATTTGGGTAGTCAGATACAGATTTGTGATACTTCTGGAAATGTATCTGCGGTTATCTTTGTGAAGCGCTTCAAGAACAATACTATCGAGTCCGGCTAACAAAATATCCACTTTATCAATAATCGGAGACAATTCTCTCGATATCTGTTCTTTCAGTTCTATTTCTATATCACTGAGCAATGTGTCGTTGACTTTTAAATAAACATTTGTATCGTTCGGTATTATTTCTATCGCTTTAGTTCCCATGATATCAGCATTGTAGATTCGAGCAATACTACCCTGCGTGAGTTTAAACCGTTTTTGAATAGCCAGTTTAACTAAAATACTCTGTTTACTGTCGTACAGAAAAGAGATTTTTTCAATCTGTCCTACCCGCATACCATTGACTGTAATCGGGCTGGCTCCTGTTAATCCGCGGATACTGCTATATACCGCATAGTAGGTACGTGTACGCTTTAGCATATCCAGCCCTTTCAGAAAGTTCAGCCCCCAGATGAACAATCCGAGGACAATGAGTACAATGATGCCTATTTTTGTTTCGTTACTTAATTTCATTGAGCACAAATCTAAATAATTATTTTTATTTGGGGATAATCAATTCTTGTATAGTGATTATTTTTCCATTTTGTGAGGCAACTATAAATGCTTCAGGGAAATCCTTAAGTATTTTGTTTTTCAAAGCAAGAATTTTTCTGAAATCTTTTTCGTTGCCGATGGTATACTTGTATGTGTCAAGTATTTTATATTCTTTAATATCTGAATATCCTTTAAAAACAGGATCGTTTATGCTTAATGGCGATTGTGATGAGGCGATTTGTATTGTATAGTGGCCGGTTAAAATAGTGTCTGGTTTATTTTTTTCAGCCGATGGTTTGTATTTGGGAAACACCGGAGCAGCCGATTGATTTTTAGCGGTCTTTTTTGGCGCAGCCGTATTGAAATTGCTCCGGCTCTCTATATTCAGTTTATAATCTTTAAAGGCCCTGTATATTGCCGATGCGATATAATCCTGTCCTGTTTCTGATGATAGAAATGTCATTTCGTCTTTGTTAGACAAATATCCGACTTCGATCAGTACGCTGGGCATGGCTGTTTTCCATAATACCAGAAATCCGGCCTGTTTTACGCCACGGTCGTAACGGTGAACACGGTCTCTGAACTGGTCTTGAATGCTGGAGGCAAACCCGATACTCTGGCTCAGGTAGGTGTTTTGCATGATGGAAAAGATAATATATGATTCGGCCGAATTGGGATCAAATCCTTCATATTTCTCTGAATAATCATTTTCAGTGAGAATTACAGCATTCTCGCGCCGGGCAACATCAAGATTGCTTTCCGACTTGTGCAGCCCCATTACGTAGGTCTCAGCGCCTGATACTTCGCGGTTCTGATTTGAGTTGGCATGAATAGAAATAAATAAATCGGCATTGTTTTTATTCGCAAATTCGGCCCGGTTATGCAGTTCAAGATACTCGTCGGTTGTTCGTGTGTAAAGCACTTTAATGCCACTGATATTATCTTCGATGTATTTACCAAGTTTCAGCGCTATGGAGAGTGTTATATCTTTTTCATTTACTCCGTAAAGAATCGCTCCGGGATCTTTGCCTCCGTGCCCCGCATCAATTACTACTGTCTTTAGAATCGCATTCGCCTGCTGGCCGGATAATGGTAAAAGCCCATTCAGGTGTAGTACAAGTGTTGCGAGTAGAGTTAATCTGGAATTCATTGTATTACTTGCTCTTCGTATATGGTTTTTGGGTGGTTTTATATACTTTTGCCCATCGGTCAAAATTAATAAAAAATGTAATTGGCTTTGCGTTTTATCCGTATATACATTCTTTCTGGTTTTTTATCAGGGATGTTGATTGTCAGTCGGGCATCGGCACAGGATTCGTTGGCTCAATTTTCTGATACGTTGATTTCTCGATTTGATACTGTATTTGTTCCTGCATCCGATGTCGGTTCCGGTTTAGCCGATTCGGCGCTGAAAGACACATCTGTTACCGATACTTCCCGGACACTTAAGAAAAAAGAGAATGTAATTGAAGCGCCCGTGCATTATGTCAGTCAGGATTCTATTATGTTTGATATTACCGATAAGCGTGTATTTCTTTATAAAAACGGTGTTGTAAACTATCAGGAGATTGAGCTTAAGGCCGATTATATTGAGTTTGGTATGGCTGATAAGCTGGTTTTTGCCGCCGGTATTAAAGATACGGCTGGTGTTTTTACCGGAACACCGGTGTTTAAAGAGAAGGATGAGGAGTTCAAATCAAAGGAGATGACCTATAATTTTCAGACAAAAAAAGGTATTATAAAAGAGGTTATCACCGAACAGGAGGGCGGGTATCTGCATGGCGACAGAGTAAAAAGACAGGCCAATGAACAGATCCATCTTCGTAAAGGGAAATACACTACCTGTGAGTTTGAACATCCGCATTTCTACCTTGCCTTGTCTAAAGCCAAAGTAATCCCCGATGATAAGATTGTTGCAGGCCCTTCATATCTTGTGCTTGAAGATGTGCCGTTGTATTTTATCGGTTTGCCCTTTGGATTCTTCCCAAACAGCAAAGGCAGCAAGTCCGGTGTTCTTATTCCGGAATACGGCCAGGAACAACGACGCGGTTTTTTTCTCAAAGATGGCGGGTACTATTTCGCAATTAGCGATTATATGGATTTAAGCTTAACTGGCGCTTATTATACAAATAAAACATGGGGAACGAACGTCAATACACGGTATGTGAAGCGGTATCGTTTTAATGGCGAATTTACCGGCAATTATTTTGAAGATATAACATCTGAAAAGGGATTACCTGATTACATGAAGCAGAAAGATATGGCCGTTGTTTGGCGTCACGACCAGGATCCTAAGGCCAACCCGAACAGCAGGTTTTCGGCCAATGTTAATTTCAGCAATACTTCATACGATAAAAATCAATCGTACGAGGTAGAGAATTACACCACTGCCACCAAATCTTCAAACATTTCGTATTTCCGTTCTATTCCTAACAGTCCGTTTAGTTTCTCTTCAAACCTTCGTCATAGTCAGAACCGAAAAACACAGCGTGTGGACTTTAAGTTGCCCGAATTTGCGTTTGATATGCAGCGGCAGTTCCCCTTTAAATCAAACAAGAGTACCGCCAAACAACGGTGGAGCGATGATATTCAGGTTGGATTTAACTCTAAATTTGAGAATAATGTGAATACTTATGATACGATTCTCTTCGATGATTTTAACCGGGCTATGCGAATGAATGATAAGGGCTATATGCATACTATCCCGGTGAGCATGAACATTAAACCCATCAGCAATTTCACTATTACACCCAATGTAACCTATGATGGGGTAATGTATCCTGAATATATAAGAAAACATTACGAGAGCTATTATGATACCGCATATCAGGTTCAAACCGGACGCGTTGTTACCGATACCATCAATGATTGGGTTTATGGCCATTCGGTGAAACCGGGTGTTTCTTTTACCTATAACCCTAAGGTATATATGATGTATCAGGGTATTAATCCTGATTGGAAGTTTGTTGCTGTGCGCCATGTGATGACCCCATCGGCCAGCTTAAGTTATCTGCCCGATATCAGACGTTTTGTGCCCAATTATTATGATACGGTTTATCGTAATAATAACCCATCCGAAGGTATTGCCGAAGTTTATTCACGGTTCGATAACCGTATTTATGGTACTCCTTCGCTCAACGGCAAAGCAGCTAATGTGGCGCTTTCTCTTAAAAACAATGTCGAAATGAAACTGCGTAATGATAAAGATACGGTTAATGAATTTAAGAAGATTGCCATTTTTGACCGTTTTGACTTTAGTACGAATTATAATATTTATGCTAAAGAGTTTAACTGGAGCAATGTTAATGTAGATGCCGGTACCCGGTTATTCAATAATTCCATTGACCTGCAGGCAGGCGCAGTGTACGATTTATATGATTTTGATTCGGTGCCGGGACGGCCTTTCAGTTATTTCAGGCGGGATACTTTTTATTATGATGCCAAAGGAAAAATCGCTCATCTTACCAGTTTCCGGACATCTACAAACTTTAGTGTTGGCAATGGTTTTTTTACGCGGAAAACAAAATCTGATATAACTGATACCGTGCAGCCAGAGGGCGAAACATCTGTTTCGACAAGCGATTATGACTATTTTTCGATCCCATGGAATCTGAGTATCGGATACGACTTCAATTACTCTAAACCGTATTATAAAGCAGACATTATTCAGGCACTAACGGTTTCGGGACAATTAAGCCCGACTAAAAACTGGCGTATTGCCGTTACCTCGGGATATGACTTTAAAATGAAGCAGATTACCTATACCACTTTTAATATCTATCGCGACCTGCATTGTTGGGAAATGAGTATGCAGTTCTCACCATTTGGAATTCATAAGTTTTACGAGTTCAGAATCAATGTGAAATCAGCAATGCTCAAAGATTTGAAGTACGAGAAGAAGAAGAATTGGAGAGATTATCAGAGTGGTTTCTGACCATTGGCTGTTGACACTAAAAAGAACGGCTGATTTTTGGCCAGCCGTTTCTTTTTCGGTTCTTAATTTTTTCTGGATTTTGCAGTTTAAAATTGCAAACAGATCAAATGTTTTTTCGGTTGAGCGTACCCGGTAACCATGCTGTAGAAAATTTTATTATTAGCAATCAGCTAACGATTAAATTTTCAAGACGTTTTTCAGTTGAGATTAATCAACTGAAAAATCAGGGTTTATTCAGCAATAACTTCAAATTCAACATCTACGCTGATATCCCTGTATACCTTGATCCGGGCTTTAAATTTACCTACTTCTTTAATCTGATCTTCTCTCAGCGAGATATTTTTACGATCAATAGCTACGCCTTGTTTCTCGAGCGCTTCAGCAATCTGTATATTATTGACCGAGCCAAAAATTTTGCCTTTGGTGCTGGTTTTAGCGCCAATGGTTATTTTTAAACTCTTTATCTTTTCTGCTATCGCTTCGGCCTCTTTTCTTAATTTTTCTTCTTTATGTTGGCGTTGTTTAACAATTTCGGCTAACATTTTTTTTGCCGAAGGGGTTGCCAGGTCGGCAAGTCCTTTCGGTATAAGATAGTTGCGGGCAAAGCCATCACGTACCTTAACCAGTTGGTCCTTATGCCCAACATTATCTACATCTTGTTTTAATATCACTTCCATAGTCGTACGCCATTATTTATTTAAGCAAGTCAATAACATAGGGCAGGAGGGCAAGGTGCCGCGCTCTTTTTATTGCAGTACCTAACCTTCGCTGATATTTGAGCGATGTGCCGGTAATACGGCGTGGTAGAATTTTACCCTGCTCATTCAGAAATTTTTTCAGAAATTCAGGATCCTTATAATCAATGTATTTGATTTTATTCTTCTTGAAACGGCAGTATTTCTTTTTCTTCACATCTACCGTTACCGGTGTCAGATACCGGATGTCATTATCTTTTATTGCCATAGTTTATGCCTCCGTCTTTTTTTCTGTTCTTTTTGCTTTCTTTTTGTTGCTGTACTCTACAGCATACTTGTCCTGCTTCACCGTCAGGAACCGGATAATCCGCTCATCGCGCTTGTATTCAATTTCAAGTTTTTCTACCATAGGCCCATCTGCCGTAAATTCGATCAGATGATAAAACCCTGTGCTTTTTTTCTGGATGGGATAGGCCAACTTTTTCAGCCCCCAATCCTCTTCGTGCAATATATTACCTCCATTGGATGTAATATAACTGCGAAACTTTTGTACCGTTTCCTTTACCTGATCATCAGATAAAACGGGAGTTAAAATGAAAACGGTTTCATAATGGTTTGTCATACAGTTAAATATTTATTAATTTTTAAAACAGGGCACAAAGATAGAAATAATTTCATTTATGCAATATTTATAATGCTTTTTTCATCAGAAATGTAATTTAATTAAATTATTAATAATCAGTTAAGTAGTTTATATCAGGATAAGTATATGGATTCGTATCCGGTTTGGTTGTTTTAATTTTTATTATTCTGTTAATTTTAATGTAGCGACCTGTTATGTTAATAAAATATCAACAGTATGAATTATTACCGCTGATGGTTTCTTATCTTTGCTTCAAAATAAGCCGATGGATAATTTTATTGTATCTGCCCGTAAATACCGTCCCGAGACGTTTGATACGGTTGTTGAGCAGGAGTCAATTACACAAACGCTTAAAAATGCTATTCGTAATAATCATCTGGCTCAGGCCTATTTGTTTTGCGGTCCCCGTGGTGTTGGTAAAACTACTACAGCCAGAATTTTTGCCAAGACGCTGAATTGTAAAAATCCCGGCCCGAATATCGAGCCCTGTGGCCAGTGCGAGTCGTGTGTGGCTTTTGCCGCAAACCGCTCGTATAATATTCATGAATTGGATGCTGCGTCAAACAATACAGTGGATGATATTCGCCTGCTGATCGAAAAAGTGCGAATCCCCCCGCAGTTAGGCCGTTTCAGCGTCTATATCATTGATGAAGTACATATGTTGTCTGCCCAGGCATTTAACGCTTTTCTTAAAACACTCGAAGAGCCGCCTGTTCACGCGTTGTTTATCCTTGCAACTACCGAAAAACATAAGATAATACCGACCATCCTGTCCCGTTGTCAGATCTTTGATTTTAACCGGATACAAATCAATACTATTGTCAGGCAACTTTGTCGTATTGCTGACCGCGAAAAGATAACGTATGAGATCGATGGTTTTAATATTATTGCTCAAAAAGCCGATGGATCAATGCGTGATGCCTTATCTATCTATGATCAGATTGTAAGCTTTTGCGGTTCAAATGTGCGGTATAAAGATGTTATCGAGAATCTGAATGTGCTCGACTATGAATACTATTTCCGGTTAGTAGATTTGTTTCTCGATAATAATTACACCCAGTCGCTGCTGATCTTTAACGAAGTGCTGAATCACGGGTTTGATGCACGTAATTTTTTGTCCGGTTTATCAAGTCATCTTCGCGACCTGCTGATCAGCCGTGATAAGATTACCTTACCGTTACTCGAAGTGGGCGATTCAATACGTGAACGATATTATTCTCAAACGGCGTTATGTTCGGCCGAATTCCTTATCCGTTGCATGGAAATTGTTACTGCAGCCGATTATCAGTATAATGCAAGTCGTAATAAACGGCTTCATGTTGAACTGGCGCTGATACAACTGTGCAATGTTTTTCCGGGGAAAAATAAGCTTACGGTAAATGAGGATGAGCCAAAGTACCGGTCGTCGAAACCTGCTGTGCAGCCCGCACAGGTAAAGCCACAACCGGCAGATCCCGCTACTCCCGCTGCTCCCGCAAACCGGCCTCCTGATTCTTTTTCGATCAAGCAGGCCATGAAAATGGCGAATCATCCCGTACCGCCTGCTGCAAATACCGATATAAAGGCAGTTGAAGATGCGATGCCGCCAACTCCTTTTACCGCTGATGAAGCGAATAACGCATGGATAGCATTTGCCGAATCAGTGAAATTAACCGAACAACGGCTCTACTCATCCCTGATAAAACTCAAACCCCAGGTCGAAGACGGAAATACTTTTCTCCTTACAATTCATTCCCGCATCGAGGAAGAATTGTTCATGGCCCATAAACCGGCTATGATCTCATTCTTCCGAAAAACGCTCAATAATCCTAATGTTGACATTCGTTATATTGTTGCTGCAATCAAGGATGATGCTCCCCGGCTTTATACCGATGAAGAAAAGTATAAACATCTGACAAAAGTAAATCCTGCCATTGATAAACTGCGCCAAAGTTTAAATCTTGACTTTGAATGATTTCTTCAATTTATTCAATAAGTTTTTATAAAGTAATTGAATAAATTGGGTTTATTGATAATGAATCAATAAACAGAGTATAAAAAAATAAAAGTAAACGTATGAATTCTTATTTTTGCACACTAAAAGTAAAATTATGGATGGACAAAAAATAACAATCAGTAAGGGTAAGTTAAGTGTTCCGGACATGCCGGTTATCCCATTTATTGAAGGTGATGGCACGGGTCCCGATATCTGGCGTGCATCACAATTAGTGTTTGATGCTGCGGTTGCAAAGAGCTATCCTGGTAAGCGCCGGATAGTATGGAAAGAGGTTCTGGCCGGCGAAAAGGCCTATAACACAAAAGGAGTATGGCTCCCTGATGAGACGCTGGATGTAATCCGCGAATATCTGGTGGCTATTAAAGGCCCGCTTACTACTCCGGTTGGCGGTGGTATTCGCTCGCTGAATGTGGCTTTGAGGCAGTTGCTCGACCTTTATGTTTGCCTGAGGCCTGTTAAATACTATCAGGGCGTTCCATCGCCGGTAAAAAATCCGGATTCTACGGATATGGTGATTTTTCGCGAAAATACCGAAGATATTTATGCCGGTATCGAATGGATGTCGGGCACTGATGAAGTGAAAAAAATAATCGGCTTTCTGCAACAGGATATGGGTGTTAAAAAAATTCGCTTCCCCGAATCGTCATCCATCGGCATCAAACCGGTTTCGGTTGAAGGTAGTTCCCGGTTGATACGCGCTGCTATTCAATATGCCATTGAACATGATAAACCATCAGTAACCTTTGTGCATAAAGGCAATATCATGAAATTTACCGAGGGCGCCTTCCGCGACTGGGGTTATGCATTGGCAAAACAGGAGTTTGGCGCTGTTGAAATTGATGGCGGACCCTGGTGTAAACTGAAAAATCCTAAATCGGGAAGGGATATGATTATTAAGGACTGTATCGCTGATGCTTTCCTTCAGCAGATTCTTACCCGCCCAGCCGATTATTCGGTGATTGCTACAATGAATCTGAATGGCGACTATATTTCTGATGCCCTGGCAGCCATTGTTGGAGGCATTGGTATTGCTCCTGGCGCAAATATTAATTACGAAACCGGCCATGCTATTTTTGAAGCAACTCATGGTACTGCTCCTAAATACGCTAACCTCGACCAGGTTAACCCGGGATCGGTAATCCTTTCCGGAGTTATGATGTTTGAATATATGGGATGGCATGAAGCGGCTGAACTTGTGATTAAAGGGTTGAAGAAGGCCATCCTAAATAAACGTGTTACCTATGATTTTGAGCGTTTGATGCCGGGTGCAACCAAACTCAAATGTTCAGAATTCGGCAAAGAAATTGTTTCTAATATGTAGTTACTGCTGGTTTGATATTTACTTTCGATAGAATTATAATATCTTTGACAAATCGTGGTTTACAGATATGACAAAGCCAACAAATTATGCCGGCGCAAAGGAACAATATGCGCAATACGGAGTAGATACTGATTTAGCTTTGCAGCAATTGGCAGCAATTTCTATTTCGCTTCATTGCTGGCAGGGTGATGATGTAACCGGATTTGAGCCCAAATCACAGGAATTGTCGGGCGGATTGGCAGTCACCGGTAATTATCCCGGCAAACCTCGGAATATTGACGAATTCCGTAAAGACATTGAAAAGGTTTTTTCGTTGCTTGCCGGCCGGCACCGGCTTAATTTGCATGCTATTTATGGTGAATTTGGCAGTAAACTGGCCGACCGTGATGCTATAGAGCCGGCGCATTTTCAGGGTTGGATGGATTGGGCGAAATCGCAGAAAGTAAACCTCGACTTTAATGCTACATGTTTTTCTCATCCCCTGGCCGGCACGGGATACACGCTAAGCAGTACCGACGATGGTATTCGGCGTTTCTGGATTAATCATGTTGACCGCTGCCGTATAATTACCGAATGGATGGGAAAACAACAAAATAGCCCGTCGGTACATAATCTCTGGATTCCGGATGGCTCAAAAGATATCACCGTAAACAGGGCTTTGCATCGTCAACTGCTTAAAGAATCGCTTGATGCGATCTATGAAAATAAACTTGACCATAGGTTTATCCGGGATTCTGTGGAGAGCAAACTTTTTGGCATTGGCTCAGAGAGTTTTGTTGCCGGTTCGCATGAATTCTATCTCATCTATGCTTTATCGAACAATTTGATGTACTGCGTGGATATGGGACATTTTCATCCTACCGAGTCCGTTGCTGATAAAATTTCGTCACTGTTGCTTTTCTCTCAGGGTATTATGTTGCATATCAGCCGTGGTATCCGCTGGGACAGCGATCATGTAGTGATATTTAATGATGATCTGCGGGATCTGGCTCTTGAAATTGTTCGCTGTAACGGACTGGGTAAGGTTTATATCGGACTGGATTATTTTGATGCCAGCATTAATCGTGTCGGCGCATGGGTTACCGGGGCAACGGCTGTTTTGAAGGCGTTTCTTTATGCTTTACTTGAACCTGTTGCAATATTGCGTGAATACGAGGCCAATGGGAATAATTATGCCCGCCTTGCCTTGCTTGAAGAGATGAAATCTTTGGCCTTCAGCGCTGTCTGGCAGCATTATTGTCAGCAGAATAATATCCCTACCGGACAGGCGCTAATAAACGAGGTGTTGGCGTATGAACGTACTGTTATTTCAAAAAGAGGATAAGTAAAAATGAATTTTCTAACCAATTTTCCCGAACCGGATGAATTGCTTAACCGTAAATCGCCCCTTAAGCCCGTTCCGGTGAACAGCCATTTTCACACGCCCTATTCGTTCAGCGCTTTTGAAAGTATCGGTCAGACCGTTTCCATGGCTGTTTCGGAGGGTGTCGGTATTCTGGGAATCAATGACTTTTATACTACCGCCGGTTACGATGAGTTTAGCGCTATATGTTTGCAGCGCAGAGTTTTTCCATTGTATAATATTGAGTTTATCGGATTATCAAAAGACCAGCAGGCAAAAAATATCCGGGTAAACGACCCGAATAATCCCGGACGTACTTATTTCAGTGGTAAAGGGCTCGATTATCCGGTGTCGTGGGATAGAACTACATTGCAAATTGTAGAAAGCATCAGGCGTGAGAATTTGAACCAGATAATAACTATGATTTTGCGTGTAAACGAGTTGTTAGAATCTATCAATGCAGGGTTTACGGTTTCGATTGAAGAGATTGAGAGCCGTTATGCCCGCGATCTGGTTCGTGAGCGGCATATCGCTAAAATCCTTCGGATAAAGATGATGGAGGTATACCGGACTGATGATAAACGCAGGACTTTCTTGTCGAAATTATTTGGAGGCAAAGAACCGGCAGCGCCGCTTCACAGTATTCCGGCAGTGGAAGAAGAAATTCGCAGTCGGTTACTGAAGGCCGGCGGTTCTGCTTTTGTTCCCGAAGATGAAAAGGCATTTCTTCCTGTTGAAGAAATTATCCGGATTATTTTAAATGCAGGCGGAATCCCTTGTTATCCCGTGCTCCTGGATGATAAAAATGGTAATTACACCGATTTTGAACGTGATTTTCCGGCAATGCTCGCTTATCTTAAAGAGCGTAATATTTGTGCAGTTGAATTAATTCCGGGACGTAATGCTTTTGACAAACTTAAGGAGTTTATCCTGTATTTTTACCAGAATGGATTTATTATTTTGCTGGGGACCGAACACAATACGCCTCAACTGATTCCTGTTACGGTAAGCTGTCGCAATAATGTGCCGCTCGACAATTACCTGTTGGGTATTGGCTATGAAGGCGCATGTGTTGTTGCTGCTCATCAATATCTGCGGGCAAAGAAAAAGACAGGATATGTTGATTCTTCCGGAAAAGCGGATGTTTCACAACGACAGTATTTCGCCGAACTTGGACATGAGATTATTCTGGAGTATGGTAAACCGGGATGATTGAATAAAGGAATATTTTCAAACCTAATTATATTTATGAATGCGCTCGATGATCTGGTAAAAATATCGAATCTGTATGGTTCTGATCCTGATTTTGTGATTGCCGGAGGTGGAAATACGTCCTATAAGAATGAGACAACTCTGTGGGTTAAAGCCAGTGGAACCGAGCTGGCTTCAGTTGATGTAAACGGATTTGTTGTGCTCGACCGGTTAATGGTCAGGCAATCAATCGAAAAAAAATACAGCAATGATTCATCGCTCCGCGAACAGGAGGTTAAAATTGATTTGCTGCGGGCTAAATTGAATCCCGAGCAGCCACTGAAACCATCGGTTGAAACGGCTATGCACGAAATCATTGATTATCCTTTTGTAGTGCATACTCATCCCACGATTGTTAACGGATTGATGTGTGCAAAAAATGCTGCCGAAACTATTGAAGAACTGTTTGGCGATACGGCGCTGTTTATTCCCTGTACGCAGCCGGGTTATGTATTATCCCTTAAGGTTGCGGAGGAAGTAAGAAAATATCATCTGAAACATAAGCGTATACCTGCTGTTTTATTTCTCGAGAATCATGGCGTTGTTGTTGGCGGGAAAGATATCAGGGAAATACAGATACTGTACAATAAGATATTTGCTGCCATTAAGCCAAGAGTAAATATTTTACCCGATTCTTCTCCCGAACCGGTTGATGCTGTTTTGCTTCAGTTATTACCTGCGCTGCGGATGAAATTATCGGATGACGATGTGAAGATTATCCGGACGCGCAACAGCAAACTGATCCGTCATTTTTGTTCCGGATCTGCAGTTTTTTCATCGGTATCCGGCGCTTTTACTCCCGATCATATTGTCTATTGTAAAAGTGCTCCGATGTATGTCGAAGGAAATTCTTCGGCCGGACAACTAATGATGGATTTTGAAAAAGAGCTTGCTGCTTATGTTGCTACTTATGGTTTTTTGCCTAAAGTTGTGCTGTTTAAGGGCAGGGGAATGTTGGTTGCTGATGATACCTGGCGGATGTCCGGCATTGTGATGGATGTTTTTGAAAATGCGATGATGATTTCGTGGTATTCGCAGGCATTTGGCGGTCCACGCTTTATGAAGAAGGATGCCGTGGCATTTATCGAGGGATGGGATGCCGAGGCATACCGGAAAAAAATTGTTAGAGGCATCAAATCTCAGCATCCGGTGGCAAATAAGGTAGCCGTGGTTACCGGCGGCGCACAGGGCTTCGGTCGCGGTATTGCTTCTCAATTGTTCTCCAATGGCGCAAATGTGGTTATTGCCGACCTGAACGACAAGGAAGGGATGGCTTTACAAACCGGATTGAATAACCCTTCTGCTAATAATCATGCTGTTTTTGTTAAAACCGATATCTCGAATTCGCAATCGGTTGAAACTCTCATTCAAAGCACTGTTGAATCGTTCGGCGGTATTGATATCTTTATCAGTAATGCCGGTATCCTGCATGCCGGTTCTCTGGATGAAATGAAACCGGAAACTTTTGAACTGATGACAAAGGTTAATTATTCCGGATATTTTTTATGCGCCAAATATGTATCACAAGTGATGAAACAACAAAATGCCTGCCGTGCCGGTTATTATACCGATATCATACAAATCAATTCAAAATCGGGTTTGCGCGGCAGCAACAAAAATTTTGCCTATGCCGGTGGTAAGTTTGGTGGAATAGGGCTTACCCAGTCGTTTGCCCTCGAACTTATGCCTTTTAATATTAAGGTGAATTCTGTCTGTCCGGGTAATTTTTTTGAAGGCCCGCTGTGGAGCGATCCGGAGAAGGGATTGTTTGTTCAGTATCTTCGCGCCGGTAAAGTGCCGGGTGCGAAAACGATTGATGATGTTAAAAAATTCTATGAATCACAGGTGCCGGCCGGTCGTGGTTGTCGTGTAGATGATGTGATGAAAGCGATTTATTATATCATTAGCCAGGAGTATGAGACCGGACAGGCCATCCCTGTTACCGGCGGACAGGTGATGCTGAACTGATCTTCTTGCCGTTGTTGTTTTATCTTCCCCATATAAGTATCGCAAATTCCGGATGGTCAATAAACGGATTGCGATTGCCCTGTATATGTTTGTAGATGTATTCGTTTCTTTGTTTTTCCTTTTTACTCACAGGGTCTGCTTCGTGCCAGCATATAAGCATATTAATAAACCATTGTTCAAAAGCGGGATAAGAAGTGCCGTTTAATACTGCATTACTGTAATTGTCGTTTAATTCCCATCCTGCTATCAGGTTTTCATAACAGGTAGCCATATACAGGTAAGCGCGTGCAAAATCACCTTTATACCGGGCGGCCGGTTCAAACGCTTTTCCGCTATAGCCGGGCAGCGCGTTATAGCCAATCTTGCTGCCGTTAGTTGATACATAGATAGCCACAGATACTTCGCCGGGCGGATAGTTTTTTTTCATCAGGTTTACATATCCATCCGACGGAAAGATCATGTGCATATCGGTAAACATAGGCATTTCGCCATTAAACCAGCTTTTAGGCATACTGTGCTCGCGGTTGTAACAACGGCATTCAGGTTTGTATGGTCCTTTTGAACATTGGCCGGCAGAAAACAGAAACAGGCACGACGAGTACATATCCTGGATAATTCCCGTACTATCACTGTCTGTAAACCCGAAATAATCCCACACTTCAGCGTAGCTGCATGCCTGATGGCTGGAGATGATTTGATATAATGCCGTTTTCAGAGCAGCACCGGTTTTTCCTTTGGCAGTAGAATAGTATTCTGCCGGTTCCTGCGGATAAAGAATGATTGCTGAACAGAAGAGCAAAAATAAAAATATCCGTCTCATAGATAGGATAAATTATTTTCGTTAATGCACCGGTTTGTCTTCCGGTACACGGTATTGCCTGCGTAATTTTTCAAGATCCTTTTTCATACGGCCTATAATCTTTTTATATGCCGGATTATTGTAACTGTTTGTCATTTCATGCGGATCGGCTTTTAAATCATAAAACTCCCATTCATCAATATCGTAATAAAAATGAATGAGCTTATATTGGTGGTCACGTATTCCATAATGCCGTTTTACTGAATGAAAGCCGGGATATTCGTAATAGTGATAATAAATGGATTTACGCCATGGTTTACGGTTCGGCTGTTTCATCAGTGGCAGCAACGAAGTCCCCTGTATTGAGTCGGGTATTACCACTCCGGCTGCAGCCAGAAAGGTAGGGGCAAAATCGAGGTTTAAAACGAGATTTGAATCAATAGTTCCCGGTTTTATCAGTGGAGGATAACGCATCAGTAGAGGCATACGGAATGATTCTTCGTACATAAACCGTTTATCAAACCATCCGTGCTCGCCCAGGTAAAACCCCTGATCGGAGGTGTAAACAACTATGGTGTTTTTTGCCAGCCCGGTTGAATCAAGGTAGCAGAGTATTTTCCCAACACTTTTATCCACTGATGCAATGCAGCGCAGGTAATCTTTAATGTAGCGTTGATAGCGCCAGCGGATTATAGTTGTACTGTCATGGTTGCTGTTCAGAAAAATTTTATTCTCCATATCGTAGGCCTCATCCCATAATGCTTTCTGCTCAGCGTTCATCTGATCGTAATTTTTATGGAAGGATGGGATACCCGTTGGGCCGGATAAATGATTTAGCGAATTTCCGGGATTGATTTTCAGGTCGCTGCACCAGGTCAGATCCTTTGCAATGGTCATGGTTTGCACGCGTGCCGCTGTACCCCTTCCTTCATAATTATCGAATAAACCGTAGGGCTCCGGGATGGTTATACTGTCATAAAGGTTCAGGTATTCGGGGGCGGGCATCCATTCGCGGTGCGGTGCCTTGTGATGTATAAGCATGCAAAAGGGTTTGGAGGTATCCCGCTGGTTTAGCCATCTGATTGAGAAATGGGTGATTAGGTCGGTTACATATCCTTCCTGCTTACTTTTTTTACCCATTTCAATAAAGTCCGGATTATAATAATTGCCTTGTCCGGGAAGGATATTCCAGTAATCAAAACCAACAGGGTTCGAAACCAGGTGCCATTTCCCGATAATTGAGGTCTGATAACCATTATTCCGAAGGATCATGGGAAAGGTATGCTGCTGGCTGTTAAACGTACAGTTGTTATCAACGAATCCGTTCAGATGGTTGTATCTCCCTGTAAGCATAACTGCGCGGCTGGGTCCGCTAATCGAATTGGTGACAAAACTGTTGGTAAAACGCATTCCTTCATTTGCCAGCCGGTCAATATTGGGTGTGGAGTTTAACTGATGGCTGTAACAACTGATGGCTTGCTGGGCATGATCATCTGACATGATGAAAATGATGTTGGGTCGGTTTTTCTGAGGTATTTGTTGTGCGCTTAGTAAGCAGGGAATTGCCGGCAAACTGATAAGTAGATACTTTTTTTTCACAGGTTGTTAATTTCGGTAAGTTGTTCCTGAATAACATATAAACGTCCACGAATCATCCTGCCGCAACAGCAGCAACTGAAAGGATGTGAAAGTTGATCCTCACTTTCATTGTAATTAAAGGTCAGTTCATCGCCTGGCTTGATGAATGCGGTGCTGATGATTTTACGTCCTGATATTTTTGTGTTCGGGTTGCAGCTATGGTTCTGATATTGCAGGATTGAGTTTGTCTCAATATGTTCACCGGTTCCTGTTTGAAATGACAGACGGGTAGGATGGGAAAGGACGGTTCCTGTTATTGCCGAAATTACATCTCCGGGTTTATACTCGTTGGTGCTGAATAGACCGGCTATTCCATATCGGTTTATTTTTATTTCCATGATTTAGCGGGTAAATTTTGTTTCGATCAGTTCGCCCAGCCGGCAGTACTGTTCGTATAATTGCTGATAAATTGCTGCATTTGCCGGATCGGGTGTATATTCTTTTTCAAATCCTGCACCCATGGCTTTCTGTGCCTGTTCGATATTTGGGTGTATACCTGCTGCAACAGAGCCGGCCATAGCTGCGCCGAGTGCGCAAGTTTGCTCCGAACGGGCAATGCTGATAGGCATATTCAATACATTGGCAACGACCTGCATAACGAATGGCGATTTTTTCGCCACACCTCCCAGCGCGATTACGCCTTTAATGGGTACTCCTTCTGATATAAACCGGTCAACAATACGTTTAGCCCCAAAGGCGGTGGCTTCAACCAATGCCCTGAAGATACGCGGGGCATCCGATCCGAGGTTCAGCCCTGCAATTGCTCCTTTAAGCAACTGGTTGGCATCGGGTGTGCGGCGTCCGTTCATCCAATCGAGCGCTATGATGCCCGACTCGGCTGGCGGAATCTTCATGGCTGCAGAAGCAAGGGCGGGTAGCATCGTCTCGCTGATCTCTGCCGATAGTTTGTCTTTTGTTGTTTGATCGAGCAATGGTGTTTGATTGAGTATGTTTTCTACAGGCCAGAGCAATAATTTTTTATACCAATTGTAAATATCGCCAAACGCCGATTGTCCGGCCTCCATACCAATCATTCCCGGGGCAATGGAGCCATCTACCTGGCCACAGATGCCTCTGATCTGTTTGCCTTTCATCTCCTGATTTGGGGCAATAATCATATCACAGGTAGAGGTTCCCATCACCTTGCTTAAAAAATAGGGTTTTATTTCTCCGCCTATAGCTCCCAGATGAGCATCGAACGATCCGGTTCCAATAATTACTGTTTCGGGCAGCCCGAGTTTTTGCGCCCATTCGGCCGACAGGTTTCCTGCAGCTATGTCGCAGGTATATGTCTCGGTGTACAGCCGGCTGCGAAGCCCTTTTAGTATAGGGTCGAGCCGGGTCAGGAATTCTTCTCCGGGTAATCCGCCGAATTCTTCGTGCCACATGGCTTTGTGTCCTGCGGCGCAACGGCTCCGCCTGATGGTTAGCGGATTGGTATTGCCGGTCAGCAGCGCAGGGATCCAGTCGCAGTGTTCTACCCACGAAAAATATGCGCCGGCAACGGCTTTGTCTTCACGTAATACATGGAGTATCTTCGCCCAAAACCATTCCGACGAATAGATGCCTCCTTCATATTTGGTGTAATCAGTTCCACCCCACGATTTGCACAGCGCGTTGATCTCTGCTGCCTCTTTTACTGCTGTATGGTCTTTCCACAAAACGAACATGGCGTTGGGGTTTTCTTCAAATGATCTGAGCATGGACAGGGGTGTGCCGTTTTTATCAACGGCAACAGGGGTACTGCCGGTGGTATCAACGGATATGGCGGCTACCTGTTGTGCTGTCCCCTTGGGCGCCTGGTTTAGCGCCGAGGTAATGGTATGTACTGCTCCTTCGATGTAATCGAGCGGATGCTGACGAAACCGGTTGTTAACCGGATCGCAGTATTTACCGTCTTTCCACCGGGGATATTCAAATACCGAGGTGCCGGCTGTCTCGCCTGTCGCTGTATTAACAATTACAGCCCGTACCGAGTCCGTGCCATAATCGAGTCCGATAGTGTAGATGTTTGCCATTTCTGTATGTTTCTATTGTTAAATTTTAGTTTTTACTGTCTTTTTGCCCGTAATAGGCATTTTTACCATGTTTACGTTGAAAATGTTTTTCTAACAGATGGGCAGAAATGGATGGTTGTTTATGGAGCATTTGGGTATAATATGCCATGGTGGCTATTTCTTCGAGAATTACGGCATTGGCCACCGCCGTGGCAGCATCTTTGCCCCAGCAGAACGGACCATGATTACATACCAGTACAGCCGGAATATCCATCGGATTGATAGATGCAAAGGTCTCTGCAATGACTTCACCCGTTGCCAGTTCGTAATTACCTGCTATTTCATCATCATTTAACGGACGGGTGCAGGGTATGTCGCCGTAAAAATGGTCGGCATGTGTTGTCCCTAATGCAGGGATTGAGATTCCGGCCTGTGCCCATACCGTTGCCATACGTGAATGAGTATGTACAATACCATTTATCTCTTTAAATTTTTTATACAAAAACAGATGTGTCGGCGTATCCGACGATGGTTTTAACCGGCCATCCAAGAGCTTCCCTTCAAGATCTACGATAACAATGTCCTCAACAGTCATCTCTTCGTAAGATATTCCGCTTGGTTTTATGGCTACCCGGCCATTTTTGCGGTCTATTCCGCTTACATTTCCCCAGGTGAATATTACAAGCCCGTGCTTTACCAGCAATTGATTGGCTTCATACACCGTATATCTTAATTGGTCCGGCATCGTATTCTATGTTAATTATTATTGAATAATCAATCGTTGTGTTGATGTATGACTTCCGTTTGTCAGTTTCAGCAGGTATATTCCGGATTTTAGCTCTTGCCGTTCAAAGTATATTGTAATCGGGTTTTGGGGAGCACTGCTGTTAATAATTTCCCGGATTTTTATTCCGGTCAGATCATACAGTTCAACCCGGATTGCGTTGGATTTATCTGTTGTAACCGTTATTGTTGATGTCTGATGAAGAGGATTAGGACTGACGGTCATTACCGGCCCGGTGCTCAGGGTTACAGGATGAGCGATTGACGTCAGGGACTTATATATTTCTATGGAACCACCGTCAGGAACGGCATCAAATTGTATGGTGTCTGTTTCAGTTATATGGGTAATCAATGTGTTTCCCTGTTTTATGGAGTCAATTGCCCATGCCGGTTTGCGGATACGCAAGGTAACCGGAAGGTCGAAAATGCTGTCCTCCATAGCATCGGTCAGTTGCAATACCCATTTAACCGTATCTTCTGAAAGGATGTTCAAGCTGGCAGTATTGCTCTCCTGATGATAGCGGTTTGCATTACCAAAACAGGTAATCCATAACGACGATGCAAATGTTAATAAGGTATCCATCTGCATCCTGAATGAATCAACAGGGGTTATAAAACTACTTGATCCGCCGGTTTCGATACCGTGGTAAAGAAAATTGCACCATCCACGGTTATTTATTGCATTGGTAATCCATGTTTTTATATTAAACGTAGTAGTTGTTGGAGCCATAATATTTGCTCCAACCCTTAAATACCTGTCATGAAAAAAACGATCGCTTATTGTAAACCAATTGTAGTTTTCGTATCCGTTTGGATTACTTCCGGCATTCCGGCCGGCTACATAGTATCTTTTTGCTATGTTCCTGATCACCGTATCTTTGGCATTGCTCGTGCCGCCTTCACCGTATGGCCAGGCAATGCTTATGCATTTTTCGTCAGGTAAATGTTTCCGGATACTGTCTCTTGAATTTCTCAGTTCATCTTCAATTGCAGTTAGGTTTCCGGGGACATAGTTTCGCAGATTAGGGTGTGTAACGGTATGACTACCAATTTCATATCCTGTATTATATGCGCTAACCACCGAGTCCCAGTTTATGGGATATGACCCTGAGTTAGTGCATACAAAGAATGTTGCAGGAATACCCCTGGCTTTAAGTTCCTGTAACGCAAGGGAGAATTGGGTCGGGTAATTGTCGTCAAATGTGATACATGCTGCTGCCGGCTTATTCTTGAACCATCGGGGAATGGAATATTCAAGTAGGGTTTGTCCATTTAAATATGCGGTCAGAATTAAAACCGCAGTTGTAACCAGTGACTTTTTCATGTGTATATAATTTTTAAGTTATTGATTTTCAATCCCCCCAAGTCCCCCTTTTCTAAGGGGGATAGCATTACGTTCTCCCCCTTTTTAAAGGGGGATAGTATTATGTTTTCCCCCTTTTTAAAGGGGGCGCAGGGGGATTTTTTACAATATTCATTCTCGGTTGTTGTGCTTATTTTTATTCGCTCATGTACATTTCATTTGTTATTTATTTTAAAGGGGTATATAGAGATGTGACGTTTACTTTTAAGGTATTTGATGAATGTGATTTTTATCATGTAAAAATAACTGTTCTTTAAAATAAACAGAAATAAATTAATTAATTATCTGAATAATAGATTATTATTATATTATACATTAAATTACTTTTATTTACATTTTACAACCATGCAACATTTGTATTAAAAATGAGAAAATAGAGCAAAATATATAATAAATATTTAATACTTTAAGTCCATGCTTTATAGTATCTTTGGCAATAATAAATTAAAAGTATACCTAAAACAAAATGAGTAAAAAGAGAATTTTTTTGTAACCAAATTTAGAAATTGCCGTTAAAAGAATAAAAAGTATTCCTTATAAAAACCAAAACCAAATGTCAGAAAATCAAATTCTTAAACAATCAAAAACAAGAAGTATGAAAACAATGCGTCTTTTATTATTAGCTTTTATGGGAATAGTATTATTCCAGGGTGTCAATGCACAGGCACCGCCTTTCGGAGTTCAAATGACTAATGCAGGCAGTATTGATACTGTTATTATTGGTAAACGTACTCCTTATTTTGTTATGCCCGACCCTGTTCTTAACAGCGGATTTGCTGCAGCTTACGATACAAACGTGCTTAAAGCAGCACAGGGACTTCTTTCAAGCTGGACATGGTCAGTAACAGCAGCAGGTACCATTGCCAAAGAAGGTAATTCAGCCGAAGGTGATGGTCCGTATGTTGAAATCGTTTGGTCAACGGCTACTACTGCAACTATCTCTGTTGCTGAAGTTTCTGCAGCCCCGGCCAGTTGCTCCGATGCTACTCCGGTAACACAAAGCGTACAGGTTATTGATACCTTCGACTACATCGTTGCCAATAATCCGGCAACCCAAACAACCTACCTTTGTGCAGGCGCTGCTCCGGTTAATGTTCAGATTGATGATTATACCTATAATGGAGTTCAGACCAACAGTACCTTAAATATGAAACTTGATTATAGAATCAGCCGGTTAAATTCCGATTTGTCATTTAACAGCCAGCTTCACGAAGCTGAAGATACATTATTCCAGGTTGCACAGCCCGGCGCAAGTGGTGCAGTAGTTTTCTGGCCTGCCAAACAGCTTTATGCAATTGGTGGTAACATAACTGAATACAGATTTAGTTTTGGTGCTCCGGCATGGGGTGGCGCTGAAGATAATGGTATTAATGACCATATCACCCGTAAGTGCGACTATTTAGCACTGGCTACAAAAGACGGAAGCAACCCTGACCAGTTTACGTATTATGATCAGGAGACCGTAGGATCAATTAGCGATGAAAAGGTTTTTATCGTATATCCTGCTCCGGTTACCGGACCTATCTATTATGTACCTAACTCATTTAATAAATAATTATTCTTATCCACAGGGCTGATCGCTAACCGGTTAGCCCTGTTTTTTTACCGGTTTGGTTTTGGTGTACTAAGGAATATTCAGAAATTGAATATTTTTGTATATTGTATTTTTTACGAAAAATATGGCTTGGTGCTGTTCTTATCTGGCTGTTCTCTGTTCAGCTTTTCAGTCAGTTCGATACGGCATGTATTGGTGATCGTAATGTCTGGTATGGTTTACCTTCTTCCGGCTACAATACCATTGATATATGGACGGTAGAGGGTGAATCAACCGGCGATGTCAGGTTCCGCCAGATTGATGATACTATTATTGTTGATTGGCTTCCGTGGATGACTGCCGGGTTTTATACCATCACGGTTCAGCAGTATACCGTATTTTTTGACAGTAATCATGATAGTGTATTATGTGCAGGTGCGCCTTTTAGCGATAGTGTGTTGGTGTGGGGGCCAACAGGGCTTTATATCGGCAACGATCAGGCAACCTGCGTTGGTTCATCCGCATCGTTTGCTTCTAATAATAGTTATCCCTCTTATTTGTGGTCAACGGGCAGTAACAGTTCATCTGTTACAATTGAAACACCGGGAACTGTATGGCTCGAAGTAACCGACTCTACCGGTTGTAAAGTAAGAGATACTGCTTTATTCAGTAATTTTCCGCAGCCGGAGGTTAATTTAGGCGACGATGCTTCACTCTGTGACGAGGAATATATTCTTGATGCGGGAAGTGACGGAGTGTATTATACCTGGTATGCAGGTAAACGGGAATTCAGCTATGCTCAATCTATCAGTATCACCGAAGAGAAATTATTGTTGGAGGATATTGATACCATCAGCGTGATATTGGTTGATGCCAATGGTTGCAGCGCTACCGATACAATTATTTTGGCGCCCTGCTATCTTGACATGGGCCGGATTCCTAATGTTATTACACCCAATGGCGACGGGTACAACGATACGTGGCGCTTCAGACGTATCGTAAGCTTTGGGAAATATTATCCCGATCTGGTGGTTGAAGTGTTCGACCGGTGGGGTAAGCTTGTGTTCCGCTCGCCCAAAGGGTATCCCGAACCATGGGATGGCAAAGACCTGAAAGGAAAACCATTACCTATGGGTACTTATTTTTATATCCTGAATCCTAATAATGGCGGCGATCCGGTGAAAGGAACGGTTACAATTGTACGATGATGAAAGGCAAGGGGGTACATATATTATGTATTGTTGTATTACTGGGTATTTTACCGGTAATGCGGCTTCGTTCGCAGCAGTTGCCTGTATATAGCCAGTATATGATCAGCCGCTTTTTACTTAACCCTGCACGCGCCGGCGCTGATGGTTATACAATTGTTGAAGTAAATGCGCGCGAACAATGGCTTGGTTTTTCCGGCGCGCCACGAACACACAGCGTCGCTTTCCAGTCACGCAAACTGAAACCCAGTTTTATATCCGGTTCACGTTCGGCACGCCGTACCTATGGAGCCCGGAAACGTGGCGGCAAGGTGGGTATTGGCGGACATATTTTTAATGATCAGGCAGGTATAGTGAACTATACCGGGGCGCTGGCTACCTATGCCTATCATATTCGGATGCGTGACCAGCAGCTCTCGTTTGGATTATCGGCCAGCGTTTTGCAATATAAACTTAATAAAGAGAAAATGATCCTCTATCCACGCGAAGAGGATGACCCGTTGCTCATGCAGGGAAATACTCTTTATTCACCCGATGCTTCGTTTGGAGCATATTATATGTTTCCGAATTTCTATGCCGGTTTGTCGGCTACTCAATTGTTTCAGTCAAAATTTAGTTTTGGCAACCTGGGCGCTACTCAATACAGATTATTGCGCACGTATTATTTAATGGCTGGTTATAAGATTGAAATTGACAGAGATTTTTCTTTTGAACCATCCATGCTGTATAAAACTAACGAAAGGTTGAAAAATCAGATGGATCTTTCATTCCGGGGTTATTATCTCGATGATTACTGGCTTGGGTTATCGTATCGCAGCGGCGGGAAACAGGTTGAGGATACCAAAAATGCCGGAGCCGTAGTTTTTTTGGCCGGCGTACGGATTGACAAGGTACATATCGGCTATGCTTTTGATTATAACCTGAATAGTTTGCAGAAATACAGCTATGGATCGCACGAATTAAATATTTCTTTGTATTTTGGGGATAATGCCCGGAGGTACAGATGGATAGAAAGATATTAGTGTTTTTTGTTTATTTTGACATTGGAAAATGAAGGAATGTAAAGTCATAGGTTTGTTACTAGCGCTTGTTATCTGCGGATTTAATGTCAATGCGCAGGTAGTTGGCGATTACCGTACAATTAGTGACGGAAACTGGTCGGATATCGCTATCTGGGAAAGATATAACGGCGCCTGGGTTCCGGCAACCGTTGTTGATGGTTATCCCGGACAAAATGCTTCACCAACTACTGTCAATATCCGCAGTTCTCATGATGTTGTTATTGATGTCTCTCCGGCTAATGCCATTGGTACTACGAATATCAATGCGAATGCTGTTACTGCAACAGTGAGCATGAACGATGGTGTGGTTTTTAATACTACAACGCTTCAGTTCGGGCAGCCAACGGCTGACAATAATACGCAAACGTTTTCTGTTAATGATGCTACTTTGAATTGCGCCACTATCCTTATGGCCAATCCGGCAAATACTACACGGTTCACCCGGATTATAATTGACAGCGGTACGGTTAATGTTACCGGAACAATTTCTATTCAGGGTGCTGTGAATGAAAATGTTATTACTGTAACCGGAAATGGCATTATTAATGTTGGTAATACAATTTCCAGCTCTAATGTTGCGTTTACGCCCGGAATAGGCAAGGTCAATTATAATTCTACAATTGCTACTGTAGTCCGCAACCTGACTTACTATAACCTTGAGATTTCCGGCAGTGATATTAAAACATTAGCCGGAGCGGTAACCATAAATAATAATCTGGTGATTTCATCATCAGCTACAACCCTCGAAATTGCAAACCGGAATATTACTGTAAATGGTACAACTACCATTTCCGGCCAATTGAATGATAATAATGATAATAATACCAATCTTTTTGTAGGCAAGGTTACGCTTGATGCCACCGGTGTATTTAACACTTCTGCTGTGGTTACTGCGGGCAGGTTAAGTTTCAGGGGTGGTATTGAGAATAACAATGTTAATGCCGGTAGTTTTATTGCCGGGATAGCCGATTTTAATACCAACAGCCAGGTGATCTCCGGCTCAGGACCCATTGTGTTTAATAATGCCGTTACGATTACCGGCGCTATTGTTGATACCAACCGAAATACCGGCGGCGTTACAATCACCGGAGCGCTCAATGGAACTGTCGCAGGATCATCAAAATGGTATAATGACAATAATTCTGTTCTTTTTTATGGAAATGCTGCTGTGCCAATGGTTACCGGCGTGTTTGATGTTGATCAGACAGGAAATACTGTTAATTATTCCCGTAACAATACCCAAACCATTGCCGGTGTTAATCATTATCATCTGTCACTGTCGGGAGGGGCGGGAACTAAAACATTGAGTTCAGCAATTACTGTTTTAGGTAATCTTTCGGTTGGTGCCGGAACCACACTTGCTGATGGTGGTTTTCTTGCCCAACTCAACGGCAATGCTTTGATGGATGGAGCACATACCGGCGCAGGTCGTATCGAACTTACCGGTGGCGCTGCAGCGCATTCATTATCCGGCGCCGGCTCTTTTACAAATCTTGAACTGGATGATGCTAATGGAGCAGTGCTTACTTCAAACATTACAGTGAACGGTACGCTTACCCTTACTAATGGCAATATAATACTTGACGCTAATTCGCTCGCTATCGGTGCTTCCGGTTCTATTGCAGGTGCGCCATCGGCCACTGCAATGATTGTTACAAATGGCACCGGGCAGGTTACAAAAACATTTAATACAGGTGATACTCCATTATTTTCTTATCCCGTAGGCGATACAACCGGAACGGATGAATATTCTCCTGTTTCTTTCGACTTCTCGGTTAATGCAGCAGGCGGCGCTGTTGGCGTACGCGTGATTGATACCAAGCATCCGGATAATGCTGAACCTGATAATTTTATTAGCCGTTATTGGAAAATTACAGCTCCTACATTGACTACCTATACCTATTCAGGATCCTATACCTATCTGGCTGCTGATGTTACGGGGACTCAGGAGGATTATTTTAAAGCACAGAAATGGAATGGAGTTGCATGGTCGTCTGATGCTTCGAGCCATGCCAATTCGGGAACTCATATCCTTTCTACTACTAATCAAACCGAGGCGTTAAGTCCGCTTAATAGTGTTGATTATACGGCTTATGTATCTTCTGTTTATTACAGATCACGCATTACCGGTAACTGGAGTACTCCTTCGACATGGGAGGTGTCGCCGGTTGCCGATTTTAGCTCTGGTGTGTCTACGGCTACCATTGCGCCCGATGCAACCAATTCGGAGGCCATAACTATATTGAATACGCACACGGTTACTTTAACTGCCGGCGTAATAGCCGATCAACTGATTATTGATGCCGGTGGTACATTAAACATATCAACTTTTAATCTGACAGTGGAAAATGCCGGTGGTATTGATCTTCTGGTGAACGGCAGTTTGACAGCTAACGGAGGGCAGGTTATTGCTAATGGTGCAGGGGTAGCAATTGATATAAACGGTACATTAAATACTTACGATCAGGATGGATTTTTTATTGATGCCAATACAACGATTTCTACCGCTAATAGTCCTTTGGTTACGCTTGGTTCTAATTCAACAATCAACTATACCGGCGCTGCCGGTCAGCGTGTTGATGCACGTGCCGATTATGCTAACCTGTCGGTTTCTGCCGCTGGCCAGAAAGATGCGCAAGGGAATATTTCGGTTGCCCGTGATCTGGCAATTACTACCGGTACGTTTAACGATCAGGGAAATACGATTACCGTAAATGGTAATATTGCAAATGCCGGCGTACATAGCGGAACCGGTAAAATAGTGCTTTCGGGTGGCACTGCTCTTCATACACTTTCAGCCGCCGGCACCTATGGTAATCTTACGCTCAGCGATGTACAGGGTGCAGTGCTTACCGGTTCAACCACTATTAGTGGTGATTTGCGCATTACTGCAGGGTCGTTTGATATTACCGGTATCACCATTCAGGTTAACGATTCATTGATTGTTGACGGGACCTGCGTAATCAGCAACAATACCGGAACAAAGACATTTAATGACATCGTGATCAATGGCACTGGTACAGTCACTAATTCGGGAAACGAAGATGTTACAATCAATGGGAACCTCTTTAATAATGGCACCTTTACTGCCGGAACCGGTAATTATATTTTTGCCGGCGCATTAAAAGAAATTAGCGGATCTGCTGCTGTTTCAGTAGTGACAGCTACTGTTAACGGGTCACTTACCAATAATTCAACGGGTTCATTTGCTGTTACCAACTCACTGGCAGGTGCCGGTTCATTTACCAATGGAGATAACGCTACGTTATATATTGGCAATGGAAATACTGTTACAACCTTTGTGGTTAATAATTCTGGTAATACGGTTATCTATAACCGGAATGCTAGCCAATCGGTCCGTACAGGTACTTATCATCATCTGGAATTGCAAGGTGGAGCTGGCATAAAAACACCTTCCGGGGTTATTACTATTAATGGGAACCTGACTATTGGCGCCGGTACTACGTTTCAGTTGGCAAACCGTACTACAACGGTTACGGGAACAACAAGTATCTACGGGACACTCGATGATAATACGGCAGGACAGGTTAATACTTTCACCGATACTGTTTTAATATACAGTACAGGCGTGTGGACATCAACAGGTAATTCTGCATTTACTTTACGTAAAGGAATTGTCAATAATGGCACCATGACGGCTACCGGTACAGGCACCTATACGTTCTCTGCCGGCTCAACAGCCCAGATTCTGTCGGGTTCTAACCCAATTACTTTTGGAGGTAATGTAGTTATCGGAGCCGGGGTATCTATTACTAACAGTAATTCGGATGGTGTGAGCGGGATAACGGTTACCGGAACATTAAACGGTGGCGATGCAGCATCAACATTTATTAATCAGGGTTATCTTACTTATTTGAATGCTGCCCGTCCTATGTTAACAGGCGTACTGGATGGATCATTCGCGGGGAATACTGTTTTTTATAATCTTGCCGGCGCTCAGGATATTAAAGGAGCGACTTATCATCATTTGACACTCAGCTCGGCGGCAGCCAAAACTTTGCAGGGAAATGTTACCGTCAATGGTACATTTACAACAACAGGTACAGTGAGTATTTCGTGCGGAACCAATAACCTTACGCTTAACGGGCCGGTTAGTCATGGTTCAACAGGAACCTTAATCACCGGCGCCGATACTGTACGTTATGGATTTAATGGTGCGCAAACCATTATCCCGTCGGCTTATGGTGGTGTATTGATGCTCAGTGGCAATGGCAATAAATCATTACTCGCTGCAACAACTGTTACCGGAAATATTTTTGTCAGTGCCAATGCTTATTTTGACCTCTCGGCATTCCAGCTTGTTACTTCGGGTAATATTAATATTAATAATACAGCAACTCTTGACGTGAATGCCGGAGCCGAGCTGCAAATGGCTAATACCCGTACGCTTACTAATGCAGGCACATTGCGTGTTGTTGGTGCGCCAGGTACTCCGGCTGTGGTTACTCGTAATGGCGGCGCTGGTGGCTATTCTATTGTTCAGTCCGATGCTGCTGCTGCTATGTATGTACGACATTATCAGATCAGTTATCCGTTGAATGGTATAACCATTTCTGCCGGATCTCTCGATAATACCAATAATTTTTCCGATGGAGCATTTAGCAACGGATCGGGTTCATATTATCTTAATCTTACTGGTCTTGATTTATCTGCTAATACCGATTCGGTTTACAATGTTGTTTTTGGCGCAGGCCCAACCTATAATGTTGAACGTACATCGGGCGCTAATGCTATTTATTTTGCCGATGCATCGGGAACCCTGGCCGGTGAGAATTTTGACAATGATGATGCTAACCCCGGTACAAAAATATTCTGGACAAATCCTTCTTCTACCTATTACTCTAATCCGTTGGGCACATTCAGAGCCGGATTGGTTACAAACTGGACTCGTCGTCCTGATGGTTCCGGCGCTAATCCGCCGAATATGACCGACGGATTAAGCACCTTCATTATTCAGAATACCCATACTATGATTGTTGATGCCGCCAATGGGAATATTTCGGTGCTCGATATGTATGTTGGGCAGGGTACTTCCGGTGGTTTAGTGATTGGCGATGATGCAACTCAGCGCACGGTAACTGTAAACGGGAACCTTTTCATACGCGGCGGTGGATCGGTAACTGCCGGTTCGGCCGGTGCGCCCTCTCATATTCTGGCTGTTTACGGAAATATTGAAAACGACGGATCAATAACACTGGCCGGCGCTTCGAATGCTAATCTTGAACTGTATGGCACAGGAAAAAAACTCAATGGAACAGGAAACTACACATTGAATCATATCAGTTTTAAAGCCGGTTCATCGGTTACAGCTTACCGTCCCTTGAATATTGACGGTAATGTAACGATTGAAAATAATGCAACTTTTGCAGATGGCGGTCTCAATCACACTGTTGCTGGTACATGGAGTGAAACAGGTACTGCCCAGCGTACCGGCAGCGGAACAATTACTTTTGATGGTACAATTAATACTATTGTAAACAATAATGGCACAGTTGATTTTAACCATGTTGTATTCAGCGGTGGTATAGTGGGTTCTATACAGGATGTGACCAATATTGCCGGAAACCTTATGATCACAAATAATACGCAGGTTACGGCCGGGGATAAATTGATTTCGATATTTGGCGATTTTACCGTTGATCCAGGCGCTAAGTATTCTCAGATTAGTGATACGACCCGCTTTGCCGGAACTGCTACTCAGAGTATTAATCTGAATGGTACAACTTCATTTAACGGTATTATTTTTGCCAATGGTGGCGCTGCTGCAAAAACAGTAAATGGGAATATTTCTGCCGCGGGAATTGTTTCTATTGAATCGGGAGCAACAGTGAATGGCTCCGGTTCACATTTCATTTCAGGCGGATTAAAGGTTGATGGTACTTGCAACTGGTCCGGCCTGATCTCATTACTTGGCGGTAATTTGTATACTTCTAATGCTGCTAATAGTTTTACTCTCGGTACTGCCCGGCTGACAATCAATGGTGCTGTTACGCTTACCTATGTTGCTCCGGCTACGGCTGCTGTTTGTAATGTGGCAAATAATGTTCAGGTGATTTCGGGTAATTTCTACCTTAATCCCAATACCTCGCTTATTTCTTCAGTGGATAGTTCATTTTCGCTGGCTTCCGGAACAACATTATGGGTTTATGGTACTGATAACTTCCCATCCGGATTTAATACTTATAACCTTGACCTGAACTCCAGAGTTGAATATGATTATGCTGCAAATCAAACGGTACGCGGAGGAATAACCTACGGTTTTCTCGAATTAAATGATAATGGTGCGGGTGGGGTATATACTAAAACTGCTGACGGAAATATTGATGTTAACGGTGATATAGAGGTTGAAGGTGGTGTGAATTTTAATCTTCAGTCATTCACGCTCAGCTTGGCTGCAAATCTTGTCAATAATAACAACAGTACAATTTCCGGAAATGGTATTTTATTACTCAATGCCGATGACGCCGACCAACTGGTTGAAGCAGCAGGTACCGGATCGTATTCTTTCGATTCAATCATTATTACTCAGAATGCTACGGCTCCGCATACTAAGTCGTTTGAAAATACTTCTACTATCAGTATTACCGGCGGCTTTATTATTAATAATCCCGGAGGCGATGCAACAAATGAATTGTCAGTGAATCTGAATAATAATGTCATAGCCGGTACTCCTGTTGATTTTTATCTGGACAACTATTGTACCCTGCTTACCGACCATCCTACCATAGGGGCATCTATGTTTGATAATTTTTCCGGTACCCGTACCTGTAATCTGAATAGTACTTTCTATTATAGCAGCGGCGGCGCTCAGAGTATTGCCGATGGCTTTACCTATGGGAATATCAGTTTTAATGCAGGCAATAAAACGGCCGAAGGAGCACTTGATATTAATGGCAATGCACGAGCTGTTAATGCTGCTGTATTTTACGATGCCGGTTTTAACCATACCGTTGCCGGTAACTGGTTGTTCCGGAATACGAATTATACGGCTGTTTCAGCTACCGGAACCATCACGTTTGATGGAACAAATCAAAGTATTCAATCTCCCGCAGGGTATCCTAATTATTTTCGTAATCTTGTGATCGCCAATACCGGTACAGTTTCTACATCGGGAGATATTACTATTCTTGGCAACCTGACTATTAATAATGACGCCAACCTTACTGTTGTCTCTCAGAATGTGAATATTGCCGGCAACTGGAATAACGGAGGGACAGGTATATTCTCGCAGTCCAGCGGTATTACTACATTTAATGGCTCTGCTAATCAAAGTATCACTGCTAATGCATCTAATGTTTTTGGTAATCTGTATATCAATAAGCCAAATCCTGCAGGATCACAAACCGTTACCGCAAATTCTGATATTTCGGTCAACTTTGATTTGCGACTTTATAATGATGCCGGCGTATTTGATATCACCAATAGAATACTTACTGTCGGCGACGACTTTTATGTGGGCAGCAATGTTGTTGAAGTCGGACAGACACTGATTACAACCGGCAGTACAGTGCGTTTTAACGGCTCCGATAATCAGCAGAGTATTGGTAATGTTAATGCAAATAACCTTGTGTTTAACGATGTTGTATTCTCCGGTAGCGTTGATAAACAACTTGGATATTCCGGGACGGCAAATACATTTGTATTTTTGGGTGATGTTACTATTAATGGATGTATTGTTGCTGCCAATGGTGGTTTTAACTACTTTGGAATTGATTTTGCCGGTATAAATCTGAATGTTGCCGGCGACTGGAATAATACCGGTACTTTTCAACATAATGGCACGGTAACTTTTAATGGAGGCAACCAGTCAATTCTCGGTCCCGCATTTAACAATGTTGTTTTTGCCGGCACTGATACTAAAACATTGCAGGATGGAATTAATGCGAATGGTTCAGTAACCATAGGTGCAGGGGTTACACTCGATGCTAATAATACGGATATTACGCTGCGGGTAAACTGGGATAATAGTGCAGCCGGCGGCGTGTATATCCCGGGAACCGGTAGGGTTATTATTGAAGGTAATGGCGCTTCAATTATTTCTACCGGAACAATCACTGGTCCACAACCCGGGAAGAGTTTCTATTCATTGGAAATCAATAAAAATAACAACGGCACCGATGTTCAGTTGGATGGCGACCTGAATATAACAAACGATTTTGTCCATTCAATGGGTAATTTTCATACCAATTTGTTCGAACTTTGGATTGCCGGTAATTTTACAAACACCGGAACATTTGATCATGATGTCGGGACAATCATTACATTTAATGCTGCCGGTGGTACAACGAAAAACTTTTCACCGGGTGGCATGACTTTCCGGGGCGTTGATTTTAATGCTCCCGGCGCTACATATATCGTTCAGTCGAACTTCACTGCTGGCGGTGGTATTGATTTTGTAATTACCGATGGTTATATTGATTTGAATGGCAAGATTATGACCGTAGCAAATAATCCTATGCGCGTTCGGCTTAACGGCGGTACACTTGATGTTGACGCGGGTGCAACCATAGAATTTGCTAATACCAATGATTCGCTTCTGATTAATGGTGGTACTTTACGGTTGGTAGGGAGTTCAGGCAACAAAGCTACATTAACACGTACCGGAGGAAATAACTATATTGTGAAGATGACTGCCGGTACTTTACATGCACAGTATTATAAAGTAGAACTGTGTGATGGTTTTATTATTACTGGCGGCACTATTGATGCTATAAATAATCTGAGTAATGGAGTATTTACGGCAGGGGAGGGCAATGCTTATCTTACACTGAATGGCTATAATTTTGCCGATTTTTCGGTTACAAATACTATCTTCAATGCTAACGCGGTTACATATAATGTGGCACGTACAACCGGTACCGGAACTATAACTTTTATTGATGCCTCCGGCTCATTGGCCGGTGAACAGTTCGACCAGGATAATGCTAATCCCGGTACTCTGATCAACTGGTCGTATCCGGGTGGGTTTTACTGGGACGGCGAGGCCGGCACAGATCAGTGGGACGATGCTCTTAACTGGTCGTCTAATGCTGTTCCCGACTCAACCAATAATGTTTATCTCGATCACACTTTTGTTACGGTAACCTATACTGTTAGTGTTGATTCATCCGATGCTTATACCAACCGGCTTTATATCACTCCTTCCGGCGGTAACCCTATTACTATGCAACTCCGCGAAGGAAAAGATCTGTATTGTTACGATTACCTGAACATCGGAACAGGTGCAACATTAACTGTTACCGATAATACTAACCTGATTTATGTGCGTGGCGCATGGTCCAACGCAGGTACATTTAATCCGGGAAATTCAACTGTTATTTTTGACTCAAAGCAGAATACAACCTTTACCATTGCCAGTGGCGGAACAGGGGCGGGACGGCATTTTTATAATTTCACCATCAACAGTGACAGTGCTGATTATGAGATATCGGGGGCGACCGATTTTGATGGTAATTTTACTGTTTCCAGGGGCTCATTGTCTTTAGCTACCCCTGCCAATGATATTCTTGTTGCCGGTAATTGGCTCGTTAATACGTCCGGGGGCGCTGTATTTACTCATGCCGATGCTGATGTTACATTTGATGGAAACGATCAGAGTATTTCCGGCGGAACTTTTTATAATCTGCTTACTGCAACCGGTGGAACAAAAACTTTAAATTCAAGTATTGATATTGATAATACGATGACAATTGGCGCAGGAACAACGTTTAATGCCCAGACATACGATTTATCGGTTGGTAACGACTGGTATAACAATGGAACATTTACCCAATCGGGGACAGGGATGGTTAGTTTTGACGGAACAGTACAGCAGGACGTTGACAGGGGAACAGCGCTTACAACCTTCAATCATCTTTCGTTTGGAAATACCGGTAATAAAACGTTTTATAATTCTTCCAATGTTACCGGCGATCTCACTATTTCCGGTACGGGAGATGTGGATGTCTCTACTTTCCAGATTTCAGGCATTGGAACTAACAACTTTTTGTTGGGAGGCACTACTTTGTTTATCCGGGGCGCCAATAATTTTCCTGATAACTTTGGCACATATAATCTGGCTACTAATTCAATTGTTGATTATAATGCCGACATTGATCAGACCGTAAAATCTTGTTCCGGTTGGTCGTATGGTAACCTGACATTAACCGATGCTACAGCCGGCATTAATTCAACCAAAACGGCCGAAGCCGGCACTATTGATGTTGCAACGAATGTAACAATCTCTAATGTCCGCACGGCTTTTGTTATGGGCGCAAACAGTACAAATATGAATTTGTATGGAACAATTGTTCAACCCACGGGAGGTATTCAGATTGATTGGGGAACAGGAACATCAACTCTTACCCACCTGGGTTCGGGGGATTGGAATATTGATCCCGACATCACTGTATTCAATAATCTCGTCTTGTCCGGTACAGGAAATAAATGGGTGCAGACAAATCTGAATATCTCCGGTAATTTAACCGTGCGTACTCCTGTATATCTCCGTATGTACGATAATAATAATAATGCTAATTATAATACGATTACCTGTACCGGCATTGGTAAAACATTTTTGCTCGAACCCGGAACCCGTCTTTATTGTCCTGTTGCCGCTGTTGCCGGTGCTGCTATGCCGTTGAACTTTACAACCTATAATCTCTCGCCTACCAGCACAGTTTATTTAAACAGCCCCGATGCCGTTAATCAAACTCTTTATACCGGTAATGGCATTGTTTATGGTAATTTATACTTTCGTAACAATAAAACTGTTACTTCCGATGGTGTTGCCAATCTGAATATTGATGGTTCTTTTGATATGGAGGATGCCACTTATGTTGATAATAGCCGGAATATATCCGTTGCCGGTGATTTCGCCTATATTAATAATTATACACCCTCTGCTTCTACAATTTCAATTACACTCGATGGCAATATCAATCAGCGGTTATTTGATAATACTGCTACAACTCTGAATCTGGGTACGGTGTATTTTAACGGGTCGGGAATTAAAACATTCGGCGATGGGAATGATGCTATTACTGTTAGCGGCTCCCTGAACATCGCAAATAATGTCCAGGTCAGCAGTAATCGTAATATCTCTATGACAGGTAATACTTGGGATAATGATGGTATTTTTTATCATTACGGCAATACGGTTACTTTTAATTCGGCTAATCCGCAGGATATTAATCCGGGTCGTGATACTCTCGAAAATCGTTTTTATAATATTGCTTTTACCGGCGCCGGTGCTAAAACCTTTAATACTTATGGCGCACGTATCTATAATAATATGACTTTAAATGCAGGCAGCACGGTGAATCTTGGTACATTGAACTATTATTTGCGTAACGACTTAATTAATACTGCCGGAGGCACTCTCAACTCATCCGGCGCCGACATAACATTTAACGGTAACGCGATTACTCAGGATATCAATTCTCCTGCATTTGCTGCCGACAGTATTACCATTGATAGTTTTGCATGTACAGTTCAGATGTATTCTGATTGGACCATTGCCAGTGATCTTGTCATTCGTCAAACATCTACACTTAATACCACGGCTGCCAATGATTATGATATTACTATTTCTGGCAACTGGGAGAACTATGGAACATTCACGGCAAATCAGAATATTGTTACTTTTAATGCTCCCGCAGGTACAAGGTCTATTCTATCAGGCAATAGCACTTTCTACGATGTGGTGTTTAGTCCGTCTGCCGGTAACCGCTATGTGCTTCTTTCTCCAAATACCGAATTTTCACGGTCAATGTCTCTCGGCGTAAACGATACTCTTGACCTCAATGCACAATCACTGATACTTGGAAGTCCTATTGGTGCAGGAAAAGTGTTTACTATAGATGGTGTGCTGGATGTGGATGCTAATGCCGATCTGATTTTTAATAATGAAACATCCCAGTCGGTAATGAATGTATCAGGCACTTTAGTGGTTGTTGGTTCCAACGCCGTTAATATTGCAACGATTACTCGCGAAACTGCCGGTGTTGCAGGGAACGAATCGGCAATAAATATTTTGGCCGGTGGTACGCTTGCTGCACGGTATTATCTGATTGAACATCTGCGTGACGCCGGATTAGTGATGCAGGCCGGTTCAGTACTCGATCCAACAAATAATCTTTCGGATGGCACATGGTCGAATCTCCGTAATGCAGCGGGTGTCTGTTACCTCAATATTGAGGCCGGTTATACCGGAGATACCATCCGCAATATTTGCTTTAACTATAATGGCACTCCGGTACAGGGTACGCATTTTAATGTCCGCCGGAATACCCCTGCCCTCAGTGATATCGTTTTTAAAGATGTTTCAGGTAATCTCGGTAGTTATCTTTACGAGGATGATGACGAAGTATTGGCTGCTGCCGCAACAGGTAATCTGCAATGGCCGGGTGTTACTGAAACAAACTGGCTGGGCGGCGTCAGTTCCGACTGGTTCAATCCGGCCAACTGGAGCGACGGCGTGCCCGATGCATATAAAGATGCCATTATCCCGTCGCGCCCGTTCAGTCCTGTTTTAGATAATGGTAATGCTACCTGTAAAAAACTAAAGATTACAACCGGCTCGCTTGCACTGCAGAATGGTTTTGATCTGGTTACAACCAGTGATGTTTCTATTGGGTCAATTGTTGAAAACGGAGTGCTACTCGTTCAATCATCCAACAGTACAATTACCTGCGGTGGCCAGTGGACCGAAGGTGCCAGCGGTATCTTTGTGCATGGCAGTTCATCTGTTGAATTTAATTCGGGTGTCGGTGCCGTAACGATTACCCCTCGCAGCAGTTTCAATAATGTTATTGTTAATAATTCGGCTTCAATATTTACCTGGGTAGGGAGTTCAATCACTTTTGAAGGCAACCTGATTATACAGAACGGACGTTTTGTCCCGGGTACACCGGGATACGTGTACCGCATACGGGGTGATTTTGATAACCAGGGTAGTTATGATTCAACCGTTGCCGGTTGGGCAATTTTTGACGGTGCAGGCGATCAGAATATCACGAATAGTAAATTTTATAACCTTCAGATCAGAGGATCCGGAACCAAGGCAATGCACGATTTTAACAGTGTGTTTGGTACGGCAGGTATTTATTCCAATCTGAAAGCCGAAACCGGCGCAACCATTTATTTTGTTGGCAGCGACACTATTTATGCCGGCGGTTCATTTGACGATGGTAATGAAACGCATTATTGCAAAGGCCAGTCGTGGTATGGCCTTGGTACTTATATCGGTAATGGCCGGATAATATTTAACCGTACGGCCGGATTCCAGGAAATTGTTGCCGGTAATTTCTGGGATGTTGATATTCAATGCATAGGCCAGCAGTTCCGGCTATCTGGGAACATTACCGTTGATCATGATATGATCATCCGCTCCGGTATTACCAATGCATACCTTTACAATCGCCAGATAACTAATTCACTCGGCGCCGGAACCTTTACACTCGAACCGTCGGTTATTTTGTATGTTAACGGAACAAATAATTTCCCTGCCGGATTTTCTGATTATTCGATTGCTTCAAATAGTACCGTGCGTTATTATGGCACCGGTGATCAGACCATTGCCGGCGATATCGTTTATGGTAATCTGCAGTTGTATTATTCAAGAATAAAAACATTGGCCGGTGACATTACAATACAGGGAAGTTTAACTATCAATAATTCAACACTCGATGTTTCGGCAAATAATTACTCCATAACCATTGCCGGAAACTGGAACAATAACCTTATTGCTACTCCGGGTTCATTTAATGCACGACAGGGTGAGGTTATTTTTAACGGAACCGCGGCACAGAATATTAACCTGATTAATACTGCCCCAAACAGTTTCTATAATTTTACGGTTGATAAGTCATCGGGAACACTTACTTTACCTAATTTCTTTAATCTTGTTATTGGAAATAATTGTATTCTGCAAAATGGTGTCTTTGATGTACAAAGTGTAAATCCTGATTTTAAAGTGATTACTATCGGAGGGAATTTATCTTGTGTGAATGGTACATTTACTACCAATGGATGGACCAAACATGTTTTTAATAAAGCATCCGGAACGGCAACTATCAGTACAAATGGCACTATGTTCCATCAGATAGATATTTCAAGTGCCGGGAATGCGGTATTTGACCTGCAGGATGCTCTCTCGCATACCGGTACATTTACTGTTATATCGGGGACGTTTGATTGCAACGGATATACTCATAATGTCGGAAATGGTGCTGCCGATGCGTTAATCGTCCAGAATGGAACATATAGAGTTGGTCCCAACGGCCGTCTGGCTATGGCCGATGGTGCATCGGTATCGGTGGAAGCTGCCGGAAGAATTGAAGTGGTTGGTACAGGCGGAAATGCCGCTACCGTTACCCGCCAGAATATCGGCCGGTACAGTTTTATCGTTAATGGCACTATGGCTGCACGTTATGCTCTGTTTGAATATATGACATCAGGCGCTATTGCTGTCTTGGGAAGTGTTGACAATACCGATAATTTTTCGTATTGTACCTTTACCAATGGCGCAAACACCGGTTCATTACTGAAAATCGAAAGTACTCAGTCCTTTACCGATCCCAACTATATTATTGGTACCAGTTTCCCGGTTAATCCTGGTGGTGGCGCATTTAATGTGGCTAAAAGCAGCGCTGTATCTGGTACGCTCGAATTTTACGATGCTACCGGGGTATTTGCCGGCGAAGCATTTGATAATGATGATTTGGGTCTGATTATCTGGACAGGCCCCATTACCTTAACGTGGGATGGTTCTAAAGATACTAACTGGTTCGATACTGCTAACTGGACTGCTAGTATTGGCGCTCCCTTTATCCCTACCGGTGCCGAAAATGTTATTATTCCTAATACTATCAATAAGCCGGTAATTGATTCGTTCGGGGCAAAAACAAATAATCTAACTATTCAGGGTCTTGGACGATTGACCATTCGTTCTCCTTTTGATAATGATTCTATTGATTTGCAGGTGCTTGGTGATATTACAATTGCTGGTTCCCTTATAATGAGTTCCGTTAATGATAATCTGGCTGTGGCAGGAACATGGAATCGCTCCGGAACAACTACGCTCAATGGTAATGTTATCTTTAATGGAAATGGCGGTACAGAAGTGATCAATAATGGTGGCTATTCTTTCTACAATCTCACCATTAGTGGGACATCAACCTATCAGTTAGGAGCAAGTACTACAATTCGTAATGATTTTACTATTGATACCGGATCAATACTTAATGCCAGCGGTACTCCTTACAATCTGACCGTGGGTGGCGACTGGATTAATGATGGTGATTTTATCGCGAATAACAATACAGTTACCTTTAATGCTTCTGCGGGATCACCAACCATACGCGGTGGCTCTTCGGCTTTCGGATTTATTACAATCAATGCCCCGGGTATTACTTATTCTATTTCCGATTCGTTGGCTATGTCCCGTAATTTAAATATTGCTGCCGGCACTCTCGATCTGAATGGGAAAATTTTCAGGGCAGGCGATAATGCCGGTACCGATTTTCATACCATCAGTGGTACGCTCGAGGTTGATGCCAATGCTCAGTTGCGTATGGGAACCAATTCGGGTTTAACGGTTGCTTCAGGTGGTATTTTTAAAATTGTCGGCGGTTCGGTTGCTACACCGGCTATTATGACCAATCAGGGATCGGGGAACTATAGCATTACTGTTGATGGCGGAACAATCTGGGCGCGTTTTTACTCTATTGAATATATTGATGCATCCGGCGTTAATCTTTATGCTAATGCCACTGTTCATAATACCAATAATTTCTCCGATGGTATCTTCTCTAATGGTGAAGCAACAGGTACCTATTTGCAGTTTGCCAATGAGTTTGGTGGTGATGACACTATCCGCAATATTACGTTCAATGCAGGACCGTTATACAATGTTACCCGCACTACCGGTACTGATGTCGTTACAATTGTGGATGCATCAGGTGCCTTGGGTTTATATAACTTCGAAAATGATATACTTGCTCCCAATGCAAATACCGGACTGATACTTTGGTCGCAGATCAATACGCTTACCTGGACCGGTGCTGTTGACACGAACTGGCACGATGCCGGGAATTGGCTGCCTATGATTGTCCCGGATATCACTAAATTTGTGATTATCCCGAATGTGGCTAACGATCCGGTAATCTTTAATAATACGGCTTCTGCGAAAAAAGTTACTCTGAACAGCGGCGGTTCTTTGAAGATTACCCGCGATTTGACTATCGAACAGGATATGTATTATTCGGGTTCTGTCGTGGCCTCCGGTTCTCCGGTGATTACGGTGGGTGATAACTGGAATAGCGCATCGGGCACTTTCGTGGCTTCACAGTCGCGCGTGGTGCTTACGGCCGGGGCAGGAATAAAAACGATTACACCGGGGACCAGCGCATTTTATGACCTTGATATACAGGCAGGAGCTGGCGCATCCTACCGCCTTGCCGCAAATACTACCGTGAGCCATAACCTCCGTATCATCAGCGGTAACCTGAATAGCAATACACGTGATATGATCATTGGTGGCGGATGGTTCAATACAGGGACTTTCACTGCAGGAACACGAACCGTTACATTCAACGGAGCATCCGGTACGCATGATATTAATGCCGGCGCTTCGGCATTCTATTACTTGACATTGAACAGCGGGAATGGGACTGGTAACGCTACTTTCCGCTTTGCCAATAATACTACTGTTACAAACCGTTTTACACTTACCCGTGGTACAGCCGACCTCTCCCCCGATGGTGGTATAACAAGCTATAATCTTAATATCGGCAACAGGTATAATCAAACAGGCGGTACATTCCTTGCCAGAGCAGGTAATATTACCGTAGTTGAAAACTGGTCTATTACCGGCTCGGGTATCTTTACATGCGGAACAAGTACGGTTTATATGACTTCAACCAGCGGTACACGAAGTATTTCTCCACGCACCAGCCCATTCTATAACCTTACTATCAATGGCGCAGCTACTTTCCGTCTGTCAACCCATACTGATGTCAACAATAACCTGACCATTAATACCGGCATTCTCGATGTTTCAACAGGCCCAAGCTATAATTTGTATGTGGGTGGCGACTGGACAAATAATGCAACATTCAATTGTCGCACCGGTACTGTATTTTTTGATGGTAATGGCGCTCAATTATTAACTAAGTCATCAGCCGAAGTGTTTTATCGTATACAGAAATCAGGAACAGGTACACTTACTCTTGGCAATGAGGTTCAGGTGAACGACCGCATTACAATGGTAAGCGGAAACATCAGCACCGGTGCGAATAAGATAGTGCTGGGTACCGGAGTTGCCAGTATTGGTACTTTGACTTATACAAGTGGCGTGATTATCGGCCGTTTCGAACGTTGGCTCAATGCTACGGCTACTAATTACCTGTTCCCGTTAGGTACTGCCACAAGCAATAATAGCTTCACAATACGCTTTGTCGCAGGACTTACCAATGGTTCACTTATCGGCCAGTTTGTAGCTGCTGACCCCGGGAATTCTGGCTTGCCAATCGTTGAATCAGGACTCGATCTTGTTTACCAGTTTACCGAGGGATACTGGAATATGACTGCTGCTAACGGTCTGGCCTGCACTAATTATAATGTTACAGCAACAGCGAATGGATTCTCCAGTTACTTTATCAATTCCGATACACGGCTGTTAAAGCGTGACAACGGCGGCTCGTGGGCTCCTGCACAGGGTACTCATGTAGATGCTGTCAATCCTTATATCTACCGTAATACTCTAAGTGGTATTTCTAATACGATGGGTTCACAATTTGCTGCTATTTATGCCGATTGTTACGGAGGAACTATTGCTGCCAGCCAGTTTATTTGTTCCGGCTCCGATGTAAGTATCTTCACCAATACGGCTTCTCCGCGTGGTGGCAGCGGCGCATTTACTTACCAGTGGCAGTACAGCAAGAGCGCTACGGCTGTGCCCGGCGATGCAAGCTGGGTTAATATCCCGTCCAGCAATTTCCTCGCTATTGATTATGATACGCTCAATACAACAACTAAATTTATCCGGCGAACATCCGATGTCGGCTGTGTGTCCGATAAATACTCGAACGAGCTAACGGTTACAGTTTATCCAATGCCTTCTGCTGCTATTAATCCTGATGACCCAACCATCTGCTCCGGTGGCAGTTTGTTGCTTGATGGAAATCCATCCGGCGGTTCAGGTGTCTTTATTAACCATCTGTGGACAGGTAGTGGTGTTGATTCTCTCGACAATCCGAATATCCAGACACCAACATTTAACAGCGCTAATATGGGTTCTTTCGAACTCAGGTACAGGGTTACTGATAATAATAATTGTATTGCACGTGATACAATCACTGTCACTGTTAATACAGGACTTACACTTAATTTTACTGTTTTACCTGCTAACGATACTATTTGCGATGGCAGCGCGGGTTCGCTCCGGGTGGATATTTTGACGGGCACTTTGCCATTCTCGTTTACTTATAATGATGGAACAAGTAATTACACATTAAACAACATCAATAGCGATCCATATGACTTCAGCCCTTCTGCTCCTCCTGTATGGATTGCCGGTGTTTATACCAGCTATACTTATAACATTGTAACGATAAGCGATGCAAATGGTTGTACTAATGCGGCTATTGCCGGGCCTACCATCCGTGTTATGAAACGGCCTGTTACCGGCCCGCAGTATTACGTGCCTAATCCGTTCCAGAAGTAGTATTGGTTTTTCATTGTTTTGCCCTTCTTCTTCAATCAGTTCTCTTTAATATTTATGAACTTGATGTCTTGCTGGTATTTTTTTTTATTTTTGTTCATATTAAATATAAAATAGAATGAATACCCATTTTATTATCCGTCAGAGTGCTAATGCTGCTGACGTTAAAAACTATGATACGGCACGACTGCGTAGTGAGTTTCTTGTTCAGGGACTGCTTATAAATGATGAGGTGAATATGGTTTATTCCCATTTCGACCGTATCATCGCCGGTGGCGCTGTGCCTGTAAAGAATAAACTGCAGCTCGAATCAATCGAACCGCTTAAAGCGGCCTATTTTCTTGAACGAAGGGAGATAGGTATTATTAATGTTGGCGGCCCGGGAAAAATATCAGCAGATAATAATATTTTTTTGCTTGGATTTAAAGATGCTTTATATCTTGGCAAAGAAACAAAATTAGTAGTGTTTGAAAGTGCTGATCCATTAAATCCCGCACGCTTCTATTTCAATTCTACTCCTGCTCATTGTAAATATCCTGATAAGTTGGTAGCTCTGGCAAATGCCGATATTGTTGAGGCCGGTGCTGCCGAACAATCAAACGCACGACGAATCAATAAATTACTTGTAAACAGTGTCCTTAAAACTTGTCAGTTGCAGATGGGTATGACTGAACTCATGCCCGGAAGTGTTTGGAATACTATGCCTCCGCATCTGCATGACCGCCGGATGGAAGTATATTTCTATTTTAATATTCCTGAAGGACAGGCCGTATGTCATCTTATGGGAGAATTGCACGAAACAAGACACATCTGGATGCATAACGAAGAGGCCGTGATTTCACCCGAATGGTCAATACACTCCGGTTGTGGGACTTCAAATTATTGTTTTATCTGGGGGATGGCCGGCGAAAATCTCGATTTTACTGATATGGACAGCGCCAAAGCTACCGATTTAAAATAAACCGGTTTTATATTGAAATATTTATTAACTCAATTTTTTTCTTATGTCATTAAAACTTTTTGACCTTACCGGAAAAACAGCCCTTGTTACCGGAGGTACCCATGGACTTGGAATGTCAATTGCCAAAGGTTTGGCTTCAGTTGGCGCTAAAATCATTATTAATGATGTGTTGCAAGATAAGCTTGATAATGCTATCCGGGAATATCATGAAGCCGGTGTTGATGCTAAAGGGTATATTTTTGATGTAACCGACGAGCCGGCTGTAATTAATGCCATTGCAACGATTGAAAAGGAAGTTGCTCCAATTGATATCCTTGTGAATAATGCAGGAATCATTAAGCGTGTCCCTATGCTTGATATGGATGTTGCCGAATTCCGGCAGGTCATTGATATTGACCTTGTGGGTCCTTTTATTATGGCTCGCCAAGTGGTTAAAAGCATGGTGGCGCGCAAGTGCACAGGAAAAATTATTAACATGTGCTCCATGATGAGTGAATTGGGACGTAATACGGTATCGGCCTATGCTGCTGCCAAGGGTGGTCTTAAGATGCTGACGCGAAACATGGCTACCGAATGGGCTAAATATGGTATTCAGGCAAATGGTATTGGCCCGGGTTATTTTGCTACTGCTCAAACAGCGCCTATCCGGGTGGGCGGTCATCCGTTTAACGAGTTTATTATTAATCGTACGCCGGCAGGCCGCTGGGGCGATCCGGATGAATTGCAAGGTGCTGCTATTTTTCTTGCATCTAAAGCATCTGACTTTGTTAATGGTCATGTTCTCTATGTTGATGGCGGAATTCTCGCTACTATTGGCAAACCGTCTAACGAACAGTAATTACGGTTATGAGAATTTTAGTCGCTCTTTATCTGTTTGTAATTGCCGCAGGTTGCGGACCGCATAAATCGTTAAAAATATCTGTTATCAATCCTGCTGACAGCAGCCGGGCCGATCAGCCGGCGGTTCTGTCGCGCGCATGGATTGACTCCTTCAGCGGCAAGAGTTGTGAATGTATGATTCCTGTTATCGAAGACAGCAACTTTGTGCTGATCCCAAGCCAGTGCGACGATATTAATAAAGACGGTAAATGGGACGAGTTGGCGTTTGTTATATCCCTCCGCCCAAAGGAAGAAAAAATATTATCTCTCCGGTGGGTTAAAAAAGAAAAAGCACCAAAATATAAAATGCGTACGAACATCCGTTTTGCTTTGATAGACAACGGTAATTATAACGAGACATTCTCTGCTGTTCGGCTTAAAGGCACCGATACACGTTATACCTCAACCATTCTGCAGATGGAAGGGCCGGCATGGGAAAACGATAAAGTCGGCTTCCGGAACTATTTCGACGAACGAAGCGGTATGGATATCTTTGGGAAAATTACTCCTGACATGGTTCTCGATAGTGTTGGAATTAACGCAAGTTATCATGAGATGCAACCATGGGGAATGGATATCCTGAAAGTGGGGAACTCGCTGGGCGCCGGAAGCATCGCCCTGCTCATCGGCGATTCGTTGTACAGGGTAGGGCCCGGTTGCAAGGGTACGTACGAATTATTATTCGAAGGGCCGGTACGTTCATCGCTCCGTTTAGGATACAGTGAATGGAAGATCAATGACCGGAATTATTCCATAACTCACGATATAACTATTTGGGCAGGTAGCTATGGCTATGAAAACAGTGTGTCGGTTGCCGGCGCGAAAGGGGATGAGTCATTGGTGTTGGGGATCGTAAATAAAGACACCGATTCGCTTATGATTACTCATTATAATAACCGTTTTGTTTCGTTGATCACTCATGACCGCCAATCTATCTCCGGCGAATTTCTTGGCATGAGCTTGCTGCTGAATGCTGTTGATTTTAAAAACGCCGACAGCACCTCTCGTACTAAAGGCGAAATAATTGAAACCTTTTATGCTCAGTTGCACTTACCTATGGATCAACCTGTATTTTATTCCTTCTTTGCCGGATGGGAAAAAACAGATTCTTTGTTTGCCAGCAAAGAGCAATTCTTGGGGTTGTTGTCTTATCAGTCGTATCTTCGTTCAAAGCCAGTAATTATCCATATAAAAAATTAGTAAGTTATGAAGTATTTCCGTTTTATCATCTTAAGCGTTTTGGTGCTTACACTTTCTACTTGTAAACCCAGGTTTAAATATCCATTCCTTAACCCTCATTTGCCGGTTGAAGAACGTGTTGATGATTTATTGTCTCGTATGTCCCTTCAACAAAAGGTGTCGCAGCTGAATTATGAGTCAGCTGCCATTGATTCGCTGGGTATCCCGGAATATAATTGGTGGAACGAATGCCTTCACGGTGTTGCTCGTTCAGGACTTGCTACTGTTTTTCCTCAGGCAATTGGTATGGCTGCTTCGTTTGATACTGCTTTGATGGCTCAGATTGCTACGGTAATCTCTGATGAGGCAAGGGCTAAATACCACGGTTTTCAGAAAAAAAATAAACGCGGTATTTATCAGGGGCTTACATTTTGGACCCCTAATATTAATATATTCCGTGATCCGCGGTGGGGAAGGGGTATGGAAACCTACGGCGAAGATCCTTTCCTTTCCGGCTCGCTCGCTGTCGCCTTCATTAGAAATATGCAGGGTAACGATCCGTTGTATTTTAAGACAATTGTTACATCTAAGCATTTCGCTGTGCACAGCGGCCCGGAACCCGACAGGCATACTTTTAACGCTAATGTGTCGGATATTGACCTGCGCGAAACTTATCTGCCGGCTTTCCGGATGACCATCGAGCAGGCCAACGTGCAATCAGTGATGTGCGCCTATAACCGCTTCAGAGATAAACCCTGCTGCGGCAACTCGCCTCTGCTTAACGATATTCTGCGAAACGAATGGAAATTTAATGGTTATGTGGTTTCCGATTGTTGGGCTATTCAGGATTTTTATAAGGGACATAATGTTGTACAAACTAAAGCCGAAGCTGCTGCTATGGCTTTTCGTAATGGTACCGACCTTAATTGTGGTAATTCGTCACCCGCTCTCACTGAAGCGGTACAGAAAGGATTTATTAAAGAGTCGGAAATTGATACTGCTCTGAAAAGATTGCTGCGCGCCCGTTTCAAGCTGGGTATGTTCGATCCTCAGGAGAATGTTCCTTTTTCAAAGATCGCTTTAGATACCGTTGATTGTCCACGGCATAAAGAACTTGCTAAACTTGCTGCTCTTAAATCTATTGTTTTGCTCAAAAATGACGGTCACCTCCTTCCACTCGATAAAACAGTGCAACGTGTTGCTGTTATTGGTCCTAATGCTAATGATGTTGAAGTGCTGCTGGGAAATTATAATGGTATTCCTTCTGCTCCGGTTACTCCTCTGCAAGGGATACGCAATAAAATACCTCACGCAAAAGTTTCGTACGCCCTGGGTTGTGAGCATGCCGATAATCTGCCTACCTTTGAAGTGGTGCGGTCGGCTTTCCTGTTTACCGATGAGTCAATGAAAACAAATGGTCTGTTAGCTGAATATTTTGATACTGCCGGTTTTAGCCGTAAACCGGTATTTACCCGTATTGATTCAGTCGTTGATTTTATATGGCATGATAAAGCGCCGGCTGATTTTATGGATGACGATAATTTTGCTGTCCGGTGGTCGGGGGTTATTGTGCCGCCTGTTACCGGTCAGTACGCGCTTGGAGCACAGGGAATGAACAGGTTTAAGGTGTACCTTGGCGATTCGGTTATTGCAAAACATAACAGCGAACATCATGGACTTAAAAATTATTCCTTTGTACAGCTCGAAAAAGGTAAGCCATACCGGTTGAAGGTTGAATTTTCGGAATATATCGGTGATGCCGATTGCAGTTTGCTGTGGGCTATTCCCGGCCGTCATACCGAACAGCAGGCATTGGATATTGCCCGTGATGCTGATATTGTTATCTTGTTTATGGGTTTGTCTCCGCGACTCGAAGGGGAGGAGATGGACGTTAAAGTGGACGGATTTAAAGGCGGCGACCGTATGCGTATTGATCTGCCTGATTTGCAGCAGCGTTTCATTAAAAAGGTTCATGCTCTCGGTAAGCCAACTGTCCTGGTATTGCTTAATGGTTCGGCTCTCGCGATTAATTGGGAAGCGGCCAACATAAGTGCTATTCTCGAGGCATGGTACCCCGGTCAGGCAGCTGGCGATGCTATTGCCGATGTGCTGTTTGGCGATTATAATCCTGCCGGTCGCCTGCCCGTTACTTTCTATAAAGCATTGAACGATCTGCCTCCTTTTGATGATTATAATATGAAAAACCGTACGTACAGATATTTTACCGGGCAGCCCTTGTTCCCCTTTGGTTTTGGTTTGTCATACACTTCATTTGAATATTCTGATTTGAAACTGGATAAAAATCAGATTAACGCAGGTGATGCTGTTAAGGTTTCTGTAACTGTTGAAAATACCGGCGGGCTTGATGGTGAGGAAGTAGTACAACTTTATGTGCGTAAAGTGGTTCGGTCGGATAATGATCCGGTGAAATCTTTAAAGCAATTTAAACGCGTGGCTATTGCCCGTAATCAGAAACAAACGATTACCTTTTTACTTGATTCTTCCGTCTTTCAGTCATGGAATGAACAGAAAAAAAACTTTTCGGTAATGCCCGGCGATTATGAAATATTAATTGGTAGCTCATCAGCCGATAATGACCTTAAGGCATTAAAAATAAATATTTTATAAAGAAAAAACTATATGCGAAGTATAAGGTTTTTTTTAATTTTTATTAATATTCTATTGTGTGATGGGACCTATGGTCAGCAAGGTGATACTTCTGTGGTAGATTCAGTGGTTAGGGATTCGGTAACTAATAAAAATAAGAGCAACTCTGCCCGGATTAATGTTGGGTATGGAACAATTGATAAAAAAGATTATACTGGATCAGTGTCATCCATTCAGGGCGATGATCTTAATCCATCAGCGACTCTATCGGATGAGATGCAGGGTAAAGCTGCTGGTCTCGAGGTTAAGCCAGCAACCGGTGAGGTACGTATCCGCGGAATAAATTCAATCAATCTGGTATCCGATCCATTGTGGGTGCTCGATGGTATGCCATTGTATTCAGTACGTACATTCGACGATTTGCAGATGGTGGTCAGCATTCACGATATCGAGTCGTTTGAAGTTCTGAAGGATGCCCACTCTTGCGCAATGTACGGCTCACGCGGTGCCAATGGGGTTATTCTTGTTAAAACAAAATCCGGCAGGATTAAATGATTTTTTGGAGATAAATAGATCAATATCACTGATTTATTCGTTTCATTTTTGTGGTTTCCGGTCTTTGTTGCAGTTTGTATAATACTATTTGGAATTATAATTTAGTCCAAATGTCATCTGTATAATGCCGATGTAACAAATGTTTAATCCATTTACATTGGACTATTACATTTGTCCAATGGTAGTATCCCAAAAAGTGTGTATAGTATGCTCTGAATTAAACAAAGATATTTCATTTTTTTCATTTCTTCTTAATTTTATAAGATTGGTAAGGATTGCGGAGGCCAGGCCGGAGCAAT
>Ga0101944_10001407_pt1 | contig 50642 bp, 48 predicted proteins | sample DewCreD2012metaG_FD_75245 | JGI IMG/M metagenome (GOLD analysis project Ga0101944, IMG submission 75245) | Hot spring sediment bacterial and archeal communities from British Columbia, Canada, to study Microbial Dark Matter (Phase II) - Dewar... ... | reverse complement strand
TTTATGTGCGATTTGCTTTTTGGGAGTCTCAGCATAACATTAAATGTGGGGTTGTCTACTCACCTGTTCTGCTTCGCCTAACCCGTCATTCATACTTTGAAAGAACACTAGTATATCTCAAAAAGAGATAATTGCAAGTGGGTCATTGAGCTACGGATTCATCAGTGCCGTGATTTCATCCAGCCCCGGCGGTTCGAGGATGGAGGGAAAGCGCGTGCAGCAGACAGCGGCCGCGGCGGCAGCGAAGCGGATGGTGGCCTCGGCGGACATCCCCTTGACGATGCCGTAGACGACGCCCGCGCGGAAGGTATCGCCAGCAGCGAGCGTGTCTTGCACGGTCACAGGGTAAGTGGGCAAGGTCGCCGGATGGGGCATGTCGGGCGTTTGATACCACATCTCGTGGCCGCCAAAGGTGAAGATGACCAGTCCCTTGCAGGCGTGATGATACCGTTCTAGCAACTCCGCGTCCTCCAAACCGGGGTATTCGCGATCCAGGAATTCCTGGGAGCACACGATGGCCCTGGCGTTCTGGGCGATGGGGTCGTTCCAATGACAATCAATGGTCACGTAATCGGTTTGATGCTTGATACAGAGTTCCGCCACACGCGCCGATGCGCCACGGAAGAATGGGTCGAGTGCCACACAGCGGGCGGCGGCGATGGAGGTTTCACACGGCTCTGTCCACAGGATACAGTCGCCGAACAGATTTTTGCGGAACCAGCCGAAGACGGTGCGGTACTGCCCATCGCAGAAGACGATATCGCGCCAGCCCTCGAAGCCGGGCAGGATGGGGATCAAGGAGCAATCCACGCCGTAGCGGTCGAAATACGCGCGCAGCGGTGCGGCGGTCGTCTCGCTGAAGAAACAGCCGTCGAGCTGCGTTTTCAGTCCCCAGTAACCCAGAACGATCGCTGCGTTGCCGGCTTCGCCGCCGGGCATCACGTAGGTTTCGGCGATTTCCTGGTAGGTGTCCACCGGCGGGAAGGGACCTTCCAGACGGTGGATGGTCGAAAGGACGGTCATGCCGTAGACGTAGACATCGAGTGTTTTGTTCATGGTTGGCTCCTGTTTTTCTGTCAGCAGATTAAGCGGATTGAGCAGATTCTTGTCCGTCAGCAGTAAAAAAATCTGCTTTATCTGCTCAATCTGCTGACAAAGATAGAAATACAACGCAATACGCTTTGCGCGCCGCCGCTGATGTCGGGGTCGGCGTGCTGCGTAAGCGCTTCCACTGTCGCTTTGATGGCAGCGATTTCCGGCAGCCGGTCGCCGTCGTTGGCGAGTTTGCGCAGGAAGAACAGCGCGGCTTTGACGACTTCCGGGTCGGGATGCGCCAGGACTTCCCCGACGAGCGGCATCTCCTGGCGCTCCAGGTGATGGGCAACCAGGCACCTGGCGGCGTAGCGGCGCGTCAATGGCTGCGCGTCCGTCAGGCCTGCGCGCGCCTGTTGCATCAGCGCCTCGTAGGTGGTTTCGTCCATCAGGTGTCTGGCCTGCGCGGGCGTCAGGCGGGTCAGTTCTTCCTCATCCTCGCTGCCGTTGACGTAATAGTCGCAGGTCAGGCGGTATGCGTAGAAGATGCCGCACACGGGACAGCGTTTGAGGTGATGGCGTTCCGCGTCGTAGGCGTCGAGCGCCGCGAAGAATTCCAGGCGTGCGGCGGCGGGTGGGAGCGGGCGATCCCTATCGTCCCAGCCGTATTTGCTGAAGGACGTTTCCACTTCGTCGAGCGCGCTGCAGATTTCGCAGTCGGCGATGGAGATGTAAGAACAGGTCATTCTGACACTCATTGTCAAGGCGCTTTCTTACTAAAATTCACAAGAATAACCCCTTTTGGGATATTCCAAAACAGGTTTTATAGTGGATAAAAGCCTGTGAATGGGAGAGCGTAAATGACAAAATCTGTATTTACCCAAGAGTATCGCCGACTCTGTGAACTGCTTGTTTTGGCAAGGCAAAAAAGCCAACTGACACAATCCGAATTGGCATTAGCACTCGGAAAACCGCAATCTTTTGTGTCGAAATACGAGCGCGGCGAACGTCGTTTAGATGTCATCGAACTTTTTCAAATCACGAACGTTCTTCAGATTCATCCGGTTGATTTGATGATGCAACTGAAGTTAGAATACTTCCCGGCAGAGAGTCCAGAAAACATTCTTGATCTTTGGAAAATCACTTCACAGGATTTAACGGGATTGTTGAATCAAAGTCCAAGTTTACGCGGGATGCTTTTTGGCTATGCGGCTGAATTCAAGTTGCACGAGTTATGGCTAAAGCATCCCGACATAACGGAAGTCGTCAAAAGCGACGACCATGACCGGAAAAAGAAGGGTGACCGGCGCATAGTTTACAAAGGATATCCCTTCATTCTTGAAGCGAAATCCCTTCAGACTAACTCCATAAAGCAAATCGCCGGGCGTTGGCACGGTAAAACACAAGTGGATGCCAGCGATAGTCGCAAAATCACATTACCGAATGGCGATGAAGTGACGACAACTTTGTTGCAGGTGGGTGAATTCGACGTATTGGCAGTCAATGTGTTCCCTTTTGAAAATGAATGGCGCTTTGTCTTCGCCAAGAACCAGGATTTGCCGCGCAGCACCTGGCAAGGTTACACCGCAGAACAGCAATCTTATCTGTTGGCCTCGCTCGTTTCGGTCACCTGGCCGCCTGAACCTCCTTTCGCGGATAATTTGTATCAAGTGCTAGACGAACTGATCGAAGAACGCGCTAAGGCGATTTCATAGCGCGAACATTTTTTCCTGCAGGGACTTTGATAAAAACCAGAAAATAAGAGTGGTTCTTGCGCGCGTGAACTTGCTTCTTGATGCGACTGACCCCAGGTCTGTTTTGTCTGACCAAAACGAACAGGTCTTTGATATAGAACCCCATTTTTTCGTAAGCCACGATAATATCCACGTGGGTTAAATACTGCCGGTTGGCGCTGACGGCATCCTGGCACTTGACGATTAAAACGCCGTTTTCTTTCAACACGCGATGCGCCTCTTGCCCGGCTTGAATGTAGAAATGCGTCACGGCATCCTGCCATTTGGGGCCTTGCGGTTGTTCATCGCCATTCGAGTAGTAATTCCGAAACGCCGCGTAGCTTCCAGACCCTGCTTTTTGCCCCGTATGGCGGTAAAACCCTTCCATATAGGGCGGATCCAAAACCACACAATCCAGGGATTCCGACCTGTACGGCAGTCTTCTGCAATCTGTCCCGGTGGCAATATCTGAGGGCAAGACACGATAGTCGTCTTTGGGCACGTTGCGCCAGAAGACACCTTTTCCGTAAGTCACATCGGCAACGAGCGCGCCTTTGGGGACGTGCAATTTCAGGATGTCGGGGAACAATCCATCATTAGAACCTACAAAGGCTGAGCCGATCAAATCAGTAGTCGTCTCCCCGCCCTGGATACGACCGGTAGCTTTTTCATTGAAGTCAAATACGGGTAATCTCGGTTGTGTGCTTACCATTGTTCCGAACGTGTTTGTAGCCGGATAGGTGTATTAAATTATCAAGATGGCAAAGCAATATGTTCCGATTTTGCAAAAGGTTGAATAGTCATCAATGTCGAACTTTCAGCTTGTTGCGCGTGATATAAATCCCAACGCAATTGCAGATTCAGCCAGAAACTTGCGGGCATTCCGAAGTATTTTTCGAGCCGCAATGCGGTGCTGGGCGTCATCCCCCGGCGTCCATTGACGATTTCATTGATGCGTTGGTAAGGCACGTGAATCGCGTTCGCCAATTCACGTTGAGTCAGCTTCATAGGCGTCAAAAATTCTTCCAATAGCATTTCACCCGGATGGGTAGGGGCACGGTCGGTCGGTATACGAATCATTATACTTGCTCCTTGCATTGTTCCCCAATAGCACCAACCAAGATTCGGACGCAGGTTTTTGCAGATTCACGCAGATATTTTTCCGATCTGCGAAAATCAGCGTCAATCTGCGTCCTACACCTCGCGCAAGCTAATCTACCAACATATCAATGTAGGGCGAATTGTCAATTCGCCCTACATTCTCTAGCCGGGCAGCGTTGCTTCTACTGCCGTCACGCCGCTCTTTTCCAGGTTGAAGGTTGCCGTGGCCCCGTCGCACGTCACCTCGTACTCCCCCAGGAACCCCGTCACCTGCACTTTGCCCTCGCCGTCGGTCATCATCTTCGTCGGCGCGAGCCACCACTCGCCTTTGATCAGGTCGCGCAGGGCGTGGAAGGCCGGCTTGGGGTAGCCGTCTGCCGTCAGGAAGCCGCCGGGCGCTTTGAGCCAGCCGCCGTCGGTCATCCCCCAGTAAGTGATGCCTTCGACGAGCGGATGCGCCAGCAGCGTCTTGTAGTGGGTGACGATTTCCTCGGCCTGGCGCGCTTCGCCTTCCGGTGTGGAGGGCCATTCGTCCACCTGCCAGTCGTTGAGGTCAACGATGTGCGCCGGCATAATGTCGCCGGAGACGATGGTGGTCTCGGTAAAGTGAATCGGCAGGCCGAAGCGCTCGAAGTTTGCCAGCACCCACTGCGTCTTCTCCACGCCCCAGTAGCCCTGGTGCATGTGCGATTGGATGCCGATCACGTCGATCTTGATGCCGGCTTCCAGGCAGCCTTCCACCAGGATGTCGAAGGCGGAAGAGACGTCGAAGTCGTTGAGCAGCAGGATCGCACCGGGATTGGTCTCGCGCGCCGCATCGAACATCGTGCGCACCATCTTGATGCGGCCCAGCTCCTTGCAGATGCGCGTGATGCCGTTGTCGTACTTGTCGAACACGGGCATGATGACGACTTCGTTGAGCACGTCCCACATATCCACCAGCCCGGCGAAGTCCGCTACGTCGCGGTGGATGCGCGCAATCTGCGCTTCCAGGATTTCGGCGTTGCTCAGTTCCAGCAGCCAGGGCGCGGTGGCGGTGTGCCAGCACAGCGGATGGCCCTTGAGGACCAGGCCACGCTCGACCAGCCACTGCGCGCCCTTGCGCATAAACGCCGTCCCCGGCTTACCACGCTCCGGCTCGAAGCGCCCCCAGTAGAAGGGCAGCGTGGCGAAGTTGAAGAGGTCGAGGAAGGCGGCGGTGACGCGCTCGGCGCGTTCTTTCGCCGCGCCTTCGAGGACACCGTTCGCCAGGGCAAGACTTTCCCAGGGGGTGTTGCCGAAGAGGAACTTGTGCTTCCGCTGCGCCACCGTCACTTCCCGGTGCGCCAGTGCAGTCCCATCCGGTTTGCGCACGGTCACGGTCGCGTCGGCCATACGATGTGGAAATTCGGTTGAGTTATTCATGGCTGTCCTCCGTTTGACAGGATGATGCGTAAAACGTAAAGCGTAAAACGTAAAACGTAAAACGTAATTCGTAATTCATTTACGTTTTACGTTTTTACGTTTTATTCCCCAATCCGCCAGCGGTCGAGCACGTCGCGCACCTTCGCCACCTGCACGGCCACTTCGGTGTATTCGTTTTTGCCGGTGTGATGTTCGACGCCGTAATAGCCGTCGTAGCCCAGGTCGCGCAGGAGCGTCATGCACTCGGTCAGGTTGCCCTCGGTGATCTGCCAGGAGAAGTGCGTGTGCATCGCCCACGGGGCCATCGTGACGTTGTCCTCCATCGCGCCCTTGAAGTGCAGGAGCACGCCGAACGCGGGATGGTTCACGGCTTCGCAGAGTCTCTTCATATTTTGCGCGTTCATCTCCGCGCCCCAGTGATTCTCCGGGCCGACTTTGTAGCCGTTGTCGTAGGCGCGCTGCGCGAATTCCTGATAGCGTTTGACGATGAAGTCGAATTGCTCATCGGTCCAGTTGGCCTCGCGCCCACCGGCATCGATGCGGACGGTCAGCGCGCCGAGGACCTCACCGGCGTGGAGCGCCGCCAGCCCGTTCTGGTAGTGCTGCTCGCGCACGGCGGGATCGTCCTCCCAAAGATGCGCGCCATCCACGCACAGGTTTGCCAACACCAAGCCTCGCTCGTCCAGCGCATCCTTTACCTTCGCCAGGTAGTCATCATCCGTGGAGAGCAGCATCCCGTTCCAGATGTCGGCCGCGTCCAGGTGATAGCGGTACTTGCAACTTTCGAGGTAGCCGAACAAATCCATCTTGCCTTCGCGCAGCAAACCGTGAAAAGCATACGATGCGATTGAAATCTTGTACATGTTTCGCCCCCTTCAATAGTCCAATAGTCTTTAGTTTTGTAGTCGAAGCGACAGATTGTCATCTGGCAGTTTGCCGCACGTTTGCTATGTCACATGCAGTAGCTTTATCTCACACCCAGCAACAGTTCGTTGACCAACTGATCCAGCTTCTCGTACTGCAAACCGCGCGCGCCAAGCCCGACACGATCGAAGGTGTGCGCTTTGAGCGCGGCGGCTTTGGCGGCGGTGTACGCGCCCTTGAAGGCATCCATGCTGCCGTCGTCCGCGTGGATGTTCGCCAGCAAGCCCTGGATCTCCGCATCGGTGTTGAAACGGGCGGCTTTCTCCTTGAGGATGAGGTACGTGCGCATGCATCCGCGCGCGAAGTCCTTGACGCCCTCGTAGTCTTCGGTGCGGAAAGCGTGCGCGTCGAAGTGGCGGCTGCCCGTGTAGCCCACGTCCTCCAGGAATTTGACGAGGAAGAACGCCTGCTTGAGGTTCTGCGCGCCGAAGCGCCAATCCTGATCGAAGCGTGCGTAGTTCTGATCGTTCAGGTCGATGTGGAAGAGCTTGCCCGCCTCCCACGCCTGGGCGACCGCGTGCATGAAGTTGAGTCCTGCCATGTGCTCGTGCGCCACTTCGGGATTCAAGCCGACCATCTCCGGGTATTGCAGCGTATTGATGAAGCCCAGGTATGCGCCGGAGGTGGGGAAGAAGATGTCGCCGCGCGGCTCGTTGGGCTTGGCTTCCAGCGCGAATTTGAGGTTGTAGCCTTGATCCCTGACGTACTCGCACAAGAAGTTGATCGCGTCGCGGAAACGGCGGATGCTGGTTACGGGGTCCTTGGAGGCGTCAACCTCGATGCCCTCGCGCCCGCCCCAAAAGACGTAGACTTCCGCGCCCAGCTCGACGCCCAGGTCGATGGCGTGCATCGTCTTGTGGAGCGCGTAAGCGCGCACGCGCGCGTCGTTCGACGTGAACGCGCCGTCCTTGAAGACGGGGTCGCCGAACAGATTGGTCGTCGCCATGGGCACTTTGAGGCCGGTATCGGCCAGCGCCTTCTTGAACGCCTTGAGGATGCTCGCGCGCTCGGCGGGCGTCGCGTCGATGGGGATCAGGTCGTTGTCGTGGAAGTTGACGCCATAGGCGCCCACTTCACCAAGCAGGTAGACCAGGTCGGCGGGCGACAGCTTGGGCCGCACGGCTTCGCCGAACGCATCTGCGCCGGGATTCCCCACAGTCCACAGGCCAAAAGTAAATTTGTGTTCCGGTTTGGGTTGATATTGGTCTGACATCGTTTGTTCTCCTTTGATAGAATTACGAATAGCGAATTACGAATCACGAATCACGAATCATGAATGAGTCTACTGAAAAAACCAAGATTTTCACCACGGAGACACAGAGGTCACGGAGTTCTATTTAACTGTATTTTGATAAAATTGATATTGCTAACCGGAAAATCAATTTCATTCAAGATAAAAATAAAGATTCCTCTGTGTTCTCCGTGCCTCTGTGGTGAATTTCCCTTTTTGCAGTAGAGTCATGAATCATGATTCATGATTCATGATTCATGATTCATGAATGATCACTCACTTGCTCCTCTGAAGGTCGAGCGCATCGTAGAAGCCTTTGATTTGGTTGGTTTTGATGCGCGCGACCTGTTTTGCCATGTCGAGCGATTCGTCGATGTAGCGCCGCAGGTCGCTCTGCTGGCTCTTGGTGTCGCTGCGGTCGCGGTTGCGCCATGTCACCGTCACTTCTTTGATGCGATAGCCGCACTTTTCCCACAGATACAGCAGCTCCACGTCGTAAGCCGTGACTTTCCATCCCGTGGGGCGTTCGGCCTGCTTGAAGAATTGCAGGTGCGGGAACGCCCGCAGCGCCGCCTCGCGTGTGCACAGCTTGAAGCCGCACTGCGTGTCACCGATGTTGCGCAGCAGGAAAAGCTGGCGCACGGTGCGAAAGACCACGCTGCCCAGCTTCCTGATGATCGAAAATCCTTCGCGGGTGAAACCTCGTGAGCCGATGACCACCTCGTAGCCCTGCGCGGCCCAGGGCAGCAGGTTGCCCAACTCGAAAATTGGCGTGGATTGGTCCATATCGGTGAACAGCACCATCTCACCGCGCGCATGCTGGATGCCGGCCCACACCGCCGCCGGTTTCCCGCCGTGCGGGATATCCACCAGTGAGAAGCGTGACTTGTCGGCGATGAACTGTTCGATCAAGGCGCGGCTGTTGTCCGTCGCCTCGTCGTTGACGATCACTACTTCCCACGCATAATCTTGTTGGATGAGATAATCGTTCACCTCATCCAGAACCCCCGCCTCGAGATTCTTCGCCTCGTTGTAGCAGGGGATGATGATTGAAATATACGGCTGCGCTTCTTCGTTTAGCATCAAAGCTCCTTACAGAATATAAACCACGGAGACACGAAGATCATAGAGAACTATTGGAAAATCTCTGTGCTCTCTGTGTCTCTGTGGTGTATTTATCTCCTAATCCTGTGGCAGATCGAGCGGTGCGACTTCGTCGAACGACAGCGGCTCGTCGCGTGATGGCATCGGCGGGTAGTCCGGCATTTCCAGCCCCTGGACAAGGTCGCTGATGTAAATGAGTTTATTGGTCGCCATCGAGTGGTTGGCCGCGATACCGGTGAGGATCGAGTAGGCCCCCGCGCGGTGATCGGCGGCGTGCATATACTTATCAGCCGGTGGATTGGCGCCGAAGATGTCGTCCAGCATACGCTCGTCGCCGCCGCCGTGCCCGCCCGCGCCCGTCCATACCTCGACGGCATACGAAGGGCCGAAGTGCGGCATGATGTGCGTGTAGGTTCCGTGTTCTACAGTTTGCCCTGGCACAGTACCATCGGCGTTAATGTAGGAGGACTCCACCGTCTTGTGTTCCAGCCGGCCCCGCGTTCCGTTAAACGTTATGGTCAAGCCCTCCCACGGGCAAAAGGTGTTGAGCGAGTAGCTCATCTTCACACCATTCTGATAGTTCACCACCAACTGCATCGAGTCCTCAATGTCGATCGCCTTGCTGAACACGCACTGATCGCGGAAGTAGCCGTCGTATTGCTCATTGTCGAGATACAGCGCGCGCAGGCTTGGATACTTGCGCAAATCCAGCCGGAAGCGACACCGCTCCTCTGGGCAATCCAGGCAGCGCTCGGTGCGTTGCGTCAGGCCATAACGCTGTGCCGTCTCCGGCGTATAGAAACGCCGCTGTCCCTGCGCGAACACCGATTCGGGCACGGTCGAGAGCAGCCAGTTGATCAGGTCGAAGTGGTGGGTGGCTTTGTGGACCATCAACCCGCCGGAGTTCTCCTTGTTGCGATGCCAGCGGCGGAAGTAGTCCGCGCCGTGGCGGATGTCGAGCATCCAGTGGAAGTCCACCGAAATCACGTCACCGATCACGCCGGACATCAACAGGGCCTTCACCTGCGTGCGTGGCGGCGAATAGCGATAGTTGAACGTCACCGTGCACTTTTTCCCCGTCCGTTTCTGCGTGTCGATGATGCGCTGGCACTTCACCTCGTCGGTGGTCATCGGCTTTTCGGTGATCACGTCACAGCCCAGTTCCATCGCGCGACAAATGTATTCGTCGTGATAACAATCCTTTGTGGTGACGATCACCACATCGGGGTGACATTCGGCGATCATCTGGTCGAATTGCGCGGCGTGATACCCTTTCACGTCGTAGCCCCGCTCACGGGCGACCGAGCCTGCACGGACGCGCTCGCGGGCGTAGTTTACGCGCCCTTCGTTCACATCGCACACGGCGAGCAGTTCCGAGGTTTCTGCATACGTGTCGATGATTGCATGCGTGTACATCACCGAGCGTCCGCCCAGCCCTACCTGTACATAGCGTTTTCTACCCATTGTAACACTCCTGAGTCATTGGAATCGACCACTATCCACACTGTCCCTAATCATCGCATGAAATTGAAGCTAGTCAATTCAATTGAGCTATTCCAGATTTTTTGAATTTACGCGATAGGACAATTGTATCTACAACCCAGAGGCGCGCAAACCGGTGGTGGCGGCACAATGCCCAGGCCGCTACGTTGCTCAACGCTGTTGGAACGTAATATCGGGAGAATATTCAGGGCTAACTTTCGCCGAGGAGCAAATGGCAGAGGCAATGCGGCTTGTGGTCGCACGCAGGCGAGAGGCTCTAAAGCTACACGAAAACGAAGCCGCTGACGATCTCGGCGGCCTGCTCAACGCTGCGGAAACAGAGAAAAACCGTACAGACGCTAGTGTACTGTCAGCCTGTCACTGCCGGTATTGTTTCGGCTTTTCGGGTGACAGGATGGTTGAAGTATTTGAGTTTACACGGCGCCTGCAGTACCTCCCGGTCAAAGGGCGCGATACGCCCCGGCATTGCCCGCCAGCGCACCAGTCCGATCTCGCCGTTCTGGATTTCCAGGCCGGTAATCACGCCCGGCGTGACGCAGTGTCCGGTATTGAAGTAGGATGTCTCACCGTTGACCGCGCTGACCGTCCGATGGGTGTGACCACAAATCAGCATCCGGTTATTGCGGGTTGCCCATTCGATCAAGTACCGCTCGAATGGCCGTGGCGGACGTTTCTCCGCGTTCGGACTGGCTACCGGTGCGAGTCGCCAGACCTGCAGCCTGCGCCAAATCCGCCGCACGGCCATCCGGCTGAGTGGATAGCATAAGTCGCTTTTGAAATCCGCCTGATGCCCATGAATGACAAAAAGCTGTTGCCCCGTCCGGCGGTGTTGAAGAATCAACCCCTCGCGCGCGATCATACCGTCTTTGTCAATCTGCTGGCATTTAGCGCCGGAAATGTCATGATTGCCAAACAGGAGATGCAGCCGTTGCTGTTCGTCGAAGCGGTGAAACCACTCGAATACCTGACCGTGGGCTGCGCGGATGGTGTGGAAATGGTGGTTCTTCCACAATTCGTCGCCGTCGCCGACCTCGACGTAGGTGAATCCGTTCTGATAATAGTGGTGCAGCGCGTGCAGGAAAAGCGCTTCATTGGCACTGAATGCATCGAGCCGGCTATTATCGCCCCGATGCGTGTCACTAAAGAAGACCAGGCGGGTTGTGTCGTCGAAGAACACCGTGGGCGCGGTCATAAACACCGCATCGAGCCGGCGATAAGCTCTCAGGCGATAGATGTTATAGTCATGCCTGGGCTGATGCGTGAGCGGCGTGTTCCACGGCAATATAGGGGTATCGTATGTTGTCATCACTTTGCCTCACTAAAGTATATTGTCATCTTCTTTCTTTTTCCGTAGATACTATACCCCACCCACGTTAACCCGGCTTTATGAATTGCTTAATATCTTGTTAAGGTTCGACGGTCCCCTGATACCGTCAGGCCATCTTTACACGGCGTTAGACAATTCATAACCATCTGTTAACAGCCGGCTAACCCGGTGTTAATGCGCATGCGGTATGCTAAGACTGGTACACAATTACCTTTGAAAGATTATGCATACAAGTGAGTATAGAACATGCGCATTGCGATTTTTGCTGAGACGTTTTTGCCCAAGTGGGACGGCATTGCCAATACCCTGTGCCATTTTCTGGAGTATCTGGCAGCACATCGGCACACCGCGTTGATGTTTGCCCCAAAGGGTGGCCCGGCGCAGTACGCGGGGACGCCGATTGTGGGCTTACCCGCGTTTGCTTTCCCCTTCTACCCGGATTTGCGACTGGTGCCGCCGATTATGAATGTGGAACGCCGCCTGGCCGATTTCCGTCCGGACATCGTGCATATCGTCAACCCGGCTTTCCTCGGCCTCACCGGGCTGCACCATGCCCGCAAGCTGGGCGTGCCGGTCGTTGCCTCATATCATACGGACCTGCCCGGCTATACCGATATTTATCGCCTCAGTTGGTTCCGTGATTCTCTGTGGGCGTATTTCCGTTGGATACATAACCAGGCCGATTTGAACCTGGCGCCCTCACATTTCACCCGCTTGGAATTGGAGGCGCACGGCTTCGAGCGGGTCGGGGTGTGGAGCCGGGGTGTGGATACCGAGCAGTTTCATCCCCGCCGCCGCAGTGCGGAATGGCGCGCGCGGCTGACCGACGGTCATCCAGACGCGCCGCTGCTGCTCTACGTGGGCCGCCTGGCCGTAGAAAAGCGGATCGAATGGCTGCGCCCCGTGTTAGATGCGTTGCCGCACGTCCGTCTGGCAATTGTCGGCGATGGGCCGCTGCGTCCCGCCCTGGAAGCCCAATTTGCCGGGACGCCGCGCGCTGCTTCGCGCACCGTTTTCACCGGCTACTTGCATGGCGACGATCTCGCTGCCGCGTATGCCGCCGCCGATCTCTTCACCTTCCCTTCGGCCAACGAAACGTTTGGGAACGTTGTCCTGGAAGCGATGGCCTCCGGGCTACCGGCAATCGCCCCCCGCGCCGGCGGCCCGGTGGATTTGATCATACCGGGTACCAATGGATTTCTGTGTGCGCCGCACGATCAAGCGGAATGGTTGTCGTACATTCGGTTATGTGTAGAGGATGCGGCGTTGTTGAAGCGGATGGGGCTACACGCCCGCCGCTTTGCCGAGAACCGCAGTTGGGATAGAGTCTTCGATGGTCTGTTGCGTGATTATGCGATGCTGTTAAAGCCCAAATTCCTGGCCGTGCCCGACGTTCATGCGCGGCGACTGCCGCCGATGATTTCGCCGGATGTGCGTCCGCCGCTATAGTAGCTGCTTGGGTGATTTAACAAAGCGTTAACCGTTTGTACATAAACGGTTAACGTTGTTTTTCTATAATGGAGTCGTAACTTCATGACCAAGGAAAAATCATGCACATTCTAATCACAAACGATGACGGCATTATGGCCCCTGGTCTGCTGGCGCTGGCGCAAGCGATGCGCGACCTGGGGAAAGTAAGCATTCTCGCGCCCGACCACAACTGGTCGGCTTCAGGCCACGTTAAAACGCTTGATCGGCCTTTGCGCGTCAAAGAGGTCGTACTCGGTGATGGAACGCCGGCGCTTACCAGCGACGGCGCGCCCTCCGATTGCGTGGCGTTGGCTTTACTGGGATTGCTGCCCGACAAGGTGGATCTGGTCGTATCCGGCATCAACCCCAACGCGAACGTCGGCCATGATGTGACCTACTCCGGTACGGTGACAGCAGCAATGGAGGCCGTTATTGGCGGCATACCGGGCGTCGCGTTTTCATTGGATTCACCGGAGAATCATTTGGGATTGATCGACTACGCCCCTGCGGCGGAGATTGCGCGCCAGATCGTCGAAGTCCTGCTGCATAACGAGGGGTTGCCTCCCGACGTCCTGCTGAACGTCAATATCCCCTATTTGCCCAAGGAACAAATCAAAGGCATCCGCCTTACCCGGCAGGGGATGCGCGTCTATCGCAGCCGACTCGACAGCCGTGAAGATCCGCGCCACAGAGCGTATTACTGGATCGGCGGCGAAGCTCCCACCGGTATTGCCGAAAAAGGAACAGACATTGGGGCGTTAATGGAGGGCTATGTCTCGGTTACGCCGCTGCAATTGGATTTAACCGCCTATAACATTCTGCCGGTACTGGAAACTTGGGGATTGTGAGAGAGGGAAAAAGGTTATGGTGAATAAAACCCTGGTTGTCTATACAACCTGGACCGGCGCGACCCGCGGTGTAGCCGAGGCCGTCGGTGAGACGCTCCGCGCGCGGGGGCAGGAAGTGGATGTGCGCCATGTCAACCATGCCCGCGACCTCAGCGCCTATCGTGCGGTGATTGTCGGCGCTCCGGTGCACAGCGGGAAAATTCCCGGAGAGTTAACACGATTTGTCAAACGCAATGCGGCCACCCTGGCTGCCTTGCCGGTCGCTTACTTTGTTGTCTGCTCGATCATCGCGGAGGATACACCCGCACATCGCCAGCAGGCCCAGGGATACCTGGACATACTGCGCCGGAGTGCGCCGCAGGTAGAACCGGTCGACAGCGCGCTTTTTGCGGGAGCCGTGCTGACCGATACCGATGAATTCGCCCAGTTGCCCCGCCACATCAGACTGCCGGTCAGGTTTATGGCGCACAATACGCCCGACCGTCGTGATTGGAGCGCGATTCGCGCGTGGACAACGGCGGTAGCAGATAAGTTAAGGTCTAGTTTTACAAATCCTTAGGGTCTGCAAATAAACAACTTCCCGCTCGGGCCGGTCTCTGACCGCGCTCCCAACTGAGCCAGAGCACGCTGGGGCCGGTCTCCGACTGTGCCCCCGACTGATTTGCCCATTCATTCGCCCATTCGCTCATTCGTCATTCTCTTGAACCGCGGATGGTCGCGTAGAGATTCCAGGTCGGGGTCGCGGGCAGCCCAGTCGCGGCGCGCGGGGTTCTGGGCAAGGGCTTTTTCCAGGTGATCCAGCGCCGCGTCCGTGTTGCCGGCGATGGCTTCCAGGCAGGCAAGGTTGTAGTGATCGTCGGGAGGGATTAACTCGCGGGCGCGGGCGAGATGCGCGGCGGCTTCCTCGTCGCGGCCTAGCTTGCGGAGAACCGACGCCAGGGAACCGTGGCGCATCCCCATCCCCGGTTCCAGTGTCACCGCCTGCTGATGTTCGCGCAGCGCATCATCCAGGCGGCCTTGCAGTTCGTATAAAGACCCTAACATCGTGTGATCGTCTGCGCGTTCGGGATCCAGTGCGATGGCGTGTTGATATGCTTCGATAGCGGCATCCACCTGCCCTTGCTCGCGGCACACATCCGCCAGATTGCTCCAATATTTCACTTCTTCCCACGGTGATAAATTTGGGATGCGCAGCGCGGCCTCGTAACATGCGATGGCGCGCGCCAGGTTGGCGGCGCGGTCGCCGGTGGGCAAGTTGCGGTAGGCTTCGCCCAGGTTGTTCTGCGTCATCGCATAGTCCAACGGCGCGGCCTCCGGCGTGTAGAAGCGCAGCGCGGCCTCGTAACATGCGATGGCGCGCGCCAGGTTGGCGGCGCGGTCGCCGGTGGGCAAGTCCGCGTAGGCGAGGCCCAGGTTGTTCTGCGTCATCGCATAGTCCAACGGCGCGGCCTCCGGCGTGTAGAAGCGCAGCGCGGCCTCGTAACATGCGATGGCGCGCGCCAGGTTGGCGGCGCGGTCGCCGGTGGGCAAGTTGCGGTAGGCGTTGCCCAGGTTGTTCTGCGTGGCGGCATAGTCCAACGGCGCGGCCTCCGGCGTGCGGAAGCGCAGCGCGGCCTCGTAACATGCGATGGCGCGCGCCAGGTTGGCGGCGCGGTCGCCGGTGGGCAAGTCCGCGTAGATGAGGCCAAGCACGTTCATCACGCGAGCATGGAGTTCGGCATCGTCCATCTGCTGCGCCAGCGCCAGCGCCGCCTGCGCGTGTTCCTCTGCTTTGCCCAGTTGTCGGTCGGCCCAATATAATCCGGCCAGGGTGTAATGCAGATCGGCGCGTGTGGATTGGGTATCTTCGCTTTCCGGCAGCTCATCCAGCAGCCGCTCGCGCAGGGCAATGCGTGCGCGGCGTTCAGCCGGCATAAGGTTATGGATTTCGCTATCGTCCATGCCGGCCCAGGCCAACGTTCCGGCAAGCTGCGCGCGTTCTTCGAGGGGAGGCACTTCCGGCACTTCGAGCACCTGGTTGACGAAGGCCCAGAAATCGGGCGCGTCGCGCATCACGCGGGTCGCTTCGTCGTCCAAAGCCCAGAAGACCAGCCGCCAGCGATGGTCGGGGATCAGTTCGCGGCGATAGTTGAGGGCATTGAGCAAGCCGGGGAAGGCGTGCTGCAAGCCGTAAACGAAGATGACTTCATCCGCAGCAGGGGGCGTTTCGAGCAGGCGGCTCAACAGGTCGTGCGCGGCCGGCGGGCTATCGGGTTGAAACCACATCCGCCGCGCGCGTTGGTTAAGCGTGCGCAGGCGGTTGACCAGGATGTTCTCGAACAGCGCGCGGGCGCTTTCGGCCCGATAGATGATGAAGGCGATAAAACCGGTGTCATAGCGCCGCGCGCGGTCTAACGCGCCCGCCAGCAAGTCCAGGCGACGTTCAACCGGGGGGAGCGTGTCGGCCATTTATGCCTCGGTGGGCGCGGTCTGGGCGCCCATTTCGTCTAACAGTGGATCGAGGGCCGGGTGAACGTCGCACCAGTTCTCGCCGTTGGTGTATTCCAGGACGGCCAGCAAATGGAACAACGGCCCCAGGCGTTCCGGGTAGCGCACTTCGTTGTGCTCCCGCACATCCTGAAGCAGTTGATAATCCTCTTGTGTGAGCAGCCGCCGGAAACTGCTGCGGATTTGCGCGGTCGCCCATGCCACATCTACGCGCTCAATGCGCGCGGATTGGCGGGCCAGCGCGTTATCAATGGCGCGTTGGAGGATATGAGCAATCTCACGGAAGACGCCGCCGCTGTTTTTGACCGCTTCATCGAGAGCATCGCCGGCGATCAGGGTATCTGTCATCCGCGCCAGCACGAAAGCGCGCATGGCGCGGATCCCATCCTTGTGCGGTTGCGCGCGCTGCTTTTTTTCGTGTAGTTTGAGGTTGGGCAAAAAGTAACTGTTGTCTCGGATGTGGGTGAAGGCCGGATCGAAGTAAATGGAAACCGGGACGGTGTACACGATGGCGCACGTGGGCTGCATCAGCGTGGTCAGCGCGCCCTCGAAGAGTTTGCGCGAGACCTCCAACGGCGGCTTGTCCATATCCTCGATGACGACGAGCACCTGGCGCTTGCTCTGCGCCAACACTTCGGCGCTCATCAAGTTGATCAAGCCGATCAGTTCGGAGACGCGCGGCGCAATCTCCTGGCGCACCAGGGTGCGGGTGATATGTTCGGTTTTGACCTTGAGCAAGGCGGAGAGAAAGAATTTGCCGATGTCTAGCCCCGTACCGCTCTCGAAAGTCGCGCCTTTTTCGTTGAGCCGGGTGACGGTGCGGCCCTTCCAGGCTTCTAATTCACCGAGCAGATCGTCTTTCATGCGTCCGCCGGCGGCGCGGTACTGGCTGAAAATCTGCGCGCCCATGGCCAGCAGCACCTCAATGTAGGTCAGGTCGTTGAAATCGCACTCGTCGCGCACGGAGAATTTCACTGGCCAATACCGTTGGCGGATGTCGGCGTTATCTACCAGGCGGTTGAGTTCGGTGGATTTGCCGCTGCCGCGATGTCCGGCAAAGAAACACTTGGGCGGATTGCCGCGCGCCAGCAACAGCGCCCGTTGTAAACGCCCTAGCGGGTTATCCTCGCGCTCCACGTAAAACGGGCTGCCGACAGGCAACGGCAGGGCGGGGTCAAAACGGCTCCACGCTTCTTCCAGCGTTTTGGCTCGCACAAAGAGATACTCCGGTTGAGATACCATCATGCACCCCCAAAAACATACAGGTTACACGGTTAAGTATAGCCCAAATTGAAGGAATGCAAGATGCAGGAGGCAAGATGCAGGATGCAAGATGCAAGAATACCTTCTCTCCCCCCCCCGTCTACTGTCTACTGTCTACTGGCTACTGTTTACCGCCTACCGCCCCCACCACCCGCTCCGTCACCTCCGCCATCGTGCGTTGCGGGACATAGCCGAAATCGCGCCGGGCGGCGGAGATGTCGTAGTAGTGGCTCTGCGCCAGTTCGCTGGCGATGAAACGGGTGAGGCGTGGCTCGCCGGGGCGGCGCAGGGCCGTGTGCAGCTTCTCTAGCACGGCGCCCGCCGCCCGCGCCGTCTTCAGTGAGAGGCGCAGGCGCGGTTCGGGCAGGTCGAGCGCGCGCAACAGGGCGCGAATCCACGCCCACAGGTTCACCGGCTCACCCTGGCTGATGAAGTACACGCGCCCGTGGCCCGGCGGCCCGTCGAGCGGCGATCCGGCGGTGAGCGCATCGGCGGCGAGGAGATGGGCGCGGGCGGCGTCCTCTACGTCGGTGAGGTCCACCTTGTTCGTTCCATCGCCCACCTGGGGCAGCAGGCCGGTTTTGGCGCGGGTCAGCAGACCGGGCAGCAGGTGATTGTCGCGCGGTCCGATGATGAGGTGCGGGCGCAGCGAAACCGTCAGCAAAGCGGGGCCGTGCGCCGCCATGACCGCTTGCTCGGCAATGGCTTTGGTGTGCGGATAGGGACTTTCGTAGCGGCTGGGGTACGGATACGACTCGTCCACCCCCTCGTGCGGCGCGCCGTCGAAGATGACGCTCGGCGAGCTGGTGAAGATGAGCCTGGGCACGTTGTTGGCGCGGCACGCGGCGATCACGTTCTGCGTCCCGATGACATTCACGCCGTAGAAGTCGGCCCACGGCCCCCACATCCCGGCCTTCGCCGCCACGTGAAAGACCACGTCCATGCCGACGCAGGCGCGTTGCACGGCCTCGGCATCCTGCAAATCCCCACGCACCACCCGCGCACCGAGCGCCTCCAGTTCAGGGTACGCCCCGCGCGCGAACACCGTCACCGCATCGCCCCGCGCGAGCAATTGCTCGACGATGTAGCGTCCCAGAAAGCCACCACCGCCCGTGACGAGATTTTGGATTTTGGATTTTGGATTTTGGAAACTCATTGTTGGTAACTGGTAATGAGTAATGAGTAATGAGTAATGAGTAATGGGTAATGAGTAATGAGTAATGGGTAATGAGTAATGAGTAATGGGTGATGAGTAATGAGTAATGGGTGATGAGTAATGGGTAATGAGGAGTGGGTAACGAGTGTCAAATACTGCTTAACTCTTTACTCCTTACTCTTTACTCTTTACTCTTTACTCTTTACTCCTTACTCCCTTTCCCCGTCAAATACCGTCGGATGAACAGCACAGAGACGGCGACACTCAGGAGGACACTAAGGGCGCGGAATAAGTCGCCGATGCGGATGGTGGGAGGCAGAGTTGTGCTGGGGCGAGTAGGGGCGGGCCGGGTGTGCCACGACTCGTGAAGGTGTTTGGCAGCCCACACGGCCAGTTTCTCGCGCTGGATTTTGGCATTGTGGCGCACGTCGGTGGGGAAGATGTCGGGGTAGAACAGCACATCCTGGATGGCGCGCGTGTGCGGGTATTCGACGCCCAGGGCCAACAGTTCCAAGGTAAACCGCTGTTTTTCCAGGATCGACTTCGGAAAACGCCCGGTACGCGGTTCGACGACGAGCACCGGGCGCTGGCATCCCTGCGGGCCGACACCGACCAGCGCGGTGCGGTTTACGTCTGGGTGATGGTTGAAGATTGTCTCGCACGGCACAGGGAAGAGCACTTCGTCGCGCGTCGTGACCCGGTGGGCTTTGCGCCCGCAAAACCACAGTCGTCCTTGCGCATCGAAGTAGCCGACGTCGCCCATGCGATGCCAGACGCCGCCGTCAGCGTCCTGGATTTTCGCCAGTCTGGTCTGCTCGGGGCGGTTCAAATAGAGGCGCGTGACCACCGGCCCCTTGACCACAATCTCGCCGATGGGGGTCGCGCCGCCTTCGCCGGGCCGCAATTCCAGCGCGTCGTTCCACGTGGGGATGGCGCGGTCGGTGATCTCGATCACGCGGACGTCAATCCCCGGCAGTGGACGGCCTACGCACATCCCCTGGCCCTGGTCGCTCAGGGCAGCGGTCTCCGCCACGATCTCGTGCCCGCTCATGGAAGTGAGCGGCATCGCCTCTGTTGCGCCGAAGGGCGTGTTCACGTCCGCCTCGGGCGCGAGAATTCGGGTGAGCATGGTCTCGATGAGCGCGGGGGGCACGGGGGCGCTCGCCATCAGCACGCGCTTGAGCGAGGGCAGGCGGATGTTGTTTTCCACACAATAGGGCGCCACACGCTTCCAGATCGTGGGCGAGCCGAAGGCGTTGGTCACGCCGTAGGTCTGGATGGCTTCAACGACGTGGGCCGGGTTGATCGCCGCGGGTTTTGTGGGGTCCATGTCGGGGATAACGGTAGTGACCCCTAAGGCCGGGTTGAACAGCGCGAAGATGTAGAGCAGCGCCAGGTCCACTTCCCCCGGCTGGATGCCGACGGCGTCGCGCAGCAGTGCGATCTGCGCCCGGAACATGCCGTGCAAGTAGACCACCCCTTTGGGGATGCCGGTGCTGCCCGAGGTGAAGGCCACCGCCGCCTCGCTCTCGGTCGTCGTGGGGGCGGTGGGGAAAGGGTCGGTGCGCGGGGAGCGCAACTGTTCGAGCGTGGCATCCGCCAGGGCGCGGTTGACGGCGGACCCGCCCACGACGACGCTGCGCCGGACGGTCACAAACGGCTTGGGGAAGAGCCGCCGCAGCGCGTGGGCGATGGGCACGCCGATCAACACCGCCGGTTCGGCCTCGGCGATGCATTGCAGGAGCGCCTGCCGTCCCATGCCGGGATCGATGAGTACCGGCACCGCGCCGATGCGCAGCAGCGCGAAGACCACGGCAATCAGTTCGACGCCGGGTCGCACCATCAACAGCACCCGGTCGCCCATCCCGATGCCGAACTTTGACAGACCGTGCGCGTAATGATCGCACTCGGCGTTGAGCTGCTGGAAGTTCAACTGCACCGTCTTCGCGCGCCCTTTGATGTCCCGCCCGGCAGGAAAGATAATGCCCGGCTGGTATGGATTGCGCGCCGCCATGTCAGCCAATGCGGCGGCGACGTTGTAGAGTTCGGGTGTTTGCATGAGAATCTCCTTGCAAGGTAGACAGTAGACAGTAGACGGTAGACAGTAGACGGGGAGGGGAGAGGGGGAAGGGGGGCTACTGTCGTTGGTTGATGGACTGGATGAGACGGAAGAGCATACGGCTGATGGCTTCAGCGTCATCCAGGAGTTGTTGGTTGGCGTCGAGATAGCCGAGGTCTTTTGCCAGGATGAAGTAGTATTTGACCTCTTCCAACGATGTTTCGGCGATGTTGTAAAATCTGGTCTTGTCCCCTTTTCCTATCCGTTTGAATCCTTCTGCGATATTGGCCGGCACAGACACCGCCGCTCGCTGCAACTGCGACGTCAACCCGTAACGTTCTTCGCTTGGAAATGCGCGGCAGACACGGTAAACTTCCAAAACCAACTGATGCGCGTGCTGCCACACCTCCAAATCCTGAAACTTCTCCGCCTTCCCCATATTCCTCCCTCTCTCCCCCCTGTCTACCGTCTACTGTCTACCGTCTACCAAGAATGTTTTCATCGGCGGCAATATGCGCTCATAAGCGTCTTCGACGACGTAGTGCCCGGCGTGGTCCAGAATGTGGACGTCGGCCTTGGGGAAGCGGGCTTGCCATCCGGCGAGAAAGTCCTTGACGGTGAAGACGAAATCCTGCGCGCCCCACAGGATGAGCATGGGGTGATCGCGGAACAGGTGCAGTTTCGCGTCGATGGCATCCACCGTGGCGCGGGTAGGATGGTCGGCGCTCACGGGGATGTCCTGCACGAAGCGGTAGATGGCGATGCGGTTGCGCCAGGAATTGTACGGCGCGAGATAGCCGGCGCGCACATCCGGCGTCATCCGCTTGTGGTTGACCATCGCCAGGTAAACCGCCATACCGGCAAAGGCGTTCAAGCCGCGCAGCATCGTCTCGCCGATGACCGGGCTACGGGCCAGTTTGAGGACCCAGGGCACGGCTGGCATGTAGAACGCGGACGTGTTGAAGATGACGAAGCGCGAGCCGTGCTCTGCACGGACGTTCTCCGGGTGGCGCGTGGCGTAGCCCATGCCAATCGCGCCGCCCCAGTCGTGCAAGACCAGGGTAATGTCGCGCAACTCCAAATGGGCGATGAGTGTTTCCAGGTTGCGGATGTGCTGTTCGAGCGTGTACGGGTAATCCTGCGGCTTGTCGGAAAGGCCGCAGCCCACGTGATCGGGGACGATGACGCGGTGTGTCTGCGCGATTTCCGGGATGAGCGTGCGGTAGTAGAACGACCACGTTGGATTGCCGTGCACCATCACCACGGGCGGCGCATCACGCGGCCCCTCATCGAGGTAGTGCATCTTCACCCCGCCCAGGTCCAGCCAATGCGGCGCAAACGGATACAGCGATTGAAGATTTTGTGATTTTAGATTTTGTGATTTCGACTTATCGCTCATTCTTCATTCGCCGTTTCTCTGTATCCTGCCTCCTGCCTCCTGCCTCCTGCTCCTTGCATCCTGCCTCTTGCCCCTACCACTGAATTCCCAACACGATGCTATTGATCCCGCTGCCCACGCCGAAGAGCACGACTTTGTCGCCCTCATCGACGACGCCGTTATCGACGCCAATCGCCATCGAAATCGGCGCAGCAACCGAGGCGGTGTTCCCCAGATAGTGCAGCGTGGGATGGTCGATGTCCAGCGGGACGCCAATTGCTTTCAGCCCGATCTTGCGCTGCGGTTCGCTGACCTGGTGGGTGAACATTTTATTCACCGCGCCGTTTCGCCAGCCGGTTTCTTCCTGAAAAGCGCGCCACGCCTGGACAACGACCTTGGTGCCTTCGCTCAGCAGCAGGCTGGAATTCGTGCGCATCCACGTGCGTTGGGCGACACACAGTTGGTTGTGCTCGGTGTTGCTGTAGGCCGCGCCGCCCATCAACGCCTTTCCGGTCCTGGACTTTGATTTGCGACGTAAGATCATCGCCACCGACGCGCCGCCAAGCGTGAACGAGGCCATATTGTCGCGGATGGTGTCTTTGGACGGTGGGGTGTTGAGCATATAGTCAATGGTTGCCAACTGTCCCTCTTTAGGGTCTTCGGCGGCGACCACGATGCCGGTATCAATCTGGCCCAGCTCGATCATATTGGCAATCGTCATCATCCCATTGAGGAAGCCCAGGCACGCATTGACGATGTCGAAGCTCATCGCCGCGTCGTCCAGTCCCACTTTATGGTGTACGATAGTCGCCGTCGCCGGTTCGATGTAGTCGCGGCAGACGGAAGCGTTGATCAAACACTGAATTTCGCGGCGGTCTATGCCGGCATTCGCAATCGCGCGCTCGGCAGCCATCGCCGCAGCGTCCGAGACCAGAATGCCGTCGTCCCACCAACGGCGCTCCTTGATGCCGGTGAGCCGTTGGAGATACCCAAACGGGATATGCAGCGCCTTGTAAACCGGCGCGATTTGTTCCTCCAGCCAGGCGCTGGTGACAATATGGGGAGGGATGACGTAACCCATCCCTTCGATACAGACGTTCTGATATAACATGTGACTCCTCTTTGGTACTGTACGGTGTATTCACAAACTCGTAGCATTGTACTACAAAAGTGAGAGAGGGGAATAAGATGACGAGTTTATGGCGAAATACACAGCGGCGACTCCCAGGAGTCGCCGCCGCAGTATATGTGTGATATGTATTACGCCTTCTCACAGCGTGGGTAGGATGTAAACGATTATGCTATTCCCATCTCGTGCAAATATGCGATGAACGCTTGTATGGAAGGCGTCAATACGGCTTCTTTGTGTAACGCTGTCAAACATGCGACATCGTCCAAGCGGCTTAAAGGCTGTACAATTTCCAGGGGGAGCGCACCAAAGCGCAATCCCAAGACCGTCAACACATCCTCACGCGCTTTGGTCGCTAAACCTTGTTGTAGTCCTTGTTGTAGCCCTTCTTGTTTACCTTGTTGTAAGCCTTGTTGTAAGCCTTGTTGTAAGCCTTGTTGTAAGCCTTGCTGCAAGCCTTCTTGTTTACCACGTTCTAGCCACTGTTGCGCTAATGTTCCCATGGTTTCACCTCCTGCCTCAAATGTCTCCGCAATGGTAGCGTGAATGACGTGCTCATCCAATCGCCCGCTGGCGGCAGCGACCAGGTACCGCAAGACCGCCTCAACATACGCTAACCCTGTTTGCTCGTTACTCAATGTCCGGAGAAGTTGAGCGATTTCCGGCAATCGTTCTGTCAATTCGTCCCGAAAGATGTATTTCAACATCAACAAGCCCACTTGTAACCATGCCGCGCCCTTCAGATCGCTGTCGGCATATTGTGAAAGATCACATAGCCAATAACGAAATTCCGGCATATAGGGCTTGAGCGGCGCCGGCATAGGCAGCATTGCCTGGAAGTTGGGTGGACGATGCCAGGCAACGGTGCCGTGATACAATACTACTGGAAAAATCGGTGAAAACTGCAATCCTTGATAAGTATACCTTTAGTTTGTTATCAGGGCAAGAGGTGTTGAGCCTTTGTTTATCGTGACTTTGCCCGTCTTACAGAGCTCTTCCCACCGCATACCCTGCCTTCGTCGCCGCGAACACGTTGCCCGGCGCGAAGGCGTCGCCAATGTTGTGTAGTTCCGGCGCGGCGTGCAGGGCGACACAGGCTTCGTACAGGGCGTCGTCGGGTTGGAAGCCGGTCGCCAACACGACCAGGTCCGCCGGCAAAAGAATGTCCTGAATTTCCTCCTGGATGGGCCGCGCCAGGGGGTTTTTGACGTTCTCCGGCAGCACGACTTGCCATGTCACGTAGGGATCAGGCACAGTGGATGAGACGTTGTGCAGTACGTTCACGTTGCCCGGCCCAATGCGCCGCACTTGCGCACAATTCATCAGCTTGACGCCCTTGCGTTCCAGATAGTGGATGAGATAGCCCCGGTTGGCAGTGCAGGCATCCTGCATAAAATAGGGTAGCATCTCTACCACCGTAACCTGCTTTTCCAGCTCGTAGGCCAGGAAGTAAGCCGCCTCGCAGCCGACCTCCCCGCCGCCGATGACGACGACCTGTTCGGCGTCGGCGGCTTTATCCGGGTGATTAAAAAGCTCGACCGCATGGATCACCTCCGGCAAGTTGATACCTTCGATGTGTGGTGTGATCGGCTTCCCACCGGTGCAGGTGACGATTGCGTCGAAGCCTTCCGCCTTGAGCGCCTCCGCCGTCATCTCGACGCCAAAGCGCGTGGTCAGTGCGTGGCGCTCAGCCGTTTGCGCGAGCGTCGTTTCCAGGTAGGCGACATAGTTGGCGATGTCGAACTTGATGCGCGCCCTCGAACCGGGCCGCAGCATCCCGCCCGCGCGCGTGGCCTTGTCGAAAAGTGTGACCGTGTGCCCGCGCTGCGCGGCGGTGCAGGCGCAGACGATGCCCGCCGGTCCCGCGCCCACCACGGCGATCTTCTTCGGTGTGGTAGCGGGTGGGGAAATTTCGTCGTAGACGTCTTCCAGTCCCGTGCGCGGGTTGACGCTGCACTGCGGATGCCCGCCCTTGATGAACTCGTTGAGGCACGCTTCCTGGTCGCCGATGCAGGGGCGAATCTCCGCGACGCGCCCGGCGTAGACTTTGCGCGGCCAATCGGGATCGGCCAGCAGTGGACGCGCCAGCATGACCATGTCGCACAGACCCTCGCGCAGCGCGCGCTCCGCCAGGTCGGGATAGCCGAGCTTGCCCACGGCGACGATGGGGACGTCCAGCCCGGTGTTGGCCTTGATCTGGTGTTCGGCAAAGTGCTGCTTCACCACTTTTGCTACGGGCAGATAACAGCCCGGCGGCATTGGACCGGGCGGGTGGGGCAGCCACCAGTTCTCGTAACAGCCCAGGTCCACATCGAATAGGTCCACACCTGCGGCGACCAAATGTCGCATATAGTCCAGCGTCATTTCCACCGTGCGCTCATTTTGGAAGTGTTTAAGCGGCTGCGCGGTCGTCATCCGCGCGCCGTAGGTCGCCTGCAACGCCAGCGACAGATCGATGCGATACATGATCGGATAGTCCGGCCCGCAGCGCGCGCGCACCTCCTGCACGCTCTCGATGCCGAACGCCTGCCAGTCGGCGAAGCGGCCTATCTGACGGCGGTTGAAGGCCGGGTTGGTCATCTGCTCCAACAGATAGCCCTCGTGCCCGTGGAGGTAGACGCCGTCGATGGTCAACGCCTTTGCATCGGCGGCGGCCTGCCCGGTGGCGACGATGAGGCGGCGGCACTCGCCGTCGGTCAGCGGGCGGCAGGGGATCGCCGGCATGTAAAAGCTCGGGTTCCACGAGGCGGAGACAGGCATCTTCAGCTTCTTGAGCAGACATTCCGGCGAACCGACGCGCCCCAATCCCGACGTGAGCTGGATGAAGAAGCGCGCGCCGTGGGCGTGGATGGCTTCAGCGAGGCTGCGCCAACCCGCGTAGACCGTGCGCGACCGGTCAATGCGCGGGAGTACGCTCAACTGCCCCGGCTCGGTGATCGAGGGATCGAGGTCGGCGTTCACCGGCACCAGCCCCGAGGTGATGAGGCCCACGCCGCCCTTGGCCCGCGCCGCGAAGTAGGCGATCATCTTCGCGCTGGGCCGCCCAGTTTCGTCGGCCATGCACACGTTGCCCATCGGCCCCATCACGATGCGATTCTTGAGCTTCAGCCGGTTCACCTGGATAGGGCTGAACAGCGCCGTGTAGGGATACAAATCGGCAGTCAGCCGCCCGTCCTGTAGCCGTTCTTCATCCTCAAACCAGTTACCGAACCCTTCGATGAGGGACTGCAAAAATGTGTCGTCCATAATGTCTCCGTATGTAAATGGGCGAATAGAGAATCAGCGAATAGAGAATGGTGAATTCCTGATTACCCCTTACTCGTTACTCATTACTCATTACTCATTACTCGTTACCCGTTACCAGTCACCCATTCGCCAGTTTCTCCGCCAATGTGACCAAATCTGCTGTGCGCCAAATATGGCCGCTGCGCAGGGGAAATTCCCCGCGAAGGGCTGTCCGCCAGCGCTGCGGGATGGCGTCCAAGCCGTAGGCCGCGCCGGCCAGCGCGCCGACGACTGCGCCCGCTGTATCCGCGTCATTGCCGAGATTGACGACGTTCACGACGGCGTCCTCGAAGGTGTGCGTGGTCAGCAGGCCCCAGACGACGCTTTCCAGGGTGTGCCGCACCCAGCCGCTGTTGGGCAGGTCGCGGCGATCTTTGCCTGGCGCGGCGACGATCACCGCCCGCAAGGGAGCGGGGACCTCCGCATCGTCCAACGCGCGCGCGATAGCCTCCTCCGGCGAGAGGCCGTGCAGCAAATGGTAGATGGCAGCATTGACGAACGCACAGCCCGTGTTGCACTCCGGGTGGGGATGTGTGACCCGGCTTTGCAGCACGCTGTCGGCAAGCAAGCGTTCCAGGTCATCCCACCACGCCAGCGCGACCGGCCAACAGCGCATCACCGAGCCGTTGCCCGCCGAGCCGGGATTGTGCGCCTGCACGGCGGAGACGGCGCTCTCCCACGGTTCACCGTTGGCGATGCGCCGCAGCACCGACGCGGTATGGATGCCCACGTCGGGCGGGCCGGCGGCAAACCACGCCACAAACCGCTGCGCCAGGTCAGCCGGATTCAACGGGCACTGCGCGAGCAGGCTCTCCGCCAGCGCGAGCGCCATTTCGGTGTCGTCGGTGAAGGTTCCGGCGGGGATGCGCCCCGGCAGCATTTCGCGCACCAGCCGTTCCGCTGGGCGTGCCGGGCCGAATTCCAGCGGCATCCCGAGCGCGTCGCCTATCGCTGCGCCGACGGCCACACCGCTGACGTATTTTATAATCTCTTGCCTCACAACCTACTCCTTTCAAAAATTCCTTACAAACTCATATACCATTCGTACAATGCTGTTCAGGCTTTTGGCATTCTCTCCAATTTTACGGCAACAACGCCGGTAACCCTTGACGTAAATCTCGCACCAATGTATCAAAATCAGGGACTTGAGGAAGCAATTCGCGTAAATCTGCCTGCCAAATACCTTTCAATGTTTCCAGCCCCCTCCAAAGCGGTTCTGGATCCCAAGCTACTTTCACGGTCTCCAATTTAGTGAGTACCAGGCGAGGAATAGAAGCCACATCTAATGTCGTTTCCTGGAGTAACAACCATAAATCAAAGTAATCACGCGGCGCTTTGCGCATCAAGGCCGCCCGAATTTTCTCTGCCGTCATCTCTTCTAACTGCATGACAGTAACGGGAAATGGTTTATAGTATGGGGTTTCAAGCAGAAGTGTTAATGGCGGCAAAACAGGCGACTCGCGGAAACTGATATCCACCTTGAGTGCATTGGGATATCCCAACGGGCCTAAAAAACGCAGACGGTGAATGGTCAATGCATCGTGGAAAACCTGATATTCTTTCACTTGGGCTTGGAGTTCCGGGGCTTCCAGATATGACTGGATTTCCGTCAAGCTGATGGCGCGACGTGCAACAAAATCCAGGTCGAGAGAGAGTCGCTGATGTAGAAATAGCTTGTGAATGGCAGTGCCCCCTTTAAGAATCAAGAGGTCTTGTAATGGCTGTTGGGCATAGAGCCGCCGTAGAATCGTCGAAAGTGCGTAGTCTTTTTCCAATGCGCCCAAAGAAACTTGCCTTTGGGCAGCCATACGGCGGAGTTCTCGTAAAGTGAGCATCTAGTGGCCTACCCATTCCAGCAGCGAATGAGGCGTTACATTGATCCGTAGTCCCCAACGTGTGTTATAGTCGCCGTGTGGTCCAGCCTGCGGGTCTAAGTCACTCATCCCCGTGGAGATTTCACTGTGCCACCGTTCCAGATAATGATCCACTGGCAGGTTTTGCAATTCGCTCAAATAGCCTAATCGTTTGAAGACTGTGCGGTTTCCCAATCGCTTGGCATACTGCGTTAACTGTTCCAGACTGGCGTTGAGCGACAGGGGTGTATCGGTTCCAAGCATACGCATGTAACGCCATAACCCTTTTGCCGCTTCTGCGATTCCCCCACAGTATTCTGGGCGATCCAATGCATCAATCAAAGTGCGCGCTGGATCGGTGATGATGACCGGTTGCGTTTCAATTAGTGTTTCCTGAAAGCCGAAAAAGTGTTCTTCTGACAGGGTGACAAAACGATAGCGCAAGCCCAATTCTGGTATCGTGACATTTCGGCGCCGGTGTGTGGTGGCGACGAAAATTACAGTGGAGGTTTGCTCGGTCAGTCCGTGAAACGTAAGTGCGGAGGCGTAAGCAATCATATATGGAGTGACGAGATGTGCGGCAACGATGAACTCATGAACAGTATACAGCCCCTTCATACCGGCTTCCAGGGGAACAATCAAGTATTTGCCGCGTTCCAGGCGAAAGAGCCATCGTTTGCGCGTCAGACGATGCAGAAGCTGCCCGGTTTGTGATTCTTGAGCGCCAAGCGTCGCTCGCGCCTCTTGCACAGTGAATATGATGTGTCCATCCCCTGCTAATGTGTTCAAGAGCTGAGACTCATTTGGCGTGAGTGTTCTTATATTCTGTGTAACCATCTTTATCTCTTTTTACAAAGATGATAGCACAGAATATAAGAAATGCCAATACTAAGTTTTCCTGGTTTTGACAAGCAACACCCCGCTCAGAATTAACGCCAGGCTGATGAACAGCTCTGGGTGTAGATGTTCATGCAAAATCAGCGCGCCCAGGAGCAGGCCGTTGATGGGGACGATGTATGTCACGGTGGTGGTGAAGGTGGCGTTAGTGCGTTGGAGCAGTGTGTAATAGATGCCGTAAGCGATAACCGTCCCCAGCAGCGCCAGCGTGGCCCAACTGGCGAAGGCACCCCACGAGGGCGCGATGTGGAAAGGGCGTTCGATGAGCAGGCTCAACGGCAGGATGTAGACGAAGCCCATGGTGAATTGCCCGGCAGCGGAGACAAGCGGCGGTTCGCCGTGCAGGCGCTCGCGCGCGAAGATGCTGGCGATGGCGTAAGAGATCGACGAGCCGACGATGGCGAGTTGGCCCCACACGGAGGCGTGCAGTCCACCCCGCAATTCGGGCCACATCAGCAGCCCCACGCCGACGAAGCCGAGCACGATGCCGAGCACTTTTTTCGCCGTGAAGCGGTCGTCGTGCGTGAGGAAGTGCGCCAGAATCACGGTGAAAATCGGCGTGGTGGATTGGAGCAGGGCGGCCAGTCCACTGGGGATGTACTGCTCGCCCCACGAGATGAGCGTGAAGGGGAGTGCGCCGTTGAGCAGGCCGGTGATGGCGTAGATGCCCCACAGCCGGCGCGCGCGGGGAATTTTCTCACCGCGCAACCGCAAAAAAGTCCACATTGCCAGCGAAGCCAGGCCCAGCCGCCCGGCCACCAGCGTCATCGGCGGCACTTCGCCCACGACGATTTTTATGAAGAGGAACGACGTCCCCCAGATGGTGCCGAGAATGAATAAGAGCAATAGATTCATAGAACTGTTCTATTTACCACAGAGGCACAGTGGCACTCTTGCCGCGAATATAGAGAAAGCTTCATAAAGGTCGCCGTGAACTCCGTGTCTTCGTGTTTGGTGCCGACTTGGCGGTCGCCGCCATAATGCCGATCAGGATGAGTACCCCGCCGCCGAGTGTGCTGAGTGTCGGTGGTTCACGCAGGATGAGCCACGCCAGCAGCGTCGAACCGATGGGTTCCGCCAGCACCGCCAGCGCCACGAAAATGGCGGAGACGTGACCGAGCGCCCAATTGAGCGTCGAGTGGCCGACGATCTGGGGGAAGACGGCCATCAGCGTCAGCCAGAGCCATACCTGCGCCGGGTAGCCGCCGAGCGCGACGCCGCCGAGCAGTGCCGTGCCCATCAACGCCAGGGCCGCCGTCCCATAGACGGGAAAGACGTAGCCGAGCAGCGAGAGCGGGGTGGCCTTTTGCGCGCGCAGGTTCCGCCCGATGAGCATGTAGCCCGCCACGGCCAGCGCGCCGACCAGCGCCAGCACGTCGCCGGCAATCTGGTGTACGCCTTCGCCTGCGTCCGCCAATCCAATGATGAACGATCCGGCGAGCGCCACCACCATGCCGATCACCGTCTGGCGCGCCATGCGCTCTTGCAGGAAGAAGTGCGAGATCGCCCCGACGAACAGCGGCGCGGTGGCGACCAGCACCACCGACGCTGCCACGCTCGTCAGCGCCAGGGAGGTGATCCACGTGTAGAAGTGCGCGGCGAGCAGCAGCCCGGAAGCGAAGATCAGCCCCCACTCGCGGTGGGTCAGCGCGCGCCACTCCCGGCGGCAGGTAGCCAGCGCGAACGGGGCCAGGATGAGCGTGGCAATCGTCAGCCGCCACGCCGCCACCGCCAGTGACGTCATGCTACCCTGCGCCAGGCGGATGAACGTCGAAGCCGTGGATGACGCTGTGACGCCGACCGCCAGCCCGAGGGCCGGCGGTATTCTGGAGGTTGTTTTGCTCGTTAGTGTTGTCATTGAACCCTTATACCCCTTTTGTTTTGCGTACAGGCATTGTACTTCAAAGCACACTAACGTACAATCAGACGGTAAACGCCTGCGCCCCCGCCTTTCCTACGGCTTAGCCACCGGTGATCGCTGTAGTTCACTACCGAGCACGCAGAGAACAACCGGAAACTCTCCGCGCTCTCTGCGGTAAAACAGAACCACCCACGCACTTGACAAAAAAGGAGGGAAGGTGGGGGATAATACATCCAACTTGGCGGTTAGTTGCCTCACCAGAGGCTATGAAATCGCAGAATGTTCGTAGAGTAGAGCGGCCCAAAAGACTTTAGTCGATTCTGGTGGCTAAACTGCTCTGGATATGACTGCCCCTGGACCAGCCGAAAACCTTCGGCTAGCCAGATGCGGGGTAAGTTGACTTGCTTTGCTCACTCCGCCACTGAGCTTTCCAGTTAACTATCATTTTTATCCCCGTTTCAGTCGGGTTTCTTACACTTCCGTTAACGCCTGACACACCGGACAAAAATACGTGCTGCGTTGCCCCTGCACGATGCGCTCCACCGCATAGCCGCAGCGCGGGCAGCGCTCTCCGGCGCGGTCGTAGACGCCGAGATAGTCCTGGTGCTGCCCAGTGCCGCCGCCGGGATAGACGTATTGGCGGTCCTCCAGACTCGTTCCACCGTTCTCCACGCCCGCGCGCAATACCGCCACAATTGCCGCGTGCAGGCGTTCCGCTTCCGCCGCGCTCAACGTCCCGGCAATGCGCTGCGGGTGAATCCCGGCCTGCCACAGCGCCTCGCTCACGTAGATGTTGCCCAGTCCGGCGATAAAGCGCTGGTCGAGCAGCAGCGGCTTGATCTCGCCACGGCGCTGCGCCAGATGCGCCGCCAGCCACGCCGGGGTGAATTCCGCCGAAAGCGGCTCCGGCCCCAAGTCACCGGTGATCTCGCGGGGATCGTCCACCAGATAAAAGCGCCCAAATTTGCGTTGGTCGATGAAGACTACCCACGCGCCATCGCCCAACTGCCAGCGCAGCCGCGCGTGTTTGTCCTCGCCGGGACCGTCGCGGTAGACGGCAAACTTGCCGCTCATCCGCAAATGCACCAGCAGCGTTTGCCCGGTCGAAAGCGCAATCTGGATGAACTTGCCCCGCCGGTCGACGCCCATCACACGCGCGCCGGTCAGCGCCGCGCAGAAGATGTCGGGAGCGGGACGGTCCACCGTGCGCGGCCAGAGCACATCCACGCGGGCGATGGCCTGCCCGGTGAGCACCGGCGCGAGGTGGCGGGCGATGGTTTCAACTTCGGGGAGTTCGGGCATAGACTGTATCTTACTGAAGATCGATTTCACCACAGAGGCACAGAGTTCACAGAGACCTTTAAGATTTTCTCTGTGTCCTCTGTGTCTCTGTGGTTTATCCGTCTTTGTAATGGGTTAGCGTGGATAGCCGTAGCGCGAGTCGTAGCGCTGCATCAGGACGTTGAAATGCGTTTGCTCCGCGCCGGCCAGTTGCATAAAGAGCTTCTTTGCTTCCAGGTCTTTGGCGATTTGTGCACTGTTGTGGTAGAGCTTGAACGACTTGTCCTCCACGCCGAGCGCGAAGAGCAGCGCGTCCTCTTCAGAGGGATTGGACGGCAACTCGGCCAAAGCCTGCTTTTCAGGCGGGAAGACGACCGAAACGGCGTCGATGACCCCGACGGAGGCCATTTCAGGGATCTCGGACCACCCCTTACCGGCTTCAAGCGCCAGGTATTGGCGTTCGATGTAGTTGTAGTGATCAACCTCGTCGGCAGCCAGCCGTGTAAACATCGCCGCCGCTTCCGGGTCAGTCATGTGCGCCGCAATCGTCTCGTAGAACTTACGCCCATCGCTTTCCAACTTCATGGCCTGAATCAGGACATCCATCAATTCCATATTTCACCTCGCGTATTTAACAAGATTTACGTATTTATTATATCACAAAAATAAAAAGAGCCGAGATTGCCCCGGCTCTTTGGCAAGGACCACAACAGTCTCCCCGCGTAACGTCTCGGGGGACTTTTGTAGTCTGATGGGTCTTACTCCAAAACACAAACTGCGCCGGGCTGTTTGACCCGCAGGGCCAGCGTCTCCATAATCGAGAAGCGGTGTTCGAGACTGACCGTCTCGACGAAGCCCGTAGCGATGTCCAGCCCCACCGCCAGATCGACGTATTGCGGCTGCGCGGCGATAACCAGCACTTTGTCCTGCGGAATCGAAGGCGAGGCGAAGACGCCGCCGGTAGCCTGCTTCTCCACCAGCTCGATTTCGAGGATGCCACGCCGTCCGTAGACCCGCTGGAGTTTGGTGTAGAGCGCGGGATGCATGGCGACAAAGTACGGTGGATAGAAGCCTGCCGAAACCAACGTCGCCGTTGCGGCAGAGATGTCGGCCAACGCCTGGCCTTCTTCGCCCCAGTCGCCCAACGGGAGCGTTTGCCGCCCGGTAACGTTGAGCAACCCTTCCGTCCCTTCGTCGCCGCTGAAGATCAGTTTGTCTTCGGCCAGCGCCAACTGCGTCGCCGCCGCCGCGACAGGCGCGGTATCGAACGGCTGCCCGCTATTCATCAGATCAAGGTCTTTCACGGTGATGATGAAGTCTTTCGTCAGCGTGTTCATCGTCAACTGGCGAACGACTTTCGCGCGCACGGGTTCGCCCTCTGCACTGCCGTAGGTGTACAGTGGAACGGTATACGCGCCGAACCCCAACGGGCCGTACAAATCGAGGATACGCCGCCCTACAACAACACGACCGACCACCTCGCTGACCGTCGCATCGATCAACTGCCATTGCGCGTCGGTGAGCGGCGAGGCGCTACGCATCAGAATGTTTTCCATAGATTCACTCCTTTCCGGTTAGTTCTGTAGTCCAAAGTCGATAATCAGGTTTACGATTTACGTTTGAGCGTGCCGACGGTCCACACTTTGGTGGTGGGCGCGGCGGCAGGCGACGTGACCGGCTTGAGCCGCTTGAGCAGCCGTCCGAAGAGATTCTCGTGATACAGCTCTTGCCCGCGCGCGTCATCGATGACGCCCTTCGCGCCAGGATCGACCATCTGCACGATGAACTGGCCGTACATAGCAGCAGTCTCGTTTTCAAGCTGAATGTCGGCCTCCAACATCGCCGCGGGGTCGGCAGGCAGGGTTAGCGGGTGGTGGGTGAGGGGCAGTTCTTCGCCGCTGCCCACCAGCTCCTCGCCAAACCAGCCCATGTGTTGCATTTCGTTGATGGCTTGCGTCATCAACTGGCTGGAGATCTCCTCATCCTTGTCCATCGTCAAGAACGAGTGAACGAGGTACTGCAGGATCGCCGCGTATTCGTGATTCACGCCCCACTCAAGGGCGTTCTTATCCACAGCCGCCATCGCGGGCGCGGGGGCCTCCGCCGGTTCTGCCGGCGTCGCCTGCATCGCCAGCGTGGTTTTATCGACGAAGTGCGCGAAGTCCCCGTGGTGCCGGCGCTCATCGGCAAGGATGTGCTCGATGTCGGCGCGCAGGTCGGGGTCAGCGATGCGCGCCAGATACCCTTCATACATCGCTATGGCGCGTTCCTCTGCGGCAACGTCGCGCTGCATCCATTCGGGAGCCGTCGCGCCGGCCAGATCGGTGAACCCGCGCGCTGTTGTCGGTTGCCCGCCCAGCCGCACGATCCACCGCGAAAGGATCCAGAGATGCCGCATTTCCTCGCGGGCAATGCCCTCGATTTCGCACGCCAGCTCGCCCTCGCCCATCATGTAAGCATGGCGCAGGTATTGAATCAAAGCCGCATGCTCATCCTCCACCGCCGCCCTGAGCATCTGAATTAACTCAGCATTTGTCGTTTGTGCCATAATAGCCTCCTAAAGTAGACGGTAGACAGTAGACGGTAGACGGGAAAAGAGGAGAATGAAACCCTGTCTACTGTCTACCGTATACTGTCTACTCAACTTTGATCTCGTGAGCGTTTTCCCACAGGCCGTGAATGTTGCAGTACGAGGTGGCAACGAGGGTGCCGGGGCCGTTCACCGTGACCGAGCACTTTGCCACGGGATGGGTCCACACGGGGCCGGTGTCTGCGCCCTGCACCGATGCGCCGTGCGCGGGGAACTCGAAGTGCCCCACCTGATAGATGAATTTGTCGCCTTCAGGTTTGAAATACAGCTCCATCCAGGCAATGTGGTGGGCCGTGGTGTTGGGATGGGGGATTTCCTTGCCGATGCTGAGCTTGACCATAAACGGCTCACCCGCCTTGACCGTCTCTGGAGCTTCGATGACCGGAGCGTGTTTTTCCTTCTTCCAGTCCGCCGTTTGAATGTTATCACCGAGTTTCATCGTTATGCCTCCTTTGCATATTGATATGGTAGTCCAGTTAAAGGCAGCACAGGCTTGCCACCCCTTTTACTATAGGCTATAGTCTACTATGGTCAAGTGAAAAAAGCAAGGCAAACAAGGCACAGATATTTTACGATAAGTCTCCTACTCTGACTCAGAACAGCGCAGCAACGAGCGCAGCCACTTGCTCCAAAAAGACATTGTCGGCCTCACTGAACGGGGCAAGCGCGTGGGAATCGATGTCGATTTCACCCACCACCGCCCCGTCCTTGAAGATAGGGACGACGATCTCCGATTTGACGTGCGGGCTGCACGAGAGGTAATTCGTTTCCTGCGACACATCCTGGATCACGAACGTCATCTCTGTGTCGGCGGCCTGCCCGCAGATGCCCTGCCCGAAGGCGATGCGCGTGTGCTCCGTCGGCGCCCCTACAAACGGCCCCAGCACCAGCTCGCGCGCGTGCACCGGATCGACCAGGTAGAAGCCCACCCAGTCATAGTACGCGACCTCGCGTTCCAACAGCGCGCAAATCGCGTGCAGTTTGGCATCGCGGTCCATATCCTCCGCCGCCACAATCTGGCGGACGGCAGCCAAAAGCGTTGTAAAATCCTGTGTTGTGTTCATCATACTCTCCTCGCAAAAATATAAACCACAGAGACACAGAGGACACGAAGAAAACATTGAAAACGCTCTGTGGTCTCCGTGTCTCTGTGGTGAAACTCATCGCCTCCGCCGCGCTTTGAGCCGCTCGCGGACGCCGCGCATTTCCATTTCGACGGCCCAGGCGAGCATCTCCGGGCGCGGGGCGGCCAGCAACGGCCAGATGGGCAGACCACGCGCATCCAACACGGCGTTGGCGGCCTTGATGCCGGTGATGCACGCGCGCTCCATGAACATCGCCGGGTTTGAGTCGCGCACCCAATCCCCGCAGCAGAAAAGGCCGGGCCAGGGGGTGACGACGCCCAGGTGCTCCTCCGGCCTGCCGGCGTGCAGGAGCGTGTGCGTCGCGTCGTTGCGCGTGACGGCGGCGTGCAGGACGCGGCCCTTCAGCTCCGGCCAGGCGCGGGTCACGTCGGTGATGGCGTGGGCGAGCAACGCCGCGTCGGGCATCGCCAAAAGGTCCGGCGGCCCGTAGACGTGCGCTTCGAGCGCGCTGCCACCCGTCGCCCGCCCCCAGCGGATGTAGTCCTCGTAGATGCGGTGCAACCAGAAGAAGTTGTCGAGGATAAAATCGCCGGAGAAAATGCCCGCTTCGGCTCCCGGACGGTTCGGCGCGCGCGTGAACCACAGGCGGATCACGGCGGAGGGCCACCCGCCGGGCAAACGCAAGCCTACGGCCTGCGCTGCTGTGTCGGGGCCGGCGCGGAGCAGTGTCCCGGTTGCCGGGGCATCTGTCGCCAGGATGAGGTGAGGCGTGGTGAGCACGTAAGGCGCTGCGCCGTCCGGGTCCACCGTCACCTGCCACCCCGTCGCCGTGCGCACCAGATGTGTGACCCGCGCACCGAGCGTCACCGCGCCGCCCTGGTCTTCCAGCACGCGCACCAACGGCGTGATGAGGGCGCGGGCGCTGTCGGTAGGGAAGTAGGAGAAGGCCCAGGCATCTCGCCGCCGTAGGGTGTAGAAGCGCAGGAACGCGAAGAAGCCGGAAGCCGGGATTTGGTCGGGGGTTGCGGGCAGCGCGTTGCGCGACAGTCCCGTAAAGAGCGAGGTCATATCCGGCGACCAGCCTTTGCACACGTCGGCCAGCGTCATGCCGTACAGGGGTTGGTCTTCGGCCAGCGGGTCGATGGAGAGCGCCGCCAGCAGTGTGACGACCACGCGGAAAAGCGAGGCGAAATTGCGCACGCTCAACATCGTCCAGAAGCGCGGGCGCGCAAACATGCCCAGGTAGTGGAACGGCGCAGGAACCCAACTGTTGCGGATCGCGCTGCCGATGTCGGCGCGGCGGACGCGCGAGCCGTGGGCGAGCAGCCACGCCTCTTCCTGCGCGGGGACGAACACCGGGCGGATGCGATGCCGCACCAGCATCGCCTGCAGGTTGCGGTACGGCGACCAGACGCCGTGGACGCCATGCTCGCCGCCGAAACGCCACATCTGTCCCGCATGCTCGAAGGCCACCTCCGGCCCGGCCTTGAGCCGCCCGCCGGGGTGCTGCGGGTCGGCCTCCAGCACCAGCGGGCGCAGGCCGCGTTCCGCCAGGTGCAGCGCCGCCGTCAGCCCGGCAAGCCCCCCGCCGATGATAATTGTGTCGTGTGATGTGGTCGTCATAAGCGTCTCTTTAACTACGAATCTTCACAAATCCACACTTTTCTACCGTACATTCGAGATCGTGATAGGCCGTTTCCACCTCGCCAAGAGCTACCGCGAGTGTGTCGACAAGGTACGCTAACAGGAATGTCGGTGGCTCAAGAAAGAGCTGATCGCAGCCGAGTATGACGAGATTAAAGGGTGCAATGTGGATTTGTTGTCAGAATAACAGACCTGCTACGAATGAACGCCAGAAACTCAGACGCTTATTGGCCTATTCACCCACTCTGAAAACGGCATATCCTCTCCGTGAGGAGCTGACCGCCCTTCGAAATGCACTTGACCAGGGAACAGGCCATCGCTCGACTCGTCAAATGGTGCGATAAGGTCATCTGTAGTGGACTGACTTGTTTAGACAAGTTCTTGAAAACACTGAACAATTGGTTGAACGAGATCGCCAATTACTTCATTGACCGACTGAGTAGCGGCTTCATGGAGGGCTTGAACAACAAAATCCAGACGATCAAACAACGGTGCTATGGCATCTCCAGAGTGACCACCTTGTTCCAGCGACTCTATCTCGATCTGGAGGACTATCGCCTGTTCGCTTGATCAGCCGCACCCATATCTGGCCCTTTCCCGCGAAATCCCAAAGAGCCTTTTTTTCTAATCCTTAATTGTAAACCGCGCCAACGGCGTATACTCCGCCCCTGAAGACTTGAGCACGCTGCGGAAGAAAATCATTTCCTCTACCGGCGCGTCGCCCAGATGTCCTACCTCCGCGCGACGGACGGCCTCACCTACCGCCTGGGCCTCCTCGCGCGAGGCGCGCTGGCGGATGCGGCCCAACGTCAGATGCGGCGAGAAGCGCCGGTCTTCGGGCTGAAAGCCGACGTTCGCCATCGCTTCGTTCACTGCGCGATGCAGCAGCGCCAACTGCCCGGTCGGCTCCTCCAGCCCTATCCAGATCACCCGCGGGCGATTGAGATTGGGGAATGCCCCCGCGCCCTGCACACTGAACGTGAACGGGCGTGCGTTCCGCGCCACCACGCTCAACGCCGCTTCGATCGGCGCCCGGCGCTCCGGCAGAATATCGCCGAGGAAGCACAACGTCAGGTGGATGTTTTCCGGCTTCACCCACGTCACGGCTTGCTCCGGGCAGCCGCGCTTCAAGCGACGTTGCACGTCAGCAAGTTGTTGAATGATCGCCGACGGCAAAGGCACAGCAATAAACGCCCGTATCGATTTTTGATTTTCGATTTGCGATTGCCGATTCATCGATTTACCCCCGCTGATTCGCTCATTCGCTGATTCGCCCATTCGCTCAGTGCGCCACAAAATCGGGGATAGGCGCTGCGTAGAGCCGGTTGTCGGCGATCAGATACAAAACGTGCGGCGTCGCGTTGACGGCGAGCGCCTCCAACTGTTTGAGCGCCTCGCCCGAAAGCCGGAACTGGTGTTTGAACTCGCCGCGTTTGTCGAGGACGATAATCCGTTCTTGCCGGGGATCGCCGAGGTAGATCATTCCCTGGTCGGTTTCGGGTTCCACCGCCAGCACCATCGGGTGGACGTTTGGATCTGGCAGATTTTTCATCTCGAACGAACGGTCTTCCGTCCCCCCGAAATAGGTGTTGATGGTGCCGTCGCCCATCAACAGATAGACGCGCCCATCGATCCCGATGTCCAATACCTCGGAGAGTCGCGGGGCAAGCTGCGGGGCAAAGTACCCACGCGCTGTGTCATAAACCCCGTTGACCGGCTGATAGGTGAGGATTTGATTCTGTTGGCGGTGGACCAGATACAACCTTTCGCCAAAAGCGCCCATCGCCGTGACCATCCCCGGCCCCAGTTCTCCTTGCAGGCGCTGCCGGGTGATGCTCCCCGGTCCCAGCGTCGGTTCGTAGATGTAGATGCTGCCACCCTCGCTGTAGATGAAGAGCGCGCCATCGCGGAAGCTACCCCCCGGTTCCACCCAGGCGAAATCAACGAGGTGGTTGACGACTTCGCCATAGAAAGTCTGGCCGCGTTTGAGGATGGGCGTGGGCACATCGGTTTGCAGCGTGAGACCATCCGCATGCAGCGGTAAACCGATCACCTCATCGGCGGTCGGATTGAGGATGTAAATCCACGAGCCGGCCACGAGCAGGCGGCGGGGGGCGGGCGCTACACCCAGATCGAGGAACAGGCGCGCATCAAGCACTGCCGCAATTTCCAGGGCATCGAGGGCATTTTGCGCCTCCGCTTTCAGGCGAGCCGCCTCGGCGTTTTGGCGTTCCAGCGTGACGATGTGCGAACTCAATTGCAGTAACCGCTCCCAATCCTCGGCGCTCTGGCTGCTGAAAGCCTGTTCCCGCAATTTGCGCGCCTCCACCAGATACTCCTCCACGCGCGCATGTCCACCGGACTCGAAATACATCGTCATCGTCACAAAAAATGTCAACAACAGCAGCCCCAGCGCGAGTCCACCCATCACCGTTGGCTTTTCGGCGGGGGCGACCGGCGTGACGGTTTGTTTGACGCCTTTGACTTTGCCTGGCAACAAGGTGCGCAGCGCCATTCGCAGACGTGCGCGCTGCGCCGTCGTCGACCGCGTGCGCGAAGTCTGTCCGCTTTGCCCTTTTGTGCGCAGCTTACCCAAAAACGTCTTGACCCATTCGCCGACGGGGGGCAATTTCAGGTGCGGCGGCGCACTGGGGCGCGGCGTTGGGGGCTGGGCCGCTGCAGCTTCTTGTTGACGACGTTCCAGCCGCTTCTGCACAAATGTCGGGAGTGGGGGGGGCGGTGGCTTCTCCGTGGTTGCCGGAATGGGTGTCACGGGCGTTGGCGGCGCAGCATCGTCAGGCGCAGGTGCGGGCGCAACGGTCACCGGTGGCGGGGCGACAGGCTCTTTGGCCGACGGCGTCACCGCGATGGGTTTTTCGGGTTTGTGGAAAAGTCGCCGCCCATGACGCGGTTCGGGTTGCGGAAGGGCAGGGGCCGACGCTGCCACGCGCACCATGACAAAGCTGCCCGAGGCCTGGCTTTCAGCCATTGTCTGTGTGATGGCTTCTCCAATCTCTTCTGGCCCAAACGCGGCCAGTGCCCCTTTCCACCGCTCGCGGGGCTGCGACTCCACCGCGGGCGTCGTGCCGAACAGCACCGTCGCCTGTTCTTCCAGCAGCGTGTATCCGATGTGGATCATCGGCGGCAACGCGGCGCCCAACGGGATGAGCAACCGGTCGCGCTGTGGGAAAAGTTCCACACGATTGTCAGGGTGATGGACAAACGCATACCCGGCCCCAATCTGGCCGAGGAACAATTCCTCACCGGCAAAAACGGCGCAGGTGATGCTGCCCGAACACTTCGAGCCGGGCGGCGCTTCGGCATTGACCCGCACGAGATGGCGATTGGCCTCGGCAAGCGCACGGCGCAAGCGCGCTACGATGCTGCCTGTTGACGTCCAGTACGTGCTGGTGGCTAACACGCGCAGTTCACGGCTGCGGTGGGCCAGTTGCGGGATGAGATCGACCAGGATGACAAGGTGTTCCCCTGCGCCTTCCGGCGTTCCCGGCGGCGCGACAACGACCGCAGCCTCTGGGGTAGGATGCCGGCTGCGTTGCCCTTCATGGAAGCGCAAGATTTCGCTGTAGCGTTGCATTATCTCTCACCCATCGTCAAGTGTACGGGGCAAGAGCAGATTTGTCAAGCGAAGCAGTTTACGCGCGCAGTTGCTTGTCTTCTGCTTCGAGCGGATCGGCAGATCCGCGTTTTATGGCCTGGCGTTCCCCTTGGAATGAGAATGATAAGACCCTGCTTACGCGCGCAGTTGCTCCTCCAACGCGCCAAAATCCGCGCGGGAAGTCATATCCAACGATAGCGGCGTGACCGAGACCACGCGCGCATGCATTGCCGCCACGTCGGAATCCGGCTCGGCCTGGTCTGGGTTGGCGCGAACCGTGTAGCCTGGACGTCCATTGCCATTCGCGCGGTCTGGTCCCAAGGGTACGAAATACCGCTGGCGCGACAGGCGGGTGAGCCGCCACGGCGTCTGGGGGGTAGCGTTGTCCGGCACGTTGACGTTGAGCACGTTCACGTCGTAGGGCAGCGCGCGGTCAAGCAGCCGTTGCGCGAAAAGCGCCGTGAAGTGCTGCGTCGCGCTGTAGTCTTTCGCCTCGCCGCCGGTGAGGTGCTCGTCCACCGTCATCTCCAGCGAGACGGCGAGTGCCGGAACTCCAAAAGCGGCGGCTTCCAGGGCTGCGCCGACGGTGCCGGAGATGGTGATCTCGGTGCTGACGTTCTCGCCAAAGTTGATGCCCGCGACGACCAGTGCCGGCGGACGCGGGACGAATTCGATCATGGCGTGGACGACGCACAGGGCCGGCGTCGCGTCGATGCCGTAGACCTGCACCATCTGCCCGCCGACCTCACGCCGGTATTCGCTCATCGCTCCGGTGACACTCTGCGGCATCGAGCGCCCCGCCGCCGACCATTGGCGGTCCGGCGCGACGACCAGCACGTCGCCCAACGGCGCCACGGCTTCGACGGCGGCCCATAACCCCGCTGAATCCACGCCATCATCGTTTGTGACCAAAATAAGCGGTTTTTGCATAGCAATACCTCTAAAGACAACCACGAATCTTCACGAATTTACACCAATTTCTTTTTGTTCTGTACTGGTCAACGAGAGTTTGAACTTGCCGGACGGCTTTTTTTACCGCAGAGTTCGCTGAGAGCGCGGAGAAATTCTATAAATCTCTGCGAGCTTTGCGCTCTCTGCGGTGCAATATGTCTTTGACCACTACAAATTTCTTTTTGTTCGTGAGGATTTGTGTAGATTCGTGGTGAAATTTTCATCCGATTCTCAAACCTCAAATGTGAGGTCGACCACGCGGCGCTCGGCCATGGCCCGGTCGGCGCTGAAGCCGATGAGATGTCCGGCGACGGAATCTTCGAGCGGCGTGGTCGAAATCGACGGCGGCTCGCCCCGGATCACGCGCAGGAAGTCGGCCACCAGGCGCATGTCGCCGCCGCCGTGCCCACCGAACGCGCCGTGCATATCGCCGCCAACTGTGAGATCGACGACCTTCTCCGAATATTCGTGACCCGGTCGCGGGTCGATGTGGCGGATGACGAAGCGCCCGTCCTCAAAGACGCCCTGGATTTCGCCGCGCGTGCCGATCAGGTGCATCGCGCGCGACGGCCTGGACGTCCCGCCGATCATATTGTGCGTCGCCGTCGTCCCGTCGGCAAATTCGATCACGAGGGATTGGTGATCCACCACCTCCATATCGCACTTCCACACACAGCGCCCGTAGGGGTTGTCCGTCTTCAGCGAGTGGATTTTCTGTTCGATGGTGGGATGAGCGATGTGTTCCAGGCTGTCCCACACGTAGAAACTCCAGCGGTCGGGGTGGTCGATGTAGTGCTTGCGCGCCGAATACAGACACTCGGCCTCGATGGGACAATCCACCAGACAGCGGGTTCCTGCGTTGGCGGGCGCGTTTTCCGGTCGGAACTGGAAATTGCTGCCGAAGCTGGCGACGCTGCGTGGCCTGACCCCGCTCTTCATCCACGCGATGAGATCGAGATCGTGGCAGCACTTCGCCATCAGCATGGAGGTGTGACTGACGCTCGGCCTGGCCCATTTCCCGCGAATGTACGCTACGGCCATGTGGTGGTAGGAGACGTGTTCGATGGTCTGCACGCTGTACACGTCGCCGATGACGCCATCCGCGACCTGTTGGCGGATGGCAGCGTAGAACGGCGTGTAGCGCAGCACGTGGCAGATGATGACTTTGCGCCGGTACTGCCGGGCGGCCCGCACCAGGTCCCACATCTCCGCCTCGTAGGTGGCGAACGGCTTTTCCAGCAACATATCATAGCCCGCCGCCAGCAACGGCAACGATGTCGGCACATGCTGGTGATCCATCGTCCCGTTGATGACCACATCGGCGAATTGCGGCCGGCTGGCGACATCCTCCGCGCTCTCGAAGCACTGCGCCGGTGACAAGCCATACAGTTCGGCAACCATCGCGCGCCGCAGCGGGTTGAGGTCCGCCACACCGACGATGCGCAGTTCATCGGGGTGTTGTTGCGCGTAAGAAGCGTAGAGCAAAGCGCGATGCCCTGCGCCGACGATAATCGCGGTGAGTGGGCGACGTGTCGACGAAGCAAAAGACTGGCTCATATCTTCTCCTCAATGTAAAATCGCCGCTGTTGCGTTGCCAGCGGCGATTTTATCCTTTGAAACGGTTTTCAATCAAGTAGGGCGGGTGGGATTCGAACCCACACGTCCGTCAGGACAGAGGATTTTAAGTCCACGGCGTCTGCCATTTCGCCACCGCCCCATACTTGAACAAAAACGGGCATCGCCATTTGATGCCCGCCGCTTCTGGTGTTGATTGGGTAAAGGCGACGGTCGGACTTGAACCGACGAATGGGGGTTTTGCAGACCCTTGCCTTACCACTTGGCTACGTCGCCAAGAAACCAAGCGGGCTAAGGGATTCGAACCCTTGACCTTCTCCTTGGCAAGGAGACATTCTACCGCTGAACTAAGCCCGCGTACACAGGAGATTATACTACAGCCCAAAATTTTGGCAAGTGTGCTCAAACGCATTTTGCGATTCTGATTTCATGGGTAGAATGAGCACAGGCCGGAGCCAAAAACTGTGCGTTATGGAGAGAACCATTGACACCCATCACCATTCACGATCCCGTCTACGGCGATGTGACCTTCACCGAGCCGTTGTTCGTCGACCTGTACCACGCCGACGCAGTGCAGCGCCTCACAGCGATCTACCAGGGTGGCGTGACTGCCTTCATCAAGCCGGAGCGTGCGACAACGCGCCTCGATCACTGTCTGGGCGTGGCGGCGTTGCTGCGGCGGCTCGGCGCGGATCCCGTCGAACAGGCCGCCGGGCTGCTCCACGATGTCCCGCACACGACGTTTTCCCACGTCGTCGATTTCGTCTTTCCCAACCACGCGCACACCTACCACGAGGAACACCGCGAGGCGATGTTGGAAGGCTCCGAGATTCCCGCTATTTGTGCGCGGCACGGCCTGGATTGGCGCTTCGTCTCCGACGCGGAGAATTTCACGCTGCTCGAACAACCGCTGCCGCAGCTCTGCGCCGACCGGCTGGATTACTTCTTGCGTGATGGGACGGTAGATGTGGGCACGTTCTCTGCCGCCGACGCGCACTCGCTGCTGGCGCACTTGCGTGTTTGGGAAGGGCAGATCGTGGTGGATGATCTGGACGCCGCCCGCTGGCTCGCCGAGCAGTTCATCCGGCTGGATGATGTGTGCTGGTGTTCGCTGCAAGAGGTGGGCTGGTACGCCGTCATGGCCGAAGCGCTGCGTGCGGCGTTGGAACTCGGCGTCATCGCGGAAGCCGACTTCGCCGGCACGGACGCTGCGCTATTCGCGCGTCTCCGCGCCGCCGACACACCCGCCATCCAGCGGTGGCTCGCGCTGCTGCGGCGCGATGTGGACTTCGTCCGCGATCCCGCGCATCCCGATTTGTTCGCCCTGCCCAAAGTGCGCGCCGTCGATCCGCCGGTGCTATTGGACGGGTGTGCCGTTCCCTTGTCGCGCCTGGATGCAGCGTTCGCCCGTCACCGTGAAACCTACATCGCCGCCAAGCAGGGCGAATGGCCTCTGCGGATTGTGAGACCCTGGGGATGCTTTGTCCCTACTTGACGCGCCACCCGACCCGCATATAATGACGCAACAACGAAACATACCGACTATCCGACTAAAGACTATTCGACTAAGAACGACCAGACTATACCGAGGAGGACTGCCATGAAAAAATACGAGTGTGTGGTGTGCGGCTACGTGTACGACCCTGAAGAGGGCGACCCTGACAACGGAATTGCGCCGGGAACGGCCTTTGAAGACCTGCCGGACGATTGGACATGCCCCGACTGCGGCGCCAGTAAGGACGATTTCGAGCCGCTGGACTAGGCGAGACGCTTCGACGCGGAATGTCCACACCTGGGCGATAGCATGGGTGTGGACTTTTTTTATCAGCAGATTGAGCGGATTTAGCAGATTGCCTCGCACGCTGAGAGAAAAATCTGCTCCATCTGCTAAATCTGCTGACAAAGCGTAAGTCATCTTATGAGCCACACCTGGATGAATTACACCATCAACCTCGCGCGCATGGCCGTCGCAGCGACGCCGATGCGGCCGTTGGTTGTCGCGTATTGCGTCACCACCTACTGCAACCTCAACTGCGTCTACTGCGAGGATTTCGGCGCGCGACGCAACGCCGAACAGCCTGCCCCCCTGCCGCTGGGCGATGCCAAACGCCTGCTCGCCGTCATTCGCCAGGGCACGAGCAGCCTGATCGTCACCGGTGGAGAGCCGCTGCTCTACCCCGACCTGCCGGCGCTGCTGGCCTACGCCCGGCGGGCCCTGCGTTTCCGTCACATCACCCTGCTGACCAACGCGGCGTTGCTCCGCGAACGCCTGGACGTGCTCCCGCTGCTCGACCGGCTGATGGTGAGTGTAGATGCCACCAGCCCGGCGCTGTGGGATCAGACCATCCGCGCGGAACCGGGCACGGCGCAGACCATCCTCGACAACGTGGCGGTTGTGGCACAGCGCCAGAAAGCGGACGGCTTCCGCCTGGTGCTCAACTGCGTGGTCACGCCGGAGACGCTTGCGCAGGTGGAGAGTGTGTTGGAATGGTGCATCGCGCATAAGGCGCTCTTCTCGTTTTCGCCGCAATCGGTGAACAACTGGCCGCGCTACGAATTGCTCGTCTCGGAGGACTACCGGCACTTTGTCGAAGGGATGATGGCCCGCAAGCGTCGAGGCGCGCCAATCCTCGGCAGCATGGCCTATCTGCGGATGCTGTGGAACTTCGATCCCTACGCCTGCTACCCGATGCTGGCCCCGCGCGTGATGCCCGACGGCGGCCTGGCCTATCCCTGCCGCCCCATCGAGCGCGAGGGCGACGCCCACGGCGGGCGCGACGTGAACCTGCTGGAAATTGGCGACTGGAACAAAGCCGTGCGGCGCGCTATGGACGTCTACGGCGCGCCGCCATCGACGTGCGGCAGTTGCTACCAGCAATGCTATGTGGAACCTTCGCTGATGCAGGCCCGTCCCTGGGCGCTGCTGGCGGAGCTACTGCTTTACAAAGCCGCCCGGCAAGGCGGCATCGCCACCTATGCGCCGGGATAAAAACAAACCACGAATCTGCACGAATTTTCACGAATAGAGTCGTCTATCGGTCGCGCTTGCTGTCCTTAGCGTGGGTGGTCTATAAGGGGAAAAAGGGGCCATACCTCCGCCGCGCGGCATATTGAGAGAGTGCCGCGGTGGCCTTGTTAGGGGATGCCGAGTACGACACGACGGAGATGCTGGGCCTGGGTGCATGCCAACATCGACTGGGCGTTCGTCATGCAGACCGCGAGCAATCTGTCGATCCACGACGGGGCGGCCTGGCGTCCGATGGGGGAGGTGATCGTCATGCACGGTCGGTTACGTTATCTTGCCCAACATAGCCTTTACCCAACACGCCGCATTAAAGGCCAATTTAGTGGTGTGGTGGGGACAGGCGTATGATACCCCCTTTTCTTGATTACTAATTTCCCCATGGCCAGTCGCGCCGCGTGGTTCTATCGGCGCCGGTTTCGGATCGAAACCTTCTTCTCTGACCAAAAAAGCCGCTTAGAATGTTTGGATGTAGTGGTACATTTACGGGCTTCCGTTGCGCCTATACGCCTTGGAAAGTCACGATGCGTTTAGTATAACGGAGTTTGGGGCCAGGTGCGACCCTTTTCGCCCATCATTTCCAGGCGATGTGGCTTATGACCGTACTTCAGCCAATCCACAGCCCTTCCAATCGCACCTGCAAGCCGGCGGGCGTGCGATTCACGTAATTCACCAGGCCGCTATGTCGCCATTGGAGCATACACATACGCGGCTGGAAAAAGTAGCGCATCCCAATTTTGATGTCGCAGCGCGCCTGGTGAATCAACCCTTCGTACCCTTCGGCGATGTAATAGCCCAAATCCTTGTATCCCTGCTGGCGCGGTTTGAGCGGCCCGGTAACGCACCACACAATAACGCCAGTGCGCGGGTCTACATTCATCGCTATGCCACAGTGCGTGATCGGGCAGCCGCACGACATCCCCAGCGGCCGGCCAATCAGCACGTCCCCAGGTTGAATATCCAGTTCGCGGGTCAGCAGCGGATTATGCGGTAGGATAATCTCTCGCGGGCCGGGATCTTCCGGGAAATGCTCCAGGTAAAAGTCGAATTCACGGTCCAGCGTGTCGCGCCAGGCCACCGGGCGGTCGCTCGTCGCAGGATGCTCCGCTACACACGCGCTGCATACCGGCGCAGACTCCACTTTGACCGGCGCCACTTTAGGTTGGCTCGACAACCGATCTTCAGAAAGATGAATACAGCGTTTGAGCAATTCGGGATCAGTGCTTAATTTCGCGCGCAACGCCTCACAACTCCGGAAACCGCACAGGCCACAGTTCAGGCCGGGCAACTCTGGTAGGGTAGTCTCTATCATGGGTGTTCCTCCAAAATTTAAAATTGTAAAAAAGTCGTCGCCTGCTGGCGGGCCGCGTCTACTGCCTGGCGCACCTGCCGCCCGGCCCGGCGAAGACTGAATGGGTTACTCAATACTGCGCTGAAGAACGGGTGCATCGCCGCCAGTTCCCATCAAGCGGGATGGGGGTCGAACGATCAAAGATGGACGCGCTCATTTCATTCTCCCCGATAGAAGACCTGATTTTCCAGAGCGCGTACCACGCCAAAGTGTGCCTGCCAGCCCACCTCTTTCTTGCCCACGCAGATGGTGCAGGTGCCGACCGGCGGATTGCCGCGCAGCATCAAGGACTCGTCGGCGTCCGGCGCTGCGCGGATGTAATCCACGAGGGGATCAATCCCAATGCCGTACAGCGCGTTGACCTCGCGGATATGCACTGCGGGCGCTACGTCTTGGATGCGCGCGCGGAAGACTTCGCGCTCGGCCTGCGATACGCGGTCAATCTTGGTCACGATGGCCACATCCGCCAGAGAGAGCATTGGCCCCACTTTGAGCGGTAGATTCATGCCGCTGGTTGCTTCCAGGACGACGATGCCCAGGCCGCCGTCCACATAGGGCGAGCAGCGCAGGCACAATCCGGCGGTTTCGACCAGCAACACCGTACTGCCGGCCTTCCGCGCCCATTGCAGCGCATCGCCCAGGACCATCACGTTGCAGTGATCCGGGCATAACTCGCCAGAGTAGACTTTGCGGGTGGGGATGCCGAATTCCTGGGCCAACAGTGCGTCTTCTTCGGCGTACTGCACGTCAATCTTGAGGAAAGCCGGGGATGCGCCGCTTTCCTGCAATTTACGGATGATGTGCCGCAGCACGGACGTTTTGCCGGTCGTCGCCGGGCCGGCGCAAACCACCAGTTTCATGCCAATCCCTCCAGTTCCAGGCCGGTCAACCGCTGGCCCAGGCGAATCTGATCGCGCAGCGTGGAAAGGATGTCGTCCAACTTGCTCACCTTGACGGCGCATTTGCGCTCGGCATCGTCCGTGCGCAATACCTGAACGACGCTGCCCTCGCGCATCACAATCCGAAAGTCAGACAACAACGTGATGCGCGGGTCGTGCGTGACAAAGATGAAAATCTTGCGGTACTCGCGAAGCAATTCCAGGGCGCGAGTGCGGTGGATGCCGGCGTTCTCGACTTCATCCAGCAATACGATGGGCGTATTGCAGATGATCGTAGCGTCGGCGATGAGTAAAGCGCGCGTCTGTCCGCCGGAAAGCTCGGTCATCCGGCTGTGGACGTTGATTGGCTCACCGGTCAGTTGGTTGGCGAAGGCGAGGGTGCGTTCCACCATGCCGGTGGTTTGCGTGTGCGCCGCGCTGCGGATGCGCGCGTGGGTGAATAAAAAATCCGCCACCGGCATGTCGGAGAGAAAGGTCGTATGTTGTGTGATCAACGCGATGGGATTACACGCGGGATTGTCGCGGTATTCGGCCAGCGGGCGCGCCCCGTTGATCAGGATACGTCGCCCGGTGGGCGTGTTGCGGTCGGCAAACAACTCGATGTCGTTGATGAACGTGGTTTTACCCGACCCGGTTGGCCCGACAATGCTTACTACGTCGCCCATTTTGAGGTCAATCCGCTGCACCGGTTCCGGCTGCCCGGACTTGCTATGGCCGCCTAAAATACTGATCGTCTGAATCATTTTTCCCTCCTTATCCGATAGACTTAGTCGTATAAAAACTCAAAAAAAGCTCATGCCCCCGGCTCAAGACACATCGGCCAGTGTCGTGCGCTCTAATTTCTCCGAAATGTAGTCGCGGATGTCTTTGAAGACATGCAGCAGGCGCTCTTCTTTCTCGATGGGCGTAGATTCGTAGAAGTATTGGCTGACCGATTCCGTCGGGGCCAGAGCGCCGTCAAACAGGCGGATGACCTCTGCCAGGGTGATTTTGTCCGGGGATTTTGCCAGACAATAACCGCCATGTTGTCCTTTGGAACTGCGCAAATACCTGGCGCGCCGGAGCGCCAACAGAATCTGCTCCAGGAACTTGGGGGGAATCGCCTGCGCCTGGGCAATCGTCTCCGCGGAGACGTACTCCTCAGAGGTATGCCGGCTCAGGTAGACCAACGCCAGTAAAGCATATTCGCTACGAGACGTTAACTTCATTTCGCGCTCAATTTACGACTTTTCATATCGGAATTGTAATATAAGTTAATGATTTGTCAAGTCGTAAAATCTATCTCTAGGGTTTATCAACGCTCTGATTCTCTCGCCGCAGAGGCGCAGAGCGCGCAGAGTTTTTGGGGTCTTCTTTTACATATCCAACACCCGCGCCCGATACTGCAACGCCTCCGCCAGATGGTGCGTCTGAATCCCCTCCGTCCCCTCCAAATCCGCAATCGTGCGCGAGACCTTCAGAATGCGATGGTACGCCCGCGCACTCAGGTGCATCTGACGCATTGCGGCGCGCATCAGGGCTTGCGCATCCTCGCGCAGGGCGCAGAACTCGCGGATCTGCGCCGGTCCCATATCCGCGTTGCA